>WNFR01000056.1_pt1 | contig 98105 bp, 84 predicted proteins | sample 5400221 | NCBI WGS metagenome assembly WNFR01 (sample SAMN13153357, study PRJNA577476) | soil metagenome | isolation source: 40 cm soil under Madrone tree | place: USA:California | collected 2016-06-14
GTGCCTCAGAAGGCCGCAACAGCGCTCGACCGCTATGGGCGCGTTGATGAGGTCGCGGCCCTGGTGGCGTTCGTCGCCGGTCCGGAGTCCTCGTACATTACCGGATCGAATCTTACCGTTGATGGCGGAATGAATGCCTGAGCCAAAGCTTAACCGCAAGTTAATCGACGATGAAGCGGAACCGCCCAGGCAGGTTAATCTCGTAGAGGGTTACTGGCGGGAGCGTTCGCTGAGACGCTATTAGCATGACGGTTACTGACCGTTGCGACGTAAACGGGTGAGGCGCATCCTACAGTTGGAGGACTTCATATGCGATCTGACATTGTTCCAGGGGCAATCTTCCCCGACTATGAGCTTTCCGACCACACCGCTAAGCGACGGAAGCTCTCCGATCTGCAGGGACAAGACCCGATGGTTCTCGTCCTCAGCCGCGGAGGTTTCTGCCCCAAAGACCGCAGGCAAGCTGAAGGGCTTGTTCAACTCCATCGTGAGATCGAGGTTGGCTATTGCCGCCTTGTCACAATCAGCACCGACAATATCACTGAAACGAATGAATATCGCGGTGGAGTGGGCGCCCACTGGCCCTTCCTCTCCGACGCGGGCCGTGTTGTCCAAAAAGATCTCGACATTGCTGAATACACTGATCCCGTTAACAATCCGATGATCCCCCATGTGATTGTCCTGGAGCCCGGTCTTGTCATTTATAAGATCTACAACGGGTACTGGTACTTCGCCCGTCCCACTATGGAAGATCTCCGCCAGGACCTGCGTGCCGTTATCAGTAAGTGCCGGCCGGACTGGGACATCACAACGCCCGAACTTAAAGCGGCGTGGCAGCAAGGCCGCAAAGAACTCTTCTATCCGTACGGCAAAACGTATGTCCAAACGCTTGGTGAGCAGGATGAGGAATGATCTGCCTACAGCCGATCGAGCCCCATGGCCAGTAGGCCCCAGGCACCATCGCCCGTTGGCAGCCCCGTACGTGGCGTCCTGAGTTTAGCCCGGTCCGACAGGTCCTCGGTCGGGCGATGCCGGCTTTCCGTCACAACACTAGCGCCCTTTGGCGGATTCAGGCTTGCGCGGTCGGACGGATGACTATCTCGTTCACATCAACATCAGCCGGCTGTTCAATCGCGAAGGCAATGGCGCGGGGAATCGCCACCGGCGGAATCGCCATCTTGTCCATCTTTTGACAATTTGGGATTTGACCTCCGGGTTTGTCATGGAATCCGCAAGGTTCGTGTGGACGAATCCCGGCGAAATGCCCGTCACCGCAGCTTATCTCCGGCTTCCAGGCGCAAAGCCTCGGTGATGGTTCGCACGGCGTTCTTCGTTGCGGCATAGACTCCCATGTTCGGTCTTATTTGAAGACCGGCCGTGGAAATGATGTTGACGAAATGTCCGAAACCCTGCCTGCGGAAAATGGGCAGGGCGGCGGCGATGCCGTACAGAACACCTTTGAGATTGATGTCGATCATCTCCTCCCAATCTTCGACACGGAGCTCGTCGAGGAGAGAATTTGGGGCAACGCCTGCAATGTTGACGAGAACATCGAGCTTGCCGTATTGCTCACATGCTAATTTGACGAGGTTCGATAAGTCCCCGCTCCCTTTTACATCTGTGGGCGCATATGCTGCCTCGCCACCCGCTTCCGAGATACGGTCAGCGAGAGCCTCAAGGCGACCCGATCCGCGCGCGCCGAGTACGACCTTCGCACCGCGTTCGGCCAGGAGGAGTGCAGTCGCCTCTCCTATGCCGCTGCTAGCGCCTGTGATTACGACTACCTTGCCTTCGGTTCCTAACATGAAGTTCTCCTTTGTTGCTCAAACTTCCATGCGCTTTGGTTGGCTAACGCATGGACGTGTGGTCCACATCCTTGCGCAAATCCCGATTTGCGGCCCGAGAATCACTGGTTCTTCATAAGGCACCGTTATCTGCCGCGCGAGTAGCTGTCGCGATCAAATCCGTCAGCGTTTGACGTCGTGTGAGAAGGCGTGTGTTCTCTCGTCGGGACCGCGCAATCGTGATTACGTAGCTGTTCGGTCTCTCTTCTGAACGTCTCCAGACCTTCTCTTTGCCGTAGACTCTCGTCAGCCATCCTCGCGGCCTCTTTAAACTCCTTCCGATCAGTGCTGAAGAAAGGCAACGTATCAGCGTACTTGTTAAGCTCGGCGATCTGTTCGCGGCTTAGCGTTGGCGGTACAGTTTTCTCGCGTACTCCAGCAACGCGATAGATATCCTGCGCAATCCTGTCTTCTGACGACACTGTAATCACGGGCATCTCGAGACAGCATATGAGCCACTCTTAACTGCTCAGCTCTACCGTCGGCCACAGCGTATCGCTCGCGCTTCTTCTCCGGGGAGTCTGTGAAATGTCTGATCAGCGTTTCGAGTGCGCCCTTGGGCTCAACCTCCCTAACAGTGGTGGTGTAAGTCAGGCCATTGGTGTCCGTGATCGGAAGCTGGCGATGGTCGCCGTACTCAATCGTCGCCTTGAGTCGATCCGCCGCCTTGAGCATTTCCATCCCTGCCATTACTGCCTTGCCCTTCACGTCAGCCAGAGTGGACGGAGTTGGATTGGCCAACAAGCTGTCTTTGACTTCGTGATACACAAATTCGAGGAGCTTGGCGTCCTTGTTACGATTGGCAATCACGCTCATTTTGGCCAACTCGGATCTCTCAAAGGTGGGCAAGGGCATGTCCTTCCCCTGCTCGAGAGACTTTTCGATGTCCCTGGAGCTTAGTGCCCCTCTTTGAGCGTTCAATTGTCTGGCAATTTGATTGAGGTTATTGCCTACCCTGGCGAGCTGCAAAATGGCTCGCTCGCGCTGTATTCTGTCTTCGTTCGTTGGCGCTTGTCCCGTGAGTCCCGACTCGACCAGAAATCTCGAGAAAGACAAGTCGGCCTTTTTTGCGAGTACTGTAAGGTGCATATGTTCGTCGTTTGTCAGCCTCACCAAGGCACCTTTTGGGTATTGTTGCCGCCGCTTACCCATAATCTTAACTTAGTCAATTGTTACCTGTCTTAGCGCGATAGCGCGAAGACGTAGCCCGCCTTAAGGCTGACTCTTCTACTTCGGTTTGCGGTACCTTTTTCATGCACCTTTCTCTTGGTTCTGCTCAGGATTTATTGCGGCTGATTTGGTGAGAGCCGCAGTCGTTTGCGCTCCCGGTAAGCTGCTTCGGAAGTGCGTAATCGTGGGCGCAAGTTGGAGAGTTGTGAGAGCGATGCGATGAACTGGTCGCGGAATTGGAGCCGGGATCGACTTCGTTTGCGCAGAACTAACGCGTCTCGTAGACCGCAGTTGGTTGAATCTCGGGCTGCAATAAGCCGCAAGCTGATGCCTACTGTAGGAGTCAACCGACCATCCCATTGGCGGGTGACTCGAATGTGCGGTGCGTCCCCGGCTCCAAATCGGGCCGTGAATCTGGCTGACCTGGTCGGTCAGTGAGTCCCCAATTCGTCGTGGATAGCTGGCTCGGATAAGGTCCAATTGTCTTAGGCTTGGGCGTGCGCACTCTGATATTCGCAATCGGCGTGTTGCACTACTCGACTTGGTTGTTGAACTGATGTCGAGGTGAAGGCCGGTCAAGACGACATTGGTAGACTTAGCGGAGCAAGGAGCATGGGGGCGGCCGTACGCATTCTCGCTCGCTCCGTTGCCTTCAGCCAGCGCCTGCGTTGCGCCTGTCGAGCGGACAGAAGACTCAATCGCATCTCATGGGGATTACCTCCGCTTCTCAGAACGCCTTCGTAAGCTCGGCTTCACTGAAGACACGAGCGAAGGTGCGCCACTCTGTCGGTGGCAACATGGCCACGTAAAAGTTGGACGTGATGCCCCTGGACGAAAAGATTCTTGGATTCTCGAACCGCTGGTACGTGAGTGCAATGGCGTCGGCACAGGTGCATGAATTGGAACCGGACCTGCGCATTCGCGTCGTCACTGCACCTTATTTCTGTGCAACCAAGATCGAGGCTTTCAGAGGCCGCGGCAAGGGTGACTATCTCTCTAGTCATGACCTTGAAGACCTAATAACGGTAGTTGACGGTCGGCCGGAACTGCCTGAGGAACTGCGAGCCGCGCCAGACGACGTTCGCACTTACATTGCGGAGGCTGTCGGTCAGATGCTCGAGACGGCCGATTTCATTGATGCGCTCCCAGGGTACCTCCTACCTGATGATGCTAGTCAAAGCCGAATCACCATTGTGTTAGAGAGGCTAAAGGAAATCTCAAGAATCGGATCAACGCTTCCCTAGTATACCTTCCAACCTGCTCGTCGCAGCCCTCTGCATCGACGGCAAAACATGAACATACGTGTCCTGAGTGAAAGCCGTGCTGGAGTGTCCAAGCCTTTCGCTTACCACCTTTGCATTCTCTCCGGCAGCGAAAAGCAGCGTGGCGCAAGAATGACGCAGGTCGTACAAACGTATGTTGGGGAGTTTTGCCTTTTCGAGAAGTGGCTTGAAATGTCGCCTGTCGAGGTTTCGGATTAAGATCGGCGACCCTGAACTTGTGGCAAACACCAGGTCGTAGTTCTGATACTTATCACCAGCTTTCAGCCGTTCTTTTAGCTGCTTTGTTCGATGTCGCTTAAGCTGCCCGACCAGGTGTGCTGGGATAGGGATCGTTCTTCTACTCTGCGCGGTCTTCGGTTCCTTGAAGTACCATCCACCACCTTTTCGGTTGAACAGCATCGCGCGCAGGATTGTGATTGTACCCTCGTTAAAATCGACATCTTTCCATTGCAGCCCGAGGTATTCTTCCGGACGCATCCCGGTCCAAAGAGCGACCCGGAATACGAGACCGTACTGCCATTCGGACGAAATCGTCCAAGTGTTCCGGTGGCACGTGTCCGCCGCTTCTGCGGTCACTGTTTCTACTGTGGGTCGCGCGAGGTTGCGCACAATGTTGCTCACTACTTCAGTGAGTTCGTTGCGGAACCTGAGCCTACTTGCTTGCTCCGTCGGGCAGGCAAGGTAGCAGATACTCCTAACTCACAACTGCTTTTTTTGAGGCCGACTTGAATTGCTGACTTTCGCTGTGTGACTCCCGTTACGCCCGGACTTTGCGAGACGCAGAGGTTCCTGATACCAGCGTTCTCCTGATCGGTACTCCGCTTCGGTGCGGCCAAGCATATCCAGTGAGCGCTTAGGTTGAATGTGCGCGCTTGCGGCGATAATTGAATTCATCAGCGCCATCGGGGCCACGTACGAGCCGGTGAAAGAAGAACTGCTGGTGGACGCGACCAAATAGGCGTCACAGTTCATCGCTATCGGGGTGACGTTGCCGTCGGTAATTCCGAAAGTGGGCACGCATCGCTCATGAGCCCTGAGGACCGATTCTACCGTCTCTCTGAGACACCGCCCGAAGCTGATAGCGATCAGCAAATCCTTGCGAGTCAAGACGTCAATCTTGTGTTGCAGGTTTCCGGCACTCCCGACGGGCGCGTCGGCATCGAAGCCGAGCGGCGTCAAACCGTATGCGAGAAACCAGGCGAGCGAAGCCGCGAGATCGACCCCAACAACCAGAATGCGCCTAGAGCGATGGATCAGTTTAGCCAATTCCACTACGCGATTTGCGTCGATGCTTGATCTGAGCACGCTCAAATTCTCCGTGTCCCTGTCCAGGCAATGCCGAACCTGATCAGGCACGCTTCGCTTCTCTCGCGTAGCAGCCTTCAGCACGGTGTAAGGAGTGATCTGGCTAACGAAATGTTTGCGCAGGTCTGCCGCGAAGTCAGCAAAGCGTTCGTACCCCAAAGCCTGGACTGTGCGAACGATAGTCGCGGCGTCAACGTTGTAGCGCCTTGCCATTTCGCGAGACGAAAGAAAGAAGGCTTCTTCGTGATTGTCCAGTATCGCTCTAATCAGTTGCCGCCGGCTGCGGCTTAGTTCCGATTGTGCGAAGCGCACCTCAAGAGACGTGGGCGCCGCCTTACCTTGATTTCCGTCGTGACCATCCGCCTTATTCCCGGTCGTCATGTTTCTCCTCCCGGTCTCCCGCTGCCGGGTCTGCCCGGCTTATGCTTTCGACTGATCAGTCTCGCTTCGACTCTCAATATTATCATGGTGAAATTATTTCCGGGGCAAAAAAAACGCAACAATCGTTGTAGCGCCGTTGACACGCTGCAACGATGGGTGTTATACACCCGCTCCGGGGACGCCGTAGCTGAAACGTTTTTCTGGATAACGGGTGACATGTCACGACGATCAGCGGAGCATCAGCGCCGAGGCGGTGGATTCTCTTCGGCACCCTTCTAACACCGAGGCTTCGGGAACTTTCCCTAAAGGAGGCAGAAGTCATGAACATGAAAAGGATTGTCCGATGGTCGATCTACAATCTCGTAGAAGAAGGCGTAGGGGCCGCACTCAGAAGGCACTGTTTGTCGCTTCTAATCCTTTTTCTCACCGCGTTCTTGTTCCACGTCTTGTCCTCAACCGCGACGGCTCAGACTACGACTTCTACCATCGAAGGAACCGTCAGGGATGCTAACGGCGCGGCTATCGCGGGAGCCGCTATAAAGGTGAGCGAGACTACACACGCGTCCGAACGCAGCACCACTGCCGACGGCGACGGTTTCTACCGGCTCACTGCATTAACCGCGGGGACCTATACTCTGACGGTCTCAGCGACGGGCTTTAATACGATCACCTCCAACATCGAATTGACGCTCAACCGCGTGGTGACCTTCGACGTCAAACTTGAAGTCGGCGGTGTCGGAGCGGTAGTCAACGTCCAGGCTGATTCGGTGCCCCTGTTGGACCGGAATACGGCCGCCACCGGCGCGACAATTACGCCGCGCCAGATCACGGAATTGCCAGTCAACGGGCGAGACTACCTCGGCCTGCTGCAGCTCGTGCCCGGCGTAGCCATCAACCGGCAAGCCAACCCCGGCACTGATAACACTAATCCGGTGCTGGGCGAGCGTAGCGGCAACAACAATTTTTTGATTGATGGACAGCCAAATAAAGATACCGTTAATGGCGGACCGGCCGCGCAGTTCAATCAAGAGACGATTGCCGAGTTTCAGGTTCTGACGGCCGGTTATAAGGCTGAGTTCGGACAAGCATCCGGAGCAATCGTCAACGTCATCACCAGGAGTGGCGGCAGCGGCTATCACGGCGCCGGGTCGCTGTTTGTTCGCAACAACGGTTTCGACGGCAACAACTCTCTAGACAAGACGAAGACGCCAGACGCGCCATTCCTGCATGTCTACGATTACAGCCTCGCGCTCGGCGGCCCGGTGATTAAGGATAAAGTTTTCTTCTTCGGCTCATCCGAGCGTATCACTGAGAACCGCGTAATTGATTTCAAGTTCCCGAACACCGGAAGTACGCCCGGCGGTATATTGGTCCAGAAACTGCTGCGCGACCAGGAGCTCCCGTTTGATACTCCGAACCTTAGCTTCGAGACACGAAACTTTTTGAAGTTCAACGAGGAGCTTGGGCGGAATCACTTGACCCAGGAGATGAATTATACCAACCGCGTCGTCAGGAATTTCCTGCCGCTCGCACTGTCACAGAGTTTGCCGTCAGCGCGAAACGACTCCGGCGCGCGTCATCTCCTGCTGGCTTTCGGCGACACGATGTTGTTGGGCGCGCAGAGCAATCCGTGGGTAGTGACGCTCCGCGGCGCGTATCGCGGCGAGCCTTCCGATAGTCGGCCCGCTCACCCGGAGGCCGGGGGAGGGACGTTATTCGTCCCGTTCACATCTAACACCTGCTGCGTGCTTGTGCCTGGCGATCTGCCCACAACGAGCTTCGGCAACCCCAACACTGCCTCGAACCTTAAACAGAAGTACGGCTCATTCGGGGCCAGCGCCGCCAAGCTCCTGGGCCAGCACGATGTAAAGTTCGGGTGGAATTTCCTGCGAACGAAAGTTGACGGTGTCGAGTCGCAGACTTTGCAGAGTCAACTCTTTACCACGGTCGACGACTTTGTAAACTTGGGACCCATCAACGGCGGTGTTTCTTTACTCCTGGGCATTGGAGCACCCACGGCCGCAGGTAACGAGATTCATTTGCGTAACAACTACAACGGACTGTTTGTACAGGATGATTGGAAGCTCCGGCACAATCTCACTGTGAACGTGGGCCTGCGCTGGGACTACGATTCTGAATTCGTGACCAAGCGGAATTTCTCGCCGCGTGTGGGCGCCGCCTGGGCGGTGACGCCGAAGACGGTCGTGCGCGGGAACTTCGGTGTCTTTTACGATCAGTTCCGGCTGGGGCTGGTGCGCGACGTTCCTTCGTTCGGCGGCGCCGATCAAAGACTTTCCCAGTTGCTGTTATTTCCGCGAGGGTTTTACGGATCCCCATCCTTTGTTTCCAGCATAGCCTTATTGTCGGGTCTGCCGGGGGGCTGCTTTTCGAACAGGTTTACCGATGCCCAGATCACAGCCGGCGGATTGGGATGCGGCTTTCCGGGTCTTGGGGCCCTTCCAATGATCGGAGTGGACCGGCTCAACCGCGTGGTCGCGAATGGACATGCTCCCATTCCAGCGAACGCAGCGATTAACATCGGCAACGTGCAGGCTCTGACGGGACTGACACCGGATCAGTACGCGGCGCAGGCCAGCGCCGCCATCGGGCAAGCGCCGGGATATTTTGTCTTCGGTCCGTTCGGGGTATTGAATAATGCCGTTCTTCCCCCGCGGCTCAATCCCACCAGTATTGACGGTTCCTTCAAGGTTCCCCACACGCTCAACTTCGGCATCGGCGTGCAGCGTGAGATCGGGAAGGACATGGTGATCGAGGCGGACTACTACCACCGGGACATTCGTAATCTTCTGGGCGTCAGGAAAAGCAATCTCGCCTTCCAGTCGCGTGTTGTCGGCCGCACCTTTTTGCCGCCATTCACTCAAGGAGAAATCGAAACTTTCGGCCCCTTCTACGAGGGCACTTACGACGCGCTGATCGTCAACTTCAATAAACGCTTCAGCCGTCGCTTCTTGCTGGGCGCGAATTACGCCTTCTCGAACGCTACCGACAACTCGCTTGGTATTAACACAAATCCCTCGGACAACTTCATAGGCACAGTGCCAGTAGTATCAAGCACGGAAAATGGTGTGCTTAAGACCAACGCGAGCGGTCCATACACGCGGGCCAATGGAAGATTCGTCGCCGCGGCCGGAACATTTCTCAATGGCCCTGACCTTGATAAGGGACCGTCCTCTTTGGCGCTGGATCATATCTTCCAGGTTAACGGGCTGGCCGAGTTTCCGTGGCAGATTCAGGTCAGCGGCATCCTCCGGGCGCAGAGTGGCTTTCACTTCAGCCGCAGTACCGCTGCCGGTGTCGTTAATGACCCGGATGGTGACGGAAACACCAACGGCATTGACCATGGTCCGGGCGCCGGGCGGAATGCCTTTACCGCGCCTCCCTTCGTCAATCTTGATATGCGCCTCGCCAAGCGGTTCGCCGTGGGCGAGCGGGTCAAGGTGCAACTCATGTTCGCGTTCTTCAATCTGTTCAACCGTCAGAACCCGGCCGCGGTCTCGCCGAGAACGGACGTTGCGCTCGAGCCTTTCGGCAAGAGCCTGCAGGTGTTGCCCGGACGCGAAGGGCAGCTCGGATTCAGAATCGAGTTTTAATGGAGCGTAACGAAAGATCGTGCTCCTTTGGCATGCTGCGGCTTTGCGGTCCTTTGCGGTCCTTTGCGAGCCTTGGCTAATGTATCTCTCTTTCTCGAGCGGATTCCTTTTTTGCAAAGCTCGCAAAGGACCGCAAAGCTCGCGGCGTCGGGGCTGGATCTAACAAAACTTGGAAGGAGACGTTTTCATGAATGTGCGACATCTTCTCGCTGCTCTACTGCTGTGTTTCTCCGTTTCCGCCACGGTGTCTGCACAAGGGACGCGACTGCTTCGTCAACCGACCGTGAGCCGCGACCAGGTGGCTTTCGAATACGGTGGTGATTTATGGATCGTTCCGAGAAGCGGCGGGCAGGCGCGCCGGCTTACATCAACGCCCGGCGCTGAAGCTGACCCGCATTTCTCACCTGACGGCGCGCAAATCGCCTTCAGTTCAACCGTAGCGGGAAACACCGATGTATATGTGATGCCCGCAGCCGGCGGGGATCCAAAGCGGTTGACCTGGCATCCGGGTATCGATGTCGTTCGAGGCTGGTCTCCCGACGGCAAGCGTGTGATCTTCGCATCGGATCGCGACTCGGCGCCTCACGCGCACTTTCGGCTATGGTCGATCGACTTGCAGGGCGGAATGCCCGAACCGCTGCCGATGCCTCGCGCTTATACCGGCGTCTATTCTCCCGACGGAAAGCGATTCGCTTACGAAGAATTCTCACTCGCTATGTTTCCGGGATGGTCTGAGAACCAGGCAAGTCAATGGCGGCACTATCGCGGAGGCCGCACCCATCCGATTCGTGTGATGAATCTCTCGGACTATTCGGTAGAGGCTTTGCCGTGGACTAACAGCAATGACAGCGACCCGATGTGGGTTGGCAACACGGTTTACTTTCTGTCGGACCGTGGACACACCGTAAATCTTTATGCTTATCGAGCAGACACAAAGGCAATCGCTCAATTGACTCGCTACGATGACTTCGACATCAAGAGCGCATCGGGCGGACCGGACGCTGTCGTCTACGAGCAAGCCGGATACGTTTATCTGGTCGAAGGAAAATCCGGACAGCCTAAACGTCTGTCCATCGAAGTCAGCGGTGATTTTCCGTGGGCGCGTCAGCAGTTCAAGAAGGTGGCGGCGATGATTCGCAACGCGGCGCTCTCGCCAACCGGTGTGCGCGCGGCATTCGAGGCGCGCGGCGAGATCTTCACCGTGGCCGCCGAGAAGGGCGACATGCGTAACCTGACTCAAAGTTCAGGCGCTCACGATCGAGAGCCGGCCTGGTCGCCGGATGGTTCCCAACTGGCATGGTTTTCAGACGCGAGCGGCGAATATCAGCTAATGTTCGGCGATCCGACCGGCGTCGCGAAACCTCGAGCAGTGCAGTTGCCGTCGGCAGCTTTCTTCTCGTCGCTCGCATGGTCGCCCGATGGAAAACAGCTATTGTTTCAGGACAACCATTTGAATCTCTGGACGCTCGAGGCCGCAACGGGACGCACAACGAAAATCGATACCGATGCGTTCTACGATCCGCCGCATCAACCCGACGCGGTGTGGTCGCCGGATTCAAAGTGGATCGCTTATTCGAAGGTGCTCGATAGCCATATGCGTGCGGTGTTCATTTACTCGGTCGCCGAAGCCAAGGCGTCGCAACTCACAGATGGTTTGTCGGACGCTATTTCGCCCGCGTTTGATGCGGGCGGCAAGTATCTCTACTTTCTCGCGAGCACCGATTACGGGCCTCGAAGCGGCTGGCTCGAGATGAGCTCTATTGACCGGCCGGTTCGTCGAGCAATTTACATTACGGTTCTGAATGCGAGCGAGCCTTCGCCTCTCTTGCCCGAAACCGGAGACGAACCGCATCGCGATGAATCGGCGCCTCCACGAAAGCCGGAAGGAGCGCCCGCGGCGGTTTCGGTGCGTATCGACTTTACGGGAATCAGCCAGCGCATCCTCGCCCTCAAAGTTCCGCCCGGGGACTACGCAAGTCTGTCAGCGGGTTCGGCAGGAGTAGTTTTTTATGCTGAAGCGATCACGGGAGTTCCGGGCTTGCGGCTGCACAAATATCAACTCAAGGAGCGCACCGCCGCGCCGTTTCTTGAAGGCATTCGCTCGTACACACTCTCTGAAGATAGGAAGAAGATGCTGTATCAAGCCGCCGGCCCGGGGAACCGATGGGGAATCGTTCCGCTTGATCGCCCGGTCCCTCCCAAGGTTGGCGATGGAGCAATTAACGTTACCCAGCTCGAAACGCTGGTCGATCCGCGAGCCGAGTGGGCGCAGATCTTCCGCGAGACGTGGCGCATCCAGCGCGACTATTTTTACGACGCGAAGATGCACGGAAACGATTGGCAGGCGATCTATGAAAAGTACAAACCGCTCCTTCCTTACGTTCAGCATCGCTCCGACCTCTCTTATTTGATCGCCACCGTTGGAGGAGAGCTTACTGTCGGTCATTCGTACTTGTCCGGCCCCGGAGATGTGCCCGGTGAAGACCCGGTTCCAGTCGGATTGTTGGGCGCGGACTTCGCGGTTGAAAACGGTCACTATCGAATTCGAAAAATCTACACCGGTGAGAACTGGAATCCCGAACTCCAGGCGCCCCTGAGCGCGCCCGGTATTCAGGTTTCAGAAGGTGACTATCTGCTCGAGGTCAACGGCCGGACCGTCACGCCTCCAGCGAATCTCTACAGTTTCTTTGAAGGCACCGCAGGCCGGCAGACCATCATTCGCGTCAACAAGCAGCCGTCGTTGGAAGGCTCGCGGGTGATCACCATTGTGCCCGTCCCGACCGATCAGGGTCTTCGCACTCGCGACTGGATCGAAGCCAACCGCAGAAGAGTGGATGAATTATCGGGAGGCCGACTCGCGTATGTTTGGTTACCAAATACGGGAGGCGGCGGGTACAGTTACTTCACTCGGTATTATTACTCACAGCAGCAGAAAGATGGCGCGATCATAGACGAGCGCTACAATCAGGGCGGGCAGGTGGCCGACTACATCGTGAACGAGCTTGACCGAAAGCTGATGGGTTATTTCGCATTGCGCGACGGCAAGCCGTCAACGTCGCCGACCGCCGGAATCTACGGTCCAAAAGTAATGATCATCAACGAGTCTGCGGGCTCGGGCGGCGACGCGCTGCCGTACTATTTCCGGCTGCGCAAGATTGGTCCGCTCGTAGGCACGCGCACATGGGGAGGGCTTGTCGGGACGCTCGGCACTCCAGCGACGATTGATGGTGGGGGCATCACCGCGCCCAGCCTCGCATTCTATGATCTCGCCGGCAAGTGGGCGGTAGAGAATGAAGGCGTCGCTCCTGATATCGAGGTCGAGTACACGCCCGCCGAAGTGATCAAGGGACACGATCCTCAGCTCGAACGCGCTGTGCAGGAAGCGATGAAACTACTTGAGAAGAATCCCGTGCACCGTGTGCCGCGACCGGCGCCCATCGACCGAGTGTCGCGGCCCTAAAGGCCGAACTACGAACATCAGGATAAAAGAAATGAACACAGTGTCCAGGCAACTGACTCGAGCAACGCGAGTACTCGCGTTGTTCGTACTCTTCTCGCTTGCAGCAGTCACTCCCTTCAAGGCTCAACAGCAGCCGCAACAACAGCCGAGCGTGTTGACCGCGACGGAGGCGATGATTCCGATGCGTGACGGCGTGCACCTCTACGCTCAGATATACACGCCGGCTCAAGGGGCGGAGAAGCTTCCCATTCTGTTGCTCAGGACTCCTTACGGGACCGGTCCGCTCAATGCGGCGCGCATCGCAACCGCGCTTCCGGAATTGACCGCCGACGGCTACATCATCGTTTCCCAGGACATTCGCGGACGCTTCAAGTCGGAAGGGCAGTTCGTCATGCTTCGCCAGCCGCGCGATCCGAAAGACAAAACCGCGATCGATGAAAGCACCGACACCTATGACTCGATCGACTGGCTGCTCAAGAATGTGCCGAACAACAACGGGCGCGTCGGGATGGCCGGGACAAGCTACGGCGCGTGGCTCACGGTTATGGGCATGCTCGATCCGCATCCGGCGCTAAAGGCTGCGGTCGAGCAGGCGTCTCCCGCCGACATGTGGATTGGCGATGACTTTCATCACAACGGGGCATTCCGGCTGAGCTACGGTTTTGAGTACGCGTATATGATGGAATCCTCGAAGGAGATCACCGACGTTTTGACGGTTATCGATCGCTTCGACGCTTATGACTGGTACCTGAATCTGGGCGCGTTGTCGAACGCGGATGCGAAGTATCTTCACAATCGGCTGCCGACCTGGAACGACTTCGTCAATCATCCGGACTACGACGCATTCTGGAAGCGCCAGGGTTTTGCGCCGTGGCTTACGCGAGTGACCGTGCCGATCTTGAATGTCGCCGGTTGGTGGGACCAGGAGGACTTCTACGGTCCGGTCAAAATCTATGAATTGCTCGAGCAACACGATTCAGCTCACCAGAATTTTCTTGTGATCGGTCCGTGGAATCACGGCGGATGGTCGCGCGGCGATGGACAGAAACTCGGCCGGATAGACTTCGGCGCGGCCACCGCGGCGTACTATCGCAAGGAAGTACTGGCTAAGTTTCTGGCGTACCACTTGAAGGGTAGAGAGAATCCCAATCTTCCCGAAGCGCTGACCTTTCGGACCGGCGCGAATGAGTGGGTGCGGCACGATTCGTGGCCGCCTAAGCAAAACATCTCCGCGCGAAAGCTCTATTTTCAGGCGAATGGGAAGTTGTCATTCGATCAGCCGCCGGCGGCTGAGGGAGCGTTTGATAGTTATGTATCGGACCCGGCCAACCCTGTGCCTTATCGCCCGCGCCCGATCGATGTGCGTTCAGGTTGGACTACCTGGTTAGTCGAAGACCAGCGTTTTGTCGATCATCGGCCCGATGTGCTTACCTGGACCAGCGACGTGTTGGCTGACGACGTAGTCATATCCGGAAAAGTCACGGCTAATCTTTTCGCGTCGACGACCGGAACCGACAGCGATTGGATTGCAAAAGTGATCGATGTGTATCCGGAGAAGTACACACCCGATCCAAAGATGAGCGGCTTTCAGTTGATGATCGCGGGCGACGTTCTGCGTGGGCGCTACCGAAACGGATTTGAGAAACCGGAAGCGATCACCCCGGACCAGGTGAACCGCTATGAAATCGCCTTCCCGGCAAACGACCATGTTTTCTTGAAGGGACATCGAATCATGGTCCAGGTCCAGAGCACGTGGTTTCCGGTGATCGACCGCAATCCTCAGAGCTTTGTGAAGAACATCTTTCAAGCAAAGGAGTCAGACTTTCAGCGAGCGACACAGAAGGTTTATCGATCAGGTCAGCGTGCTTCATACATCGCCGTCCCGGTTGTTGAGGGACCGCGGCAATAGATGAATCGCATTTGTAGGGCCGGCAGATCAACGTCATGTAAGGGCGGCCCTCCGTGGCCGCCCCTTATCGATACAAGAGGGATTTCAGCTTCCATTGAGGGGCGGCCACGGAGGGCCGCCCATACATGCCGTTGAGAAGTTTGGCGGCGAGAGAATCAATCATGAAAAAGATCAACATTCGCATTTCACACCGGACGCTGCTGCGCTACTCGTTGATGATCACCATCACTGTAGCTGTGATGATGATGGTTACCGCCGGAATCTCCCACGCGCAGACAGTCAACATCGAGCGCGTTGTCGCCGACCTCGAACCTGAAATTCAGCGCGCGTTAATCGCGGGAAACATTCCCTCGGCGTCAATCGCGCTAATTGCCGGCGATCGAGTGATCTGGACCGGCGCTTACGGCTACTCGAATCTGTGGGCCCGCACACCCGCGACGCCGAGCACCGTCTACCTTGTCGGCTCGACCTTCAAGGCGATGTCCACCATCGCTTTGCTCCAGCAAATGGAGCAGGGTAAGTTCAAGCTCGATGATCGAGTCAACGATTACCTGACCGATTTCAAAATTCAGAATGAGGATCCCCAACACCCGGTGACCTTTCGGCACCTGCTGACTCACACGTCGGGTCTGCCTGGAGCTTTCGGCCCATTTCCCGTATGGGGCGACACCGTCCCGCCGTCACTCGATGAGTACCTGCGCACATCGCTCAAAGTCGCCAAACCTCCGATGACATCCGTCGTCTACTCGAATCTGGCCTATACATTGGTTGCTTACCTCGTGCAGAAGTTTTCGGGCGTTCCCTACAAACAATATGTGCAGGAGCACGTGTTCAAGCCGCTCGAGATGACGAGCACCGCGTTTGAGCCAACACCGGAAATGGAGGAGCGGCTGGCAATTCCTTACACGGTAGACGAAAAGACGCGAAGCCAGACCGCGACAGTGCGCCTCAAAGCGGCGGTCTGGCCGGCAGGAATTGTTTATGGAACCGTGCTGAATCAAGCCAACTGGTTAATCACCAACCTCAACGGCGGAGTCTTCAAGGGCAAGCGTCTTATCAGTGAGCAGATATTGGAGCAGATGTTCACGCGCCAATATGATCAATTCAAGGGAGGGATCGAAGGCATTTGGGGGAATGACACCGCCGGGTTCGGGCTGACGTGGTGGGTTCAGGTCCGGGATGGCGATCGTTACTTTGCGCACAGCGGCAGTGTGCCGGGCTATACAGCCTTCTTACTGGGCAATCGGGACCGCAAGCTCGGCTTCGCCATTATGACCAACGGTAATAGCGCGCACCCTCATCTTTTTAAGCTGGCCGACAGTGCTATCGATCTGCTCAAGAAATACACCAGCACGGAGAAAGCATCACAATGAGAAAATCGCCGGCTTTGATAATGCTCAACCTCGTTCTCGCCTTTTCGGTTTGGGGACAAGTGCCGAGTCTTCCTAAGGGACCAAAAGTGGCTGAGTTAACAGGCGCAAACGGAACGCCCCATCGATGGCGAGAAGTGGCGCCGATGACATTTCTCGAGGAAAGCGGTCAGGACAAGCTTGTCTTCAAACCGGACCAGAACGGGCCGCATGCAGATGATCTTGCCCTACCCGTTTTTTGTCGGCCAACGAGTTGGGCTATTCGAGAACAACAAGATTCTCTTACCGGTAATTGGGCCTTCGCTTTTGATCATGCTTCTGATACTTGTGTTGTGGCCAGTAGGTTGGTTCGTGAGGAGACACTACGGACACAAGTTAGAGCTGACGCGAGGCCAACGGCGTCTCCGATTGGCGGTGCGGCTCGTCTTTGCGGTGGACCTGGTATTCATTGTGGCGATGATAGGTCTTCTGCTTTACGGGATTACGCATCTCGAGGTCTTCAGTGATCGGGGAACTGTGTGGTTTCACATCATTCAGATAATTGGCGTTCTCGGGGCGATTGGAACGCTGGTGGTGCTCTATAACGCGATCCAGGCCTGGTGGAATCGGGAGAAGAGAATGTGGGGCAAGCTCCAGGCGACGCTCTTTGTTTTGGCCGGCGCCGGCTTCTTGTGGTTCACCTTTGCGGGAAATTTACTGCATTTCACCTCGAATTATTGAAGCCGCGTAAGCCGAGCGAAGCAAATTGCACAGCGAAGCAGAATTATGAATCGCGATTTTGAATCTTCAAAGCTGATGTCGATAAGCGCCTTTGTTGCACGTCGACAGCCTGAGATCGTGAGCTCGATCTGCCGTCTCGTAGAAATAGAGTCTCCGTCCGGCGACGTTCAAGGCAGTCGCGCAGCCGTCGCCCTGTTGGAGGACCTGGCGCGGACAATCCCGTCCGTGAGCTTGATTGAGAGAGTCGACAGCCCGGGCTATGGCGAGCACCTGCGGATTCGTGCCTTCTGCGACGATACCAAAAGCGATGACGCGACGTTGATACTCGGTCATACGGATACAGTCCACCCGCGCGGCTCCTTGAATGCGCAACAGGGACTTCGCGCTGAAGGAGACCGGTTATATGGTCCGGGCATCTTCGACATGAAGGCGTCTTGCGTGATTGCCCTGGAAGTCTTGCGCTGCTTAGCTGCGCTGGCATTTGCTCCTCAACGCCCGTTGACGCTGCTTCTGACTTGCGATGAGGAGGTTGGAAGCGCGACGGGTCGCGCGCTGGTCGAACATGAGGCGCATCGTGCGGCGCAGGTCCTGGTGCTCGAGCCGCCCGCGCCTGGCGGATGCGTGAAAACTGCGCGTAAGGGAGTTGGGATATGGACGGTGTCGGCTCAAGGGGTCGCATCGCACGCGGGTCTGAATCCGGAGGCGGGAGCCAGCGCCATTCTCGAGTTGGCGCGACAGACAGAGCGACTACACTCGCTGAACGATCCGGCGTCCGGTACGAGCTTTAATGTCGGCCTGTTTAGCGGGGGCACGCACGGCAATGTCGTCGCGGCGCGGGCAGAGATGGAAGTAGACGTACGCTTTTGCGCAATGGAGGAAGCTCGCCGCGTCGAGCATTTGATGAATACCCTCCAACCGTTTGACGGGCGTGTTCTCCTTGCAATCAAAGGCGGCATCAATCGCGCGCCGCTCGAACGCACGGCCGAGGTGGTAAAACTGTTTCATCACGCGCGGGATATTGCCGCACGACTCGGCTTTGAACTCGGAGAAATGGCTGTGGGCGGAGCATCCGACGGCAACTTTGCCGCGGCCCTTGATGTGCCGGTGCTCGACGGACTTGGTGTAGATGGCGACGGCGCCCATGCAGCGCATGAGCATATTCTGGTCACCGACATCGTACCTCGCGCAGCCCTCCTCGCGGGTTTAGCCGCTTCGCTTTAGCTCGATGTGTTCAATCTGGACTGTCAGCGAATGGTCAGGACTTTGTGATGAATTTAAAGCTGGAACGCTTGGAACTCAGAGAGATAGAGTTGCCCCTGAAATCACCGTTTGAGACGAGTTTCGGGCGCACCACCCGGCGGCGCATTTTGATCGTCAGAGTGTTCGATAAGGACGGAGCTTCAGGCTATGGCGAGTGCGTCGCGGGTGAGAATCCCTTTTTCAATCACGAAACCATCGACACCGCGTGGTTGATTAGCGCCAGGTACGCCGCCCCTCTCTTAGCGGCATCCCGGGTCGGGAGCGCCGCGGAAGTGAGCCAGGCGCTTGGCCCTATTCGGGAAAATCGTATGGCTAAGGCCGGCGTGGAAGCGGCCATCTGGGATCTGGAAGCAAAGACCGCTCAGACGCCGCTCTGGCGACACATAAACGGAACAAGGGCTGAAATCAGCTGCGGGGTTTCAATCGGCTTGCAGAGTTCTGAAGAAGCACTGCTCGACAAAGTCAGCCGAGAAGTGGAGAACGGTTATCAACGGATCAAAATCAAAATCAAACCGGGGAAAGATATTCAATTAGTTGAGGCCATCCGCACACAGTTTCCCGGCATCACGCTCTCGGTTGACGCAAACTCCGCTTATGAGATCGAGACTGATACCCCGATGCTTAAGCGGCTTGATGATTACAATCTGTTGATGATCGAGCAGCCGCTTGCGCCAGGCGATCTTGTCGATCACAGCAAGTTGCAGCGCGAACTGCAAACCTCTATCTGTCTTGATGAGTCAATCGTCTGTCTCGCGAACGCGCGCCACGCGCACGAGTTGGGAGCGTGCCGGATTATCAACATCAAGCTTGGGCGCGTAGGCGGATACAACGAAGCAAGAGCCATCCAATCTTTCGCGCAAGATCACAGCCTGCCGGTGTGGTGCGGTGGGATGCTTGAAGCAGGTATCGGGCGAGCGCACAATATTGCGCTGTCAACGCTGCCCGGCTTTACCCTGCCCGGCGATGTCTCGGCGTCGGAAAGATATTGGGAGGAGGACATCATCGAGCCGCCTGTAACCGTTAGCCGAGAAGGCACGATCATGGCGCCCCAGGGTCACGGCATCGGCTACGAAGTCAATGAACCTCGCATCGAGGCCCTGACCGTCCGGAGAGAGACCCTCCATCTGACTCAATAGTTCAGAGTTCAGAGTTCAAGCTTTTAGCTTGCCGTCTTTCAACCATAAAGCTCAAGAGCAAGCTAAAGCTTGAACTCTGAACATCAAAGGGACCCACTACAGCGCGAATGCTGACCGGTGACCATCCCGAACGAAATCTGTCCTGCCGGCTTCTGAATCAATTCTTAATCGGCTCTATCTGGTCAAAGCGCAGATTGCTGCTTCCTTGTCCGCGACCCGTCTCGCGACTGCGACCGATCCACACATAGGTGCGCCCGTTGAACCAGCGCGTCCGTTGCCACTTTCTTTTTACCAATGTGCCTGCGTTGGGCACGTCTTCTTCATTCACGAAATATGGCGGGTCAACTTCATTGAGCATGACGCCCTTCGCTTTTATCACATCGCGCGGCGGCGAACCGAGTTTAGGCATCGCGGCGCGCTGAAACTGGATCTGTTGCACGCTGCCGGGCTCATGGACCGGGAGAAAAGGAATCCAATTTTCCGGTACCGTTGTTCCCAGCACATAACGAATGCTTGCAGGCGATCCGAGGATTGGTTCCGGAAGAATGCCGGTTTTGTCAGCGGCGTCATTCCCGTTGATTCCCATCCCGGTAGCATCGGGTATCCAGTCCTCGACCGCCCAAACCATGTTCGCCATCTCGTCGCGCATGAAGTTCACCTGCTCGATCGGTTCGCTCTCCAGAGTCTGAGTGAGCGCGGCAGGCAGAAAGAACTGGCGATTATACTGACCCATCTCGTCCTTGTTGCTTAGATTGAACATACTCCAGCGCTGCCAGTTGTTGTCGGCGCCTTCGTCGGCAGCTTGTATCAGAGTACGCTCACCAAAGACGTCTGTAATCACTAATCCTTTGATTTCGCAGAGAGTGTTCACCTGCATCGCATACGGAATCACGAACCAATCATTGCCATAGATCAAGCCGAGTTCGGCGAATAGCAACAGCAGTTGATCGGTCGTCTTCGCATTCAGGTTGCCAAAGTTGATTTGGCGGTCTTCCATTTCCCAGAACCGCGGATTCGGCATTCCCTTGAAGGTAGCCGCCGCGGGCAAAAACGAGATTGGCTTTGGCGCTTCCGGCGCCGGAGGCGGCGCGGGAGCGTCGGTCGTAATTTGTGCCCCGCGCGGATCTAATTCGAACGAATACCAGTCGAGGTGGCCCTCGTGATATCTGCTGGCGTCCAATACGAACTGTCCCTCCCCCGGTCGCGGCGCGGCGGCCTGGAACCGATAGGTCAAGCGGTGGGGATCCCAGGCGTTGTCACTCTCGTCCCGCGGCTGCGCATACTGTCGTTCGAGCCATTGCTTTAGCTGTTCAGCAAAACCCGCGATATCACCCTGGTCACCAGGGTCGATACCGGCGTCCACGTTGAGCGAGCCGTTGTCGATCGACTTCAGCAACTGTTCTCCGTCGAAGTCGCGACTCCTGGTTGCGTTATAGAGATTCAATCCATCAACCTGCCCACGAAAGTCGTCTTCCTGATTTTGCGCAAATGGAAAGGCAGTCAGATATTTTCCCGCGTACTTGGTTCGAAGTGCCGGCGTGTGCAGTTTAAGGAAGTACTGGCCCGCCTGAACTCTCAGAGCGTGAGTAAACGGAACTTTCTCTCGCTCGACTATCGTTTCGAGCGGCAATTCCAAATCGTATTCAGGCCCGCTGACGCCGCCCAGCGCGATACGATCGACGTGGGCCTGGCTTGTCAACAGTCGCGCGTCAATCGCCGAACCTGCATCTTCCGCTTCGAATTCGCCCATCTGCCATTGCCGCGTTAGCATCCACAAAGGGTCTCGGATTTCGGCGCGCAGGCTGCGGGCAAAGTTTTCCGTGCGCGCCCTTGGCTCGAGCCGGTTGTAGGCGGTTATCGCCGGTTCCCGGTATATTGCGAGCAACAGCGGATTCGCTGTTGCTACACTGGCCTCGAAGACTTCCTGCATCAACTTCGCCATTGGATCATCCTTTGAACGATACGGTTGAAAGCGCCGCGACCATGTCCGCAACCAACCTGAGGTTCTGTGAATAGTCGAGCGAGATTGAGTTTTTGCTTGTGCTGAACTCGGAAATTGTCGACGGCAACAACGTACCAAAGCCGCCCATCGTATCGATCATGTCAGGTTCGACGGCGCGCAGCTTGGCGCGTTCGATGGTTTCCAGCACAGTCTCAGTGAGATTGATCCACTGCCACTTGCCGGTGATCTCGGGTGTAACGGCCAGCAGGATCGCCGACGGCGGCGCGCTGTTGGGCTGATCGTAATTGAAGGCGATCCCCGTCACCTCCTCCTTCTGGGGCAGCGTCTCGGTCCATTCATCAATCAACAGTCCGGTTTGAACAGCGGCCGGCTGAAAGCCCTGCGGCAGGCACTGCATAATCGCGATCGTATCGTGGACGATCGCTGTACCTTCTGGAAATTCGATGCTCAGCCAGGTGTCTTTATCTCTGAAAGGCAACTGCAACGGACTGCACTCCGGCGCATCGAGGTTGAACGTCTGACTTAGCATGAGCACGGTGTTTAAGATATGCATGTTGGGCCGCACGAGTGAGACTCCGTGCATCCACTCTTCGACGGGCAGCGGCACTTTCATGGTATCGCGCGCATATTTGAGCAACTGGCTCCGGTTGGCATCGGCTTTGGTGACATCCGTAACATCCGTCATTGTGAATCGCGGAAGCAAAACAAAGTCTTCACCCAAAAACGCCCGCGCCATCTCAGTCAGTAATGTCAGTTTTTGCGGCGCCGTAGTGCCCGCGGCGTTTACTTTCGTCAGCTTGTCGCCGTAGGCGGATTTTACCGTCTCATACCGATCGTGTAGCGACTTGCTTTGCACGCTCAACGACTCGCGCTCGACATCACTGAAGCCCGTCGCTGAAAGCGGAAACGCGTGAGGAACGCCGGCGTCGGCAATGTCCGAGAGCCGTTGTCGCAACAGCTCGACGGCCGCTTCTGTTTGAAGCGTGCCGGCATCGGTGGTGGCTGTATCGAGATCTGCGAACAACGCGTCAAAGTCTGCCTTGATGCCGGCGACTCTGGACTGCAACTCGACCACATCGAGATTACCCGCATTGTCGGACGGCGTAGTAAGCGTTTTTGACGCGGGCGCGAAATCCTGAGCCTGCAGCGGCCGCCCTCTGCCCGCCAGCTCACGGATTGCGTTGGCGAACGGAAGGATTTCAGCAAATGAGCGAATGGCCGGAGCGCCCCCGCCGCCGTTGGCGAACTCAATCTTCACGATCGTATCGTCGGAGAGTGAGAAAGCGCGCGCAAACTTATGGCGCACGCGACTCTCTATCTCGGAATAACCAGTCGCGTCGACCTTCTTGCGAATCAGAAAAATGAAATCCAGCGCCTGCACGTTCAGATCGGCTAGCGTGATCGTGCCTTCTATCGGATTGCCGCCGCCGTCCAGCAAAGTCACGTCATTCTCATCGACTGCCCGCACCGTGCACTTGATGGCAGCCGGATCGCCAAGCATCGTCCCGACCCAATTATTAAAGGCAGGCTCGGTGCGGGCTCGGCGGGTCATCGGTATTGGCGGCCACGGGTTCGTCGATACGCCGGGATCGAATTGCAGAGCTACGCGATTCGTAAAACTCAGATCAGTTCCGCGGGATGACTCTATTACTTCGATCTCTACAGGAAGCTGGCCGCCGCCAATTGACTGCATGACTGCAGCGGCGCGGTCGAAGTTTCCCAGCGCCAATTGATAAGCACATTCCGCGGTCAACACATCGCGCAGAGCATCGAGCGTGTTTTCGAGATTGTCTTTTTCCTTTTTGATCGCGTCGATCTGATTGTTGTTGAGAGGAGGCATGCCGGAAATGCCGTAAGGGAAAGGCGCCGTCGCACGGGCCAGGTTAAGCCCATTGGTTACCGAGAAATCGTCAATTACTTCCGCCGGCTCCGAAGCGAAACCTTGCCGCGGTATCTTCGTTCGCTTGATCGGAAAGCCGGCGCGGAATACTGGCTTGAGCTGATCCAGAATGATCGGGTTGACCGGCCGTGTGGTCCAATCGTGCAACCCGCGCTCAAACTGATAACCTAACAATGCCTCGAGCGTCTGGCCGTTGCGCACGCCGTCGATCAGGTACTTCGCCCGCCGCACTCGTTCTGAAGATAGATTCACCGACAGTTTATCGCGGTCGGCCGGAGAGCTATGCGTCAGATATCCATTGCGCAGGATCGCGGCAGCGGTTGCGTGATTGAGCGACGGAGCGTGAACGTACCCGCCGTTCTGCGGATTGATATAGAGGTTCTCCAATCCCTCGCGCAGCTCTACCGGAAGAACGTCCTCGGGAAGTTTCAGTCGTTTCGCGCGCGCGGCCTGAAGATTCTCGAGGTAACCGTAACTACCGATGTAGATCCCGGTACGGCGCTTGGGGCTCTCGGAACTCAGCTCTCGTTGCTGCCGCAGGCGACGATCGAAAAGCGCAGTCTGCCATGAATCAAGACGGTAATTCAGCGCGTCGATATGTTCGGCGAACAATCGCTCGAGCCGCGCGGTCGGCAAGTCGCTGAGAGTTTGCAACGACTCCTTGACTTGATTGATATAGCGCCCAATCTCGACGCTGTTGAAACGATCGAGTTGCACGTAACTGAGCAAAGACCGATCAGAGGTTTCAGCGGGAATGATTCGATTCGCAGGCGCACGGAATACTTCCCAATGTGAAACATCGGGCTGGCTGCTGATATTCATGAATTTGCGGCTGCGCACCAGTTCATCGGCCACAATGTCATGGCTGATCAACAGACGATAAATGCTGGTCCTGGCCTCTGACAGAAGCGCGTTATGCAGCATCATGTAAAGCAGCGCGTTCGGCCTGCTCACCCCGCTGCCGAAGTCTTCGTGCTCGAGTTTGTTGACGTCAGACGAGTTGTCCAGCAACCAGTTGATGTAGTTCTTGCCTGTGCCTTCATCGTAAGGTTTGATCCCTCGCTCTTCAGACAGCGGCAGATTGTCGATCAGGTTCTGGTTGTCGAGCCTTGTCTGAAAGTGCTGATAGATCAACTGAAACAACAGCGGAATTGGTTTCACTGTCCCGTCAGCGCGCTGAATCTGGTAACCGTTGGCTCTCAGGAACTGGCGGCCTTCAAAGGCCTCGAGCATGGCCCCGATCACATCGCCAAAATACTTTCCGCCCCACTCGAACTGATCGAGATTGCGCAGGTAGTCATAACTGTAACCGACCCGGTGATAGTAATCCGCCGATGTCGGTTGCAGTCCCAGCACCTTCATCAAATTATCGCTGGCATTGCCGGACTTGCTGATGTGGCGGAGCCCTGCTTCGAAATTTCTCCACAGGGCATTGAGATGCAGCAGGATCACTCGCACATTGTCGTCAAACGGTGGCCGGCGTTCGAGCGGGGAACGGTTGTAGGCCCACTTTGAAAAATTGCTTGCCAAAAGTATTCCGTACGGTTGGTTACCGACCCGGATCGCGGGTATCGGGCCGCGGCCCGTCACATAATCCGTGAACAACTCTCGCACGTTCTGGATTGTTTCGTTGCTCATCACTTCATTGAGCATGCTGTTGAGGTAATAGCCGAGCGTGCCGGCGTACAGCGCCCGGTTCATCGCCACGGCTTCACAGTGATCGGTCGCGTCTGCATTCGAGATGTACTGCAGATGTTCGTAGTTGATCCCCAAGTACTCCGCCAGACGCTGACCGTCGGTCGCATTGGCCGGATCGGACTGCCAATCAAACAGAGGATTACCGCTCTCGACGTAGTAACTGACGTCGTGCATCCAGTCGCTGCTGTTGAACTGCGAGTCTTCGTTGTCGGTGTTGTTGGTTGCCGAACCCTGCCTAACAAGGCTGAAGCCCTTGGCCGAGTAATGGTGGTTGTCGATGAGGTCTTCAACTAATTTCTGCCCGTCGGAATCGTTGGCGGTTAGCTTCAGTCCGATCACTAACAACTGATCGAAGCCGCTGTGTGAATCCATCGCGTCGAGCGGCACGCGAAATCCCATCCCGCTTTCCACCGCCAGCGGGAAATCGATTAGCCATTCAAAGTCATCCCCATACTGAAGACGGTTATCAACAGGATTGCGTGTAATTGAAGGTTTGTCTTCGTCCTCGAGCGGCGCCGGACCAACCACCAGCCGGTCGCTGATTTGTTTTCCTACCAACGTGTGAATGATCTTACCGCCGCGATAAGCCATCAACACGAAACGATCGGGCATAACCACGGTGTGAGGTGCTTCTGTCCAGTTGTCGGGTTTCGTCTTTTCGATGATGGGAAACTGAAGGTCGTCATCGCTCGCGGGAGGCGGCGTGCTCCAATTCAGCGGTTTGGTCTGCAAAGCTACCCACGCGGAACGGTTCGCGCCAAACTTGTCAGCCAGCGCCCGCCACGCGTCTTTACGCACCTCTTCGTCGTTCGTACCGCGTAGCGTTTTCCAGTAAGCGATGCCAAAATCCACCTCGCGCTCGGTGAGAATTTTTTCGTGAGTCGTCACTGCTACTTCATCCGGGTAAACGCGGACCCAAAGCTGTTCGCCCTTGCCGGTGTCCTTGAATCTGGTTTCCAGGCGCAACGGCAAGAGCATGATCGGCGTCGCGTCATTCCACTGTTCAATCAGGGTTTGGGGAGTCAACTCGCCAAAGAACTGACCAATCAATCCGCCTACCACCTGCTCGTGGACGCTCAGATTCTTGCGCTGATCTGTGATGCGCTCGCGTCCCTGGTTGAGTTCGCCGGTGCGATCCTCAAATCCATGGCCGCCCTCGGCGAGGTGATCTATTTCACCCTGCAAGCCTTTGATTTCAGTTTCCAGCCGAGCTCGTTCATGTTCCAATTCAGCCTTTTGTCCCGCGGCGTCATCTACTTTCCTGGACAGTTGTTCGATCTGGTCCTTCAGTTCCGCAATTCTTTTGTTTAAAGCCTCGACCTTTGCGGCCAGGGCTGCGCGCTCAGCCTCGAGTTCCGCTCTGCGTTCGGGAGTGATATTAGGACCGTTCAATTCGCCATCGAGTTGCGCCAGGACATCCTTTACCAACTCGAGCTCGGCGGCGAGACTGTTCATCAACGTCTGGGCGGTTTCGAGCTCGCTTTGCAAACGCTCAATCGCTGCCAGCTCAGCGTCGATCTCGCGTAGTTTGCCGGCGTCGTCAGCGATGCGCTGACGCAAAGTTGCAATTTCAGTAAGCGTCGCGGCGTCGGTGACCGTTTCTTTGCTGTCCACTCTTCGCTGCGCTCGCAACAGGCGCAACTGCTCGAGCAGTTGTTCGTGCAGATCGGCGCGCGCCTGATCGCGCGTCTTGCGCGCCGCGCGGATTTGATTCAGTTGTTCGTCGTACGAACTCATCTTGTTTTCCGTGTCGGGTTAAACCTTTTCGAGCATCTCTTTAGCATGCACCGCGATCATCACCGGCTTTTGATAGAGCACAGACGCCATGTCTGCCGAGTGACTACCCCATTGCCCCTTTTCCGCGGCGGTCAACTTGTTGAACAGGTTTGGAACGGGCGGCGTCGCCGTTGGATGTGTTGCCGTCGGTTGGATCGCGGTGCTGATGAATCCCACGCCGTCAGGGTAGTTGTTCCAGCCAAGATCGTCCCACGTGAGAGGTGTTGCCGGGTCATCATCGGGCGAGAAAGCGATGTCCATGCCGAAGCGCGGCTCCCCCGGAATTTGCTGAATGATGAAGTACCAGCCCCAATCGTCCGCCTCGACTTTCGGATTGTCGGCGCCTTTGGCCTGCGCGATGGTCATGTCGAATCCGAAGAAACGGTAATCCGGTTGGATCTCAGCCCGAAATATTGGGAACCGTACTTCGTTCTTCATCTCCGCGTCAGTCTTGATCTCCCGAATGATCGGTTCCTGCTTGCCGTCGGCGACGCCCTTGTCGTCTTTGAAGATGTGGGCCTTCTGAGCATAGATGATTGTGTTCGGATACTTCTTGAGCAGCTCGCCTCGAACCACCAAAACAAGTTGCTTGCCTTGCGGCCGCTTCTTATTGCGATGCGTCCCGAGCGCTGAAGCGGTCAGCCATGCATCCATCGGATCGATGTCTTTGTACAGATCGGCGAGTTCTTCCGGCGTAAGACCGGTATCCTCAGCGATGATTCCCTTGACGTCCCAGAACTGGCGGAAATAGCTGCCGCGTTCGTCGGTCGGGTATTCGCGCCACAACAACTCGCGTCCGAACTCGTGGTTCAGACCGGTCATATATGACTCGATGAACGGAGGATTGGTCTCGAGGAGCGAAATAGTATTCGGCGGAATCAACTGCAGGTTCGGCAGGAACAACTCGCTCGAAATGTCTCGCAGTTTTTCATACATCGGATCGGAAAAGTCAGGATAGGCCATCGCCGGAATCAGGTGTTCCGGTTGAAGCAGCCAGCCCGGATTGAACGTGAAGTTGACCTGGGCTGCTACGAGTTTCGCGAATGCCGATGTTGGTTTGACTGCGTTCGAGAGTTTGGCGTCGGCATTGGCAACATCAAACCGGGTAAACACGCGCTCGGGGGCTTTCACCGTCAATCGCTCAGTCAATTTGATCGCTGCCGAGCGGAAATTCTTCGCCTCGAGGCTGTCCTGACCTGCGCCCGTGCGCGTGTACACACGCACATCCGCAAACTTCAAAGCATCCGGCGATGTCGAAGACGACGACGTTGAGGAGGTCACCCTCGTCGAACCAGCGGCGTTAATCGGCACGACCGGATCAGTCACGATGAAAGAGAATCCTTCTTGCGGCGGCGTGTCCTCGAGGGCAGTCAGCAGCGTCGTGGGATTCTCGATCGCCACCCGTATTTCCGATCCGGCAGCAAGCGTGCCCGCATAAACGTACGCGCCAGCCGCGGCGACGGCGGCCAACGCGCAGATGATCCAGGCGCCTGTAAGCAGCGCAAGGATCAGCAGCAGGATCAAGAGCACAATCAGGATCGAGAGCCGGTTATTGATCAGGGAACCAAGCCAGTCAGGAAGAGTCCTGTCTGGAATCTGGGCTACTATTCCTTCGTCGGTGATTAGCAAAGGCGGGACTTGTTTCGGCGGCGCCGCACTCGTCTTTCCTTCGTTGAGATCATTAATCAACCCGGCATGGCTGAAGCTCGCGTCAGCCTGCCGCAAACGTTTTCCGTAGGCACCGCGCGGCCGCAGCATTCGCCGCAGCGCCGTGTCCAGCGCAGCCGGGGGAATCTTACTGTTCTCGATCTGGTTGTACAGCGTAGTGGGCGAGCCTTTCACTTTCTTCATCACCGGAGTAAAGAACGTGAACTTCTCTGCCGCGCTCAGGCGGTCTACAAAGTTTGTCTGAATCGCCTGCACCGTCATCATTGCGAAGACGGACAAACGCACGCGCAGGTTGGCGTCGAGAATCTTTTTGACCTGGTCCCACGCTCTCGCAACATAATCCTCCTGGTTCTTCTGCACGACATTCACGCCAAATCCGGAAGGAACCCGATTACGCGGATCGCGATTCAATTCATTCAGCCAGCCGGCGCCCGCCACGTCGATCTTGTGTTTCAGCGCGTGGTTCTCGCCGTAAATCGGCGGACAAACCACGGGATCCGTTTGAGTATTACTTGCGGCTTGCCAGTCAGCAGGGAAGTTTACAATCGCTTCGAGTTCATGAAAGAAAGGTTTCGAAGTATCTATGATCTCGGGTTTTGATTTCGTTTGCGGAGACTTCAGCGCGCCTTCGAGGCCGATGATCATCTGGTTATCAGTCATCGGCGGGATCGCCCCGATATCGGTACCGTTCACGATGCCAAATCCCGGCTTGGAACCATCCATGTCGCGCCGGCCAACTCTTGCGTCGATCGCGCGCGCTTCAAGCAGCTTTACGAGCGATTCGAAATCCTCGTCCAGGCCGGTGCGAAAATACCACTCGTAATAAATGGGAAATTCGACGTTGCCCGCGCCGGCCGTCCACGACGGCTGTTGAGCTGCAATATTCGAAACGTCCTGACCCAAACCCGCGAGGCGGCCGGTTTCAAACGCCGGAACCACGAACGCGCGGTACGCTGTATCGTGGAGGAGTTTTCGCGGACTCACCAGTCGGGAAATGATCTTGTCGGCGTTGGGATTATTCAGATCGTGAAGCGACAAGAGGAATTGCTCGAACTCGGTAGCGTTGTTGTAGCCCTGATTTGTGTGGACGTGACCCCAGGCCCACGTCTGATCGTGAGGCGGCAAAGAATCCGCGCTCTTCACAGTGACACTCGGCAGCGGCAGACGCTTTTCGTTCTTTGTGAACTCACTGTCGTCGGGTTTGGCGGCCTCTTTCAACACCAACAAAGCCAGCCACGGCCGGAGGCGTTTGTCATTAGCCCCCGCCGGCGTATAACGCCACAGAAAGTCTTCTTCATAAAACTCGATGAATGCCAGATAGTTCGGTTCGAAGTTTGTGATCCAATTTATGGGCTCGGTGCGCACTACCATCCGCGGATTGATGCCAAGAATGTCACCGGGTCCGATCAACGCAAACTCTTTGTGTACCGTATCCGCGTTCAGCAACACATCGATTGGCACGTGCGAACGCTCTTTGATCGCGGTCGCGCCGGCTCCAAGGTTGTCAGGCTCGGTAATCCGGTTGGCTATGCCTTTACGCAGCCAGGAACTGAAGGTGTAGTTTGCAACTTTGATAGCCATGATTAGTTTAGTTCGTGACTGGCGACCACCATCACTTTGCCTCTTAGCGACGGATCACCGGCCAGCAGTTGGTCGTGCAACATGTAAGCCTCGGTCGAGGTCGCGGCCACCATATCAGGCGCGTGCAAAGACAGGTCACTGGAGTTCACCACCATGTATTCGGGCTCACCGGTTTCAACGCGCGCCGGCGGTGTTGTGCCCGAGTACTTGCTGACCGAGTAACTGTTCTTCGAGATCGCGCCGCCCTTCGAGAACATCGACAAGACTGAGTCCAGCAGGCTAATCAAGCCTCCCCTGATCGTCAGGCCTTTCTTCTTGTGCACGTAACTGAGTTCGTATTTGACTTCCTTTTGTACGTTGGCGCCGTACTGTGAAGTGTCGCCGGTGCCAAAACGCAGACCACTAGGCAGCCTCTCGAAAGACTTGCGCGAAATCTTTTCGCTGTCGCTCAGTCTCAGGAAGTTCGCCATCGCGAATTCTTCGCGCACCTCGGTGGTCCCGCCGGGGTTGAACGTAAGGTCGAACTTAGTTGCGCCGGACGGTTTTTGATTACCGAACTTGTTGATCTCAACTCCCAGCGGCACGATCTTTTGACTGACCGCGAGCACGCCGAAAGGATGAAGCACAATGCTGTTGGCCGCCTGCTCGATTTGCTTGAGCGTTACAGTGGCGTGCGTGTTGGCAGGAAACGTCGCGGTCCAGTTGCGATCATCGTTCAGCGCAGTTTTGACCAGCGGCAGGACGTCAACGCCCTGCTCGATTTGAGACGGCGAGTCGTCTCCCCAGGTGACATCGAAATCGATCGAGACGTCAAAGAAGAGGATCGTAAAGCTCGCCGATCCGCGCACGCGCCAGGGTTGGGGTCCGGAGAGCTCGCCGCTCACGCTGATGCCAAACAGAACATCGGTACCCATTCGTAAGGCAAGACCGGCAGCTATCGCGGCAACAAAATGAAATGGATTGAACTGGATGAGCAAGTCATAGCCAAGATACCCGTAGATGTTGAACCCGCACGCTGCTGCATAGAGCTCGACTCGGGCCCCGGACTGTACTGAGTTGGAAGTGATCGCAAAGTACGTTTGGACCGTGAGTCGCGGATTGTCTCCCGACAGCAGCGAAATGCTCAGGCGCTTCATGCTGCGCAGGTCCGGTGGGATTTCCTTGAAGGCTGGATGAAAGCCGCCGACTGACAGCACAAAGATGGCCTGCGCGCCCCATCCGATTCGCAGCGCCATATCGCCCGTCAAGGTGAACACCAGCAGATGCGAATCAAAGAGGCTGGCGTCGAACCAGATCAATCCCTCACCGAAGTCGACGCCGCCGGCGAAGTTCACCTGCAACTGAAGGATCGGCAAATCCTCGGTCGGCAGCGCGCAACGCAACACGCCGATAACTACAAACATCGGCTGGGGAATATCCAGTATTATTCCGATCTCGAGCGAGATAAGAGTTGGTGTCCCCCAGCCGATCTTGCCCATCGGGCCGATTACGAAATGCCCTTCGACGATCGGGAAGATCGTCTTGAGGTCGCTTATGATCTTGCTGATGTTGGCGACGATGTCCTGCGGAAAGAGAATGCTGTTGATCGCGCCGGTCCTGACACCCGTCCTTAACGCTTCGGAATCGAGCGAGCGATTCAGAGCGAGCAGCCCGCCCACACCGATCAAGGTGAAACCAAAACCGAGTTGAATCGGCGTGAACTCCGCGGTTACCAGAATCAGAAGAGCAAAGCCCTTGCTGCCATCCGGCATTTTAGTGTTGATGATGCCGATAGCTTTGAGGGTAATGACATCCTGGAAAGAAAGTTCGAGCGCGCCGAAGTACTCACCTTTGTCAAAGTCCAGATGTAGAAATCCGCCGCCCTTGATAGCGCCGGCATCGATCGATAGCCCGACACCGTTCGGCGGCTTGAAGCCGAGATCGAATTGCAACGGTCCCAAATTGCCGCCGTTGCCGGGCGGGAACGAGAACGTGGCGGTTACACCCATGTTCTCGACTACGGCAACGATCGGCCCCAGCGCAGCCTTTATGTCCGCGCCGACGCTTATTGGAATCTTGCCGGCTTCGAGCTTCGCTCCAATGGTAAGCGCTTCGATCGAAACCGGACCGAGTTCTATGTGTGCCGGCAGTCTTACTTCGAGCGCACTGCTGCCGCTGAAGTAAAAGCCGCGGTCTGTCGAGACGCCCATTTGGATACTGAAGCCGGCTTCGAACTTCGTCGCGGGGAGAATCTTATTCAGGAAGCCGTCGCCTTTGGTAGTATCGATCACGACCTTCAAATCTTCGGCGTCGGCTTCCAGGAGAAAATCCCCTTTAGCCTTGCTCCCGTCCCAGGTGACTTTGGCGCCGGTGATAAGAGTGAATTGGCCGAGCTCCAAACGGCTGGCGCCGGCCTGGCCAAAAAGAATGAAGGGCTCCGGCGGCGCGGTGCGTTTGGCAATTACCTTGATCGTGAAATCGCCGCTAATTGAGCTTCCTGCCCCCGGCGGCTGAAACGTGATCTTTCCATTCGGCAATACCGTCAGGCCGGTCTCCTTAGGAATTGCCGCATCTATCTTTAATTCCAGGTGCGCGTCTTCACCCAACGGAATCGTCTGCAGGCCTGAAGAGAGTTTGCTCTTGGCTTTCAACTGCAGACCGTGCGGCATCACATCGGTCTTCGGCTTTACTTCCAGGATCACGAAGTCGAGCCGTGGCGCCGCCGCGTTCGAATCATCGAGCACTACCGGCAGCCCGCTGCGAGCGACGATGTGCTCAAGCTTCTTAAACAAGTCAAGACCGGTAAAATTGTCCTTGCCCCAACCGTACATCGTCTTAAGCTGGGCGGAGGGATTCGTGAACCAGTTGCCAATTTGATCGAAGTGATAAGTGGTAACGGTGAAGGGAGGATCGTTCGGGTCCACCGATTCTTCATTGTGGTCCTGGCGATCCAGCAATCCGGTCAGTTCCAGCAGGTCATTGAAACCCTGCGCGCCCTCGAGATATCTGAAGAGAAGGAAATCGAAAATGCGGCGCGCTACTTCCGCGCCTGAAACCCCGACATGGATTGAGATCTGATTGCCGAGCGGCTTGATATGGTTGAGGATGTTGGCAACCTTTTCAATCCCGGCGATGCCTTTGGCGATAATGGTCCCGATGTTTTCATCTTCGATGGCTTGAATCAGATCGCGTACGATCGTGATCAGATTGCCGGTATCATCAGCGACCGCCGTTATGTTCGCTGACAGCCCGCCAATCTGGCCGTCATTGAGCTTGAAACCCATGCTCGCCAAAAACGCTTTCGCCTGCGCGGGCGTGCGCAATTCGTCCTGGAGCGGGCGAAGCAACCGCGACAATTCGATGGCGATCAATTCAATAGTGCCGGGCGTGGCGCTCATGGATTTTCCTTATCGCGCAGCCAATCAATACCTTCGTGCACGTTGCTAAAGCTTGCAATCGACTTAAAATCGTCGCTGTATTCTTCTATTGCGCGACGCAGGGAGTTGCTTCCGTTCTTGCTGAGTTCTTCGGTCAGCCGATTCAGAAGCGTCTCTCGGGAGACGCCTCGCACCTCACGAGGCACTTCGTCGGCGTGACCTCTCAGGTGATTCAGGACGTGCGCAAAAAACGCCGGACCCTGGTTGCGATGCCAGGCGACTTTCACTGGACGGCAGTTACGAACCAGGTATCCAATCTCGCGACGGATCTGGCCGAAAGTATCGTGTAAGCCACGACCTTTCTCGGTCTCGCGCAGAGCATCGAGCAACGCATACATGTGCTGGGCTTCGTCATCTGAGGAAAGCGTGGGAGCCGGAAAGACCGCAGTCGCAGGCACGGTTTGAAGCTGGCGCGAGGCAAATCCTATTTCTCCATCGGGCACCTCGAAATCTCCCGGTCCCAGCCCCTCAAAATAACTTTCCAAGCCGCTGCCGTCCGTGGCTTTGCTACTGCCGTGAGATGTGCCGGTGGTAACGGGAATACAGATTCCAAGATGATCGAGGACGGGAAGGATGTGGCAGGCGTGGGATGGAATGAGACCATCAGCTCCCGCTACGCCGCGATGCGTGTGCAACCCAATGACGCGGTTATTTTCGTCCAGCACAATCGATCCAGAGTCTCCGTCGTCGGTAAACCGCGGCTGTCCTTTGCAATTCAGCCCGTTGGCCGTGGAGGTAACATCGAACTCGATAACGATAGTGTTCAGCGCCGAAACAGCCGCGCCGTTCTCGACGTCAGGTGGAGGGTCCGCGTCCAACGGCGCATTTATCAGCATTACTTTCCCGGTAGTCTTGCCAGTCGTGCGTCCGACTTTGAAAACTTTTCGCGGGTTGTCGTTGGTGAAAATAATGCTCTGGTCATTGATGACGCTTCGAACGTCGCCAATGCTATTTACTCCGTTAAGCTGAAGATCGACGATCAAGTTTTCCTCAACAGCGGTCGTGTCCTTGGTGCATCCGCAACAACTGTCGAGATCTATTTTCGCAATCGCAGCGTCGACGAAATATTTGGGTGAATTACTTGTTGGAGACGGAAAATTACCGTATAAGCCGCCGGCTTGCACCGGACCGAGAATAGAGTCGCTTTCGGTAGGATGACGCACGGCAGTGCCGGAGCCTTTACCCGGTGAATACAGGACGTGTTTGTTGCTTAGAAGGTAGACATTCTCGCGTCCTTTATCGCCTCTTTTTTTTACGATGCAGCCGAGGGTGCCCTTTCCATACCCGTTGGCCGTCTGGACCATGATCTGTATCCCGCCCTGGATCTTGTCGTACCTGGTGGTGTTATCACAGCCCTCAGCCGTGCCGCGGCGTACGATTCGGACATCCGTAGGATAACCTTCAAACGAGACCGGGATTCGTTGCTCGGGTGGCAGCTCCGACTCGTCTTTCTTTTCTTTGACGAAAACCACAATAGCAAGCTGATCGTTGTACAAGCCGGCCACTTTCTTTTGACCGAAAGCGACACCGGCTACTCCTTCAATGCCGCCGAACAGTTCGCGGGCACGCTCATAGGCCTCCTGAAAAGCCTCCGGATTGGAACGAATGTGTGCGTTGTCTTTTGTTGGCGCGCTCATTGCACGACACCCCCAAGCAGTGAAACCAGGTTGTAGTCCCTCGTCATTCGATCGATTAGATCGTTCAGGTTGTCGCAATCCTGAAATAATTCTTTCAGATCAACCCTGGCTGAGTTCATCGTTTCCCTGAGCGCCGAACTCCCGCGTTCACCTAGTACGACTCTCATTCGCTCTAACAGTTCATAAGGGGCTACACCCTTAATCTTTTCGGGCAAGCGATAGTGCCCATCGCGCACCGCTCCCATCACGGTGGCAAGAATCGCCGGTCCCTCGGAGCGACGCCACGCCACCGTGACCGGTCGGCAATGATTTACAAGATAGATGATCTCCTCACTGTGGCGTTGACCAATCGCAAATAGCTTTGCCGTAGCGTCGTTATCTTGAAGACGCTCTCGCAGGGCCCGATACGGTTCAGGAATCGGCGCTTCAAAAACGGTGGGAACCTGAGCGAGTGCGTTTCCGGAAATGACCTTCACATCCTGAGAGTAAGGGATGCGAATCTTCAGCGCAGTCAAAACATCGTCGATATGGTTTGCGATCGTCACGAATGGTTGAACCACACCCTTCACCGTCACTTTCTTTCCCGACGCGAAGAGAAGCCCGACGATCTTGTTGTCGAGATTGATGATCACCGATCCCGAGTCGCCATGCGTACTGAAGGGCTTGGTGTTATCGATATTTTGAATCGCTATCTGGCCCGTGAATGTATGAGTCGCTCCGTCTTTTTCTATGTCAAAGGACGGGTGGTTATCATCGACCACCACTCCTTCTGTCCGGCCGGTCGACTTGCCTACTTTGAAAACAGGCATCCCGCTCACGGCCTTCTGGTCACCCACAATCGTGTTACGAGGCGGCCGGCCCGCAACACTGAGCCCGCTGATCTCATTTGAGTAGTGAATGCCACAACAGTGGCAACACGACGACACGTCGATTGCAGCGATGGCTCCATCCACGCTGTTGCTGAGTTCCTGGCGGCGCAGAACCCCGATCTTATCGACGTCGTCGGTGGGCCGCACCGGCAAGTCTCCGAGTTGGGACTGTGGAATGGAAGTGGGCGGCGGCTGATAAACCTTGTCGCCGGCGCGGCCCGCGATGCCGTAAAGCACATGCCAGTTGCTGAGAATTACAGGCGCTTCGTCAGTAGTGTCGATTGCGATACAGCCCAGCGTGCCCCGCGATATCTCGATGTCGGTTCCCGCATCGTTGAGCACGCTAATCCGATTTGAGATTTGGATGCCGCCTTTGATCGGCCTGTATTTTGTGTTGTCGTCACTGAACTCGAACTGTCCTACAACATTGACGTCGGTGGGAACTCCATTGACTTCGGCCGGGATCAACTCGCCGGCGGGAACGACCTCGCGCTCCTTCTTCTCTTTCACATACACGCGCACGCACAGTTGATCGCCTATCTTCCCGCCTCTCTCTTTGAGTCCGACACTCACGTGCAAGACGTTGGGAATCCCCAACAGCCGCTGCTCGGCGCCCGCGGACAGCATCGAGCGAATCGCTTTATTTTCAGCCTTGAGTTGTTCGGTCGTTTTCATTTAGAGAACGAGCAGCTCCAAAACAGATGTCTAAGCCGGCTACGAAGACGGATGCGCCGGCGGATTGAGCGTAATGTTCATCGCGTACAGCACCGGCGCGATGGGACATGCCAACCCGTCACCCCGAACATTCGAACCCCAGAGAAGGCCAACCGCATTGTTCGCATCGTCAACAATCAGCGCTCCTGAATCGCCTTCGGCAGAGAACGCGTCATATTCGTCGAGCGGTCTCACTAGTATCTGCCCTGGCGTAGAGAATGGACTGCCTTCGAAGCAGGCTGAGCCTGAATAACCGATGTCCACGATAGTTCCCCGGGTGATACCTGTCGCGTTGCCTCTTTTGGTAACCAAGCCTCCGAGTCGCGGAGAGTCGTATCCGGTAACCGAGGTAGGTGACGGCAACCAGGACTCATAGGCAAGTGTAGTCAGAATCTTGTCATACGAGGACACTGCACAATCGAGGTGATAGTCTCGTCCATCGAAATGCACCGTTCCAAGTTTTCCGTACAACGCCTTTCCGATTGCGGCGAAATGACGTTTGCCGGCTGATTCTATTCGTAGCCAAACCGCGTCCCCCTCCTTTGCGTCATTGCCGAAAAGCACGTGCCAGCTGCTCAATAGGACCGGTCTCCCACTGTCCAAGGTGTAAGCAATACAGCCGAGGGTTCCAGGCACGCCGACGGCGTTGGCGATACCTGCCCCGGAATGCAGGCACATAATACTGGCGGCAGGCGAAATGGCTGCGACTATCGCGACCGCGTCCATTGACGACTCCGTGACCTGGGCTCGAATGAACTCCATGTGTGACCGATTGAATCTTCCGCTGCTACCGGTTTACTGCTTTCAAGTGAGGAGTGTTGCTAGCGAGCTTTATGATAGTTATTAGACTCAATTAAGAGGCGGTAATCTTAGTCGCGGGCTCGGAAACGTGTCAAGGATTTATTTCTTGCATAGTGTTCGCATCCTGAGTTGCCTAAACCTCCGCGTGCTTTGCGGTCCTTTGGGCTGGGTATTGAAGGAGTAGGACCCAATACTCAACGCAAAGGCGCAAAGGACCGCAAAGCACGCGAAGGACTGACCAGCCATCACAAGTCAACAACCCAATAACCGAATACCACCCTTTGTTGAGCGTTGATTATCTCACTGGGGCGTTGTTCTGAGGCCCTCGCCACGAGTTTCGATTTACATTCCGACTCTCCCCGAATTACAATGAGCGCGCTTTTCAGCCATTCAATCTCAGGACCAAAACCAATCGATGACGGATCACAGGCCACAGACGCTTGTCGAGTTGCTCAAATCCTCAGTCACCTCCGTACCCGAGCGCGAAGCCTTGAGATTCAAGCAGGGAAAGGCGTGGGTAGGCATGACGGCCGAGCACCTCTTCGAGAGAGTCCGCAACGTCGCGCTCGGTCTTTATCATCACGGAATCAGAAAGGGTGACCGCGTAGCAATACTGGCCGAGAGCGGGCCCCTCTGGTCGATTACCGATTATGCGATCCTCTCAAGCGGCGCAGTCAATGTTCCGATCTATCCGACGCAGCCGACCCATCAGGTCGAATACATCTTGCGCGAATCCGAACCGAAACTCCTTTTCGTCTCCGGCGCGCGCCAGATGAAACGCGTCAACTCAGTGCTCGAGAAGTTTCCCGACCTGCGCATCGTCCCGTTTCAACCGCTTGAAAACGGCGAAAACATTCTGTCGTTCAGCTCGCTTGAGGAAGCCGGCGGCCGGCTCGCCGCGGAAAGACCGGAGTTGTTCGATCTGCTTTCGTCCGATGTTCACCCACACGATCTTGCTTCGATCATCTACACCTCGGGCACGACCGGCGAACCAAAAGGCGCGATGCTCACGCATGGAAACATTACCTTCAACGCAATGGCTTCGGGCGTTCATCTGGATATCGAACCGGGTGGCGTTATGCTCTCGTTCCTTCCGCTCTCGCACATCTTCGAGCGGATGGTTTTGTATCTGTGTTTGTATTGTCACGTGCAGATCAACTATGCGAACGGGATCGAGACCGTGGCGGCCGATATCCAGGAAGTGCACCCCACGCTTATGTCAACCGTGCCGCGATTGCTGGAAAAGATTTACGCTCGAATGCAAAAGAACGCGGGCGAAGGGGGGAGCCTGAAAAAGAAGATCTTTGACCGCGCGCTTGACGTCGCGCGGAAGTCGGCGCGGCTCTCGACGATGGGTAAGCCTCTGCCGCCGCTGCTCGAGCTTGAACGAGAGATTGCGGACAAGTTGGTTTTCGAGAAGCTTCGGCACGCGGTCGGCGGAAGAATCAGGAGAATGGTTTCGGGCGGGGCGGCGCTTCCATCGGACATCGCTCTTGTGTTCATCGGCGCGGGCGTTCCCGTTCTACAGGGCTACGGCTTGACGGAGACTTCGCCGGTAATCGCCGCGTGTACGCTGGATCACAACCTTGTTGGGTCGGTGGGACGGCCGATTCCAGGCATCGAAGTGAAGATCGCCGAAGACGGCGAGATATTGACTCGCGGACCGTGCGTTTTTCTGGGCTACTTCACCAAGGCTGAAGAGACCGCCGCTGCCTTCTGTGATGACCCGGCCGGTGGCGAGCGATGGTTTAAGACGGGCGACATCGGCGTCCTCGATCCGGAAGGCTTCCTGTTCATCACCGATCGCAAGAAAGATTTGATCAAGACTTCAGCAGGGAAATACGTCGCACCTCAGATGATCGAAGGAATGATCAACCAAAGCGAATTCGTCGAGCAGGCGGTGATCGTCGGAGACAAGCGCAAATACGTGGCGGCGCTGATCGTGCCGGACTTCGAGCGCTTGCGCGCGTGGGCGAAGAGCGAAGGCCTTCAGACCACGGACAAACAGGAACTGGTCGCGGACCGCCGCGTGTTGGATATGATCAAGGCGGATGTCAATCGCTTAACTCGCGAGCTTGCTGATTATGAAAAGGTAAAGCGTATAGGGCTGCTTGCGGCGGAGTTCAGCATCGACGGCGGAGAGCTTACGCCAACGCTGAAGGTGAAACGGCGAGTTGTTGAAGAGAAGTACGGTGAGCTAATCGAATCGCTCTACTCGGTGGGGATTGAGCACTGAGCTGCGGTAGCGTGCCATGCCTGAGGACACCAAGAATCGGGCGAGGATTGCTCCGGGCTAAGCCCCGCTCGTTCGCGGCCCGATAACAGACTCTGTATTGCAGATCTCCGTGTCGCTGTATCGTCCCGTCGTGTTATTCTAGCCCTCTCGACCAACTGTACCGAGTGAACGTCACCAAACCAAAGAAGCGTGCTCCATCGGAAAAACCGTGGCGCGATAACACGACAAATTGGCTGATATGAACCTTCTTCTCTCTGTAGACGATATATCAAGCTTCAGCGAGATTCGCTCCGTCAACGCACAGACCGTAGATCCCCAAGTGATCGAAACTGTGCGCCGGCTAGATGAGCGCGAAGAACTTGAACCGTTTATCCGTTCAGCTCTTGCCGATAGTGGCGATACGCCCCACGGCCCGGCAGAGATCGTCGACATTTTCACACATAAAGTTCGGATGCGTAACGAACCGGTGCTCGCAGCCTTCATCCTCAAGGGCCGCTCCTTTCCTACGGTCAGGCCAACCCACGTAGCGCACCAAATTTACCGACTGGAGAAAATCCAGGGCCTCCGTCTGGCTATTCTGGCTACCAGCGGAATTGTTCTAGACGCTGCCAAGGAACAGTTCTGTTCTACGGCACAGCGTTTAGGCTGTTATTACGCGCTCCTGGATGCGATTGACCTTGGGCGCCTGTTCATCGCATATGGGTTTATCTGCCCTCGTGACGGGTCGAAGATAGTTGGAGGACGATGCCGATGCGGGTACCGCCCAACCCACAGAGTTCCGAATGTGCTGCAGGAAGGCGCTCTTCGAGAACTAGCCCTTGCTCACGAGTTAAGGCAGCCCGCCGGACTAGTCGTTCTACCACCAGGCTCAGGCAAGACATCGGTGGCCGCACTTGATGCAAATCGTCGTAATGCAGAGCGCGTGCTCTACGTTGCCCACTCTCACGAGATTCTGGAATCGGCGCGCACGGAGTTCGAGGACGTTTTTGGTCAGCAACACGTGGTTCATCATCGAACCTCACACACTCTCCGAGGGCCGGCAAAGATTAATCTGGCGACGATACAACTTCTAGCTCGGCACCTGCCGATGGTCCGGTCCGCCGCCTACGATTACTTAGTAGTTGACGAGTTCCATCACGCTGCTGCCCCATCGTATCGAAGGCTTCTTGAGGCGGTCGGGCCCGCGTTCCTCTTGGGCCTTACGGCGACCCCTTTCCGCGAGGACCGGAAAGACATCCTCCGATTGTGTGGCGACAATATGCTAGTACAGTCCGAGTTGCGTACAGGAATCGAAGCAGGAATCCTGTGCCCATATCACTATTTTGGTTGCTTCGACGACATTGATTACTCTGACATCCAGTACAACGGGCAGCGCTACACGGTTCACGACCTTGAGCGCGCACTGATAGTTCCAGAACGCGAAGAAGCAATTGCACGCAAGTGGTGGGAGCGTGCAGACGGGAAGCCTACGCTTGCATTCTGCTGCAGCCATCGACACGCGGCTCGGGTCGTCGCAAACTTCAAAAGACTAGGAATACCGTCCGAAGTTTACCTGTCTGATACGCCTCGTGCCGAGAGGCAGATGCGGATAAGCAGGCTGGAATCGGGAGAACTGAAGATACTCTGCACTGTGGATGTTTTGAATGAAGGAATAGACCTTCCTTTTGTAGAGTGCTTGCTTTTCCTACGTCCGACTGAATCCAAGAGGATCTTCTATCAACAGCTTGGGCGCGGGTTAAGGCGTTTTGTCGGAAAGTCGCACTGCATCGTTTTGGACTTCATCGGCAATTTCCGAAATGCTTACCGCTTACTTGAGTTTCATGGCTTAGATCCGTTTGAGTATGAGGCCCAATCAACCGCGTCGTTTAGAGTGCGCCGACCGAAAGATCTGCTGAATCTACCAGTCGGATGTGAAGTGCATTTCGATGAGCGCGTTATCGATGTCTTTGCCCGCCAGACTCTTGATCCTAGACACGCTACGCGGCACAACATTGCAAGAATCTTGTTGTATCAATTGGTACAGCTTCAGCATCGCATCGGTCGTGTTCCGCGGCCAGCTGATGTTGATCGAAATTGTCTCCTGGATATGCGTCTCTATCGACTAGTGTTTGGTGGACTCCCAGATATCTCAGAGGTTGGGTAAGCTGATGTTAGTTCTAGTTGATCCGCTAGTCAGGAACAAGTGAAACTCACGTTCCTTCCATACCAATTATGAGGAGCACTCTTTGAGCTTCGTTTCAGCTTCGGCTATAGTGACAGAGCACATCAACGCCTCGCGTTTGAGAGAATATATGAGCATGAACGTTTCACTTCCCCCCGAGCTTGAGAAGCTGGTCAATGATGAAATAAAGAACGGTGACTACCAGTCTGCAAACGAAGTCGTGCTTGAAGGGCTACGACTCGTGCGACTGCGCAGGCAAAAACTCGCGGCTCTAAGACAGGAAATCCAAATTGGGATTGACGCGATCGAACGTGGCGAATACCGTGAGTACACCTCCGTCGAAGACTTGTTTGATGACGTTGAAGCGGCCGTCGCAGAACGCAAAGCTCAAAAGACGAAAAAGCGTTAATGAAACGCCTCCTTGTCTCACCCTCTGCTCGCTCTGATCTCGTGAATGTTAGGGAGTACATTGCTTCTGAGAACAAGCGGGCGGCAGCTCGCATCATCCGAGAAATCAAGGCAAGCTTCAAAACGCTACTTGAGTTTCCGGAAATGGGCAGACGACGTGACGAGCTGAGACAAGGTCTCCGCAGTTTCCCGATAAAGAAATATGTGGTGTTCTATTTTGTCACCGAAGACCGGGTGAAGATTGTTCGGGTTTTGCACGGGTCACGAGACATTGACACCATTCTTGGCGAATAGATATCGAGCGTATTCAATCAGTCGAAGCTTGTGTTGCGAAGGGAACAACCTTATACCCAAACCCACGTATCGTCGCGATTGATGTCCGGTGGCGAGTGTCGTCTTTGATCTTCTGTCTCAATGAAAGTAGCGTGCACATCGACCGTCCGTGTAGCCGTCGTGATGTTAACGACCAACAAACTTGTAGCCGAATCCATGAATCGTAACGATTGATTTCGGGTGACGCGGGTCCTCTTCGATCTTTTGTCTCAAGGAAGACACGTGTACATCCACTGTCCGTGTAGTCGTCGCAGTGTTGTATCCCCACACTTCATTGAGCAACTCGTCTCGCGAAACCGTAGCCCCGGAATGCTCGATCAAATAACGAAGCAGCTTGAACTCGCGTGCGGAGACGTTAACCGGTTTGCCGTTTCGAGTGACAAGCGTGCGACGAAAATCCACTCGAAGCGTCCCAAACTGATGAACCTCTGTTGGGCGAATGCGAGGCCTGGAAGACTCCGAAGATGAGGCGGAAGATGACGCGGATCGCCGCAGCAACGCTTCTATTCGCGCCATCAGCTCCATCATTGCGAATGGCTTCGTCAGATAGTCGTCGGCCCCCAGCTTCAGCCCTACCACTTTGTCCACCACCTGGCCGCGGGCGGTGAGCATGATGATCGGCGTTTCGATTCCTCCGCGGCGAAGGTCGCGGCAGACGTCGAAGCCATTCTTTCGCGGCAGCATCAGGTCGAGGATGATCACGTCGAACCGTTCGTTGAGCCCGAGAGCCAAACCGCGCTCACCGTCTTCGGCGGTCGCGAACTCGTAGCCTTCGCTGCTGAGGCGTTGTGTAAGCGCCATCACGAGGCCGGGCTCATCTTCCACGACTAATAATCGGCTCATGTTGTTCTTGCCCTCCGCTAGGAGGGCCATGTTTATGGTTGGCGAACAGGACAGCGCCGCCCTCCGGCAGGAGGGCCATGTCCGTACTGAAACTAGACGCGGACCCTCAACATTGCCCTCCTGACGGAGGGCGCAGCGTCTCCGTCACAGAATCTATAAACATGGCCCTCCTGCGGAGAGCGGATCGGTCGCGTCAACTCGTTCTTTTTCTGCAGCGCCGGGTCCCCCGTTCAGCGCAGGAAGACTCAAGCTGAAAGCGCTTCCCTGGCCGGGGGTGCTCGAGACGCTGATCGTTCCGCCGTGGGCTTCAATGATGTTCCGCACCAGGCTCAGCCCGAGACCGCTGCCGTGGACCTGAGCCGCGACGACTGCGCTGCCACGATAAAATGGCTCGAATATGTGTGGTAAGTCCGAGGCCGGGATACCGATGCCTTTATCGGCGATCGTGATCTCTACACGACGTGTGTGATCGATCGCGTGAGACTGTGCCTTTATCCCAATCCAGTTACCAGGGCCGCCGTATTTGACCGCGTTATCTATGATGTTTCTTACCGCGCTGCCAAGCGCCGCGGGATCCGCCATGACGTCCGGCAGATTCGATTCGATCTCCTTTTCAACCTGCCAATTCCTGTGCGCGTCCAGAATCTGATTCGCCGACAACGCCTGATCGATCAAATCTCTCACGTCTACCGGCTGAGGCTGATAAAGTGTCTTCCCTCGAGCCGCTCCTGCGAACTCGAGAACTTGTTCCACCATGCCGGCAAGCCGGCGGGTGTCGTCGCGGATCACTTCGCCGCACTGTTCGATCTGGCGTTTTTCGGTGATCAAGCCGTCGGCGAGGTTCTCGCTGATCGCGTGAATGACGGCAAGCGGAGTGCGAAACTCGTGAGATACTCCGGCTACGAAATCCATCTGCTTTTGCGCCAGCCGCTGCGCTCGCCGAGAGCTGATGATGATGACCACCAGACTCATTCCGAGTAACGTGAGAATGCCAAAGCTTGCTATGAGGTTGCGGCGGCGAGCCTGCGCTACAGCCGCGTCCAGGCTTCCCGCCCGGTGACTGATCACGATTTGCCAGCGCTGTCCCCGATTCAGCTCGGCGGAGTTTGGACCGAGGCTGAACAGATTGATGATCGCGTCCCCTAACCGGGAAGGCGGCGCCTCGGCATCGCGCGCAGCCTTTTCAGCCCTCTCCTCCGTTGCCTGACGATAGACAATAGCCATGTCATAGTCGAGCGAGCCATCGACCGTAAAGCGTCTCTTGAATAAAGCCGGGAGGAACACCTGCTTTATGTAGTCGATATCCAGGACCGCAATCGCGAGAGGGGATTCGAAAACTGCATTGAGCGTCTCGGGCCCCATTCGTTTGCGCATCTGCTCATTCTCCGGATCTTGCAGGCTCTCCAACTCCACTGTGAATCGAGCGATTGCGGGGATGGCTTCCACGGTGTAACCGTGCTCGAGCAAGGAACCGAATTCTCGCCCGGCGACCAGGCCTCTTGGCTCGCCTTCGCGGACACTGCGGAAGTTATGTGGATCGAATCGCGACCGGATATCCCCAAAGACTTCGGGCCACGGGATCGGCTTGAATTGCTTAGACGAACCGTCGAGCTTCATTAAGGCAAACTGTCCATCCCTGTCGATGTGTGCCAGGTACAGGCTCTCGATCAAACCGGGATAAGTGGCTGTGCTCCTCCATCGTTCATACCGTTCTGCTAATTCGCTCCAGGATTCGCTGCGAAGGCTGGCGGCGCTAAGCCGTAGTCTGGAGCCGAATTTGTCGGCCTCGAAGTTGATCTCTTCCTGAAGGCCGTGCGCTTGGTTTCGCAAGTTGGTTTGCATCGTCTGGCGCTCAGCTATGCTGATTTGCGCCAGCCATCGATATTGAAGAATGGCTAACACGGTAAGTAGAGCTACTAACACCACGATCAGGAGAAGGGTCATCGGCGGCTTGTACTGCTTCGGTCGCATCGCGGTCTAATCTACCACAAGTGATTTGATGCCGGAGGGCCACTCAGCTGATTTTACAAACTTTTACAAACACTTTACCTGGATTGAACCACCTCGTAGTCGGCGCTGGATATTATCCGAGAGCAGACCGGTTAATGCGGGCCGGTCCGCACAACCAACTACAAGGAAGGAGACGACAATGAAAATCAGAACTACATCGACCACCGTTTTCGTGATTGCTTTGCTGGCGCTCGCGGCGGGTTCCTATTTCGATAAGCAGACAGTTGTCGCTAATGACAAGGAGCGCTTCGAATTCGGCTCCGAGATCGAACATCCGTTCGGAGAGAAAGCCGTAAAGGGCTCGCCCTTTTCGGCGCAAGTGATGTTTGAGACTTCGCAGACGCTTGCCAACGGCGTACACCTATCACACAAGATGACCGGGATGCTCTATCGCGACAGCGAAGGGCGCACGCGGCAGGAGCTGCCACGTGACGGCGCTCCGGAGATCGTGTTTATCAACGACAACGTTGGCGGCGCGCGCTACAACGTGAACATGCTTCAGCGCACGGTTAGCAAGATTGAAGTCTCCGAAGCCCGCCTCAATGGTGAAATTGAAACACGGAGTCGTGTGCGTCGTGAAAGCGAAGAACGCCAGCAAATGGAAAAGGCGAGCGCAAAACGCGCGCAGGGGAAAGAGCCCCGACGCAAGGTCGAGTCGCTGGGTTTGCAGACTTTCGAGGGCGTACAAGCCGAAGTGACGCGCTTCACGATTACGATTCCCGCGGGCAATGAAGGGAACGATCAGCCCTTCGACATCGTCAGCGAGAGATGGTTTTCACCGGAACTTCAGATCGCCGTGATGGGAAAGCGTAACGATCCCAGGAACGGGGAGGTTGTCTATCGACTTACAAATATCAATCGCGGCGAGCCATCACGTTCTTTGTTCGAGTCGCCCGCCGATTTTACAGTCACCGAGGAGAAGGTGATGATGCGCCGGCGAAGTCAGTAGAAGGACGGGGAGACGGGGAGACGGGGCGACTGCGGCCGCGGCCGCCCCTGTCACCCACTCGCCGCATCTCCCAGTCGCCCCGTCTCCCCGTCGCCTCGTCTTTCCTGCTTGCAAGCCCTCTCACGCGGTTATCCTTCTACAATAGTCGGAAGAATCCTGCGCCAAGTATTAGCTTGCTGTTGAAAGAAGCTCCCTCCTAGAATATTTACGCCCAATCGCGAATGGCATTCTGCTTGCACCTCGGATGGCGTTGGCGCGTGATGAATCCCAAGCGAGCAACAATAATCTATAACCCGATGTCGGGGCGCCCCGGCCGCCGCGCCGAAAATGTGCGCGAGATGGCGGGCCTGCTTCTGCAACGGGGTATTGAGTCGGATACGCGCGCGACGACCGGGCCTGAAGATGCAGCCCGGCTTGCGAAAGAAGCGTTGGAGGGGGAAGCGGATATCATCATAGGCTACGGCGGTGATGGAACGATAAATGAAGTCATTCAGGAACTGGCCGGCCAGGACGCCGCTCTTGCGGTGTGGCCCGGTGGCACTTCCAACGTACTAGCCCGCGACCTGGGAGTTCCATTTCGGCTAACGCAGATCGCGGACATGATAGCCACGGGAAAGACGAGACGGATTTCGTTGGGACTAGCACAAAGCAGCAGCGACGGGGAGACGGGGCGACAGGGAGACCCGGCGACGCTCGCCCCGTCGCTCGGTCGCCCCGTCGCCCCGTCGCGTTATTTCGTGATGATGGCCGGTATCGGGCTTGACGCTTCAATTGCGCGGGCGGTGAATCGAAAACTCAAACGCCGAACGGGTGAGTTTGCTTACTGGTTGTCGGGTGTCAGGCACTTCTTCGTGTGGCGGGGAGAACCGTTCACGATCGAAGTTGACGGCCGTTGTTACGAGAGTACGTTTGCGCTTGTTGGCAACGGTAAGGGTTACGGAGGCGGCATGATGATCACGCCGAACGCGAGGCTTGAAGATCCGTGGTTCGAGGTTTACATCCTGGCGCCCCAGCGAAATAACCTTGCTTACTTGCGGGCGCTTCGAGCTTGCATGAGCGGCAAGCCCGACGTGCCGGGTGTATGGCTGATAAAAGGGGAGCGCGTCGTCGCGAACTCGGTCGTAGAGCCGTGGGTTGAAGCGGACGGCGAGATCATCGGTCCGCTACCGATGACCTTCGACATCGTTCCTGATGCGCTGTCGATAATAGTTCCTTAGCTGTCGGAGTATTACTCATGCGATTAGAAGTCATTTCAATGACGTTGGCTATCGGGTTGGCTGTTGGTTCAACCGGCGTCCGCAGAGCCGCAGCGTCAGTTCAGATTGCTCAACAGGAAAAACCGTCTACTGAACGCAAGGCCGAACACGGGAATAATCAAGCAGCCGACCTTTCCGACTTTGACCGTTTGAGAGTCGAAGGCTTTGAGGCGGTCTACAACCTCGATTACAAAACCGCACGAGAACGATTCCTGCAGATGACGAGGCTCGAGCCCGATCATCCCGCGGGATACTTGTATCTGGCCAACAATCTCTGGCTTGAGACTCTCTTTCTGACCCGGCGTCTGACGACTTCCGTATACACCGGCGGGTCCTTTTACTCTGAGAACACGAGCGAAGATAAGGTCGACCCGAGACGCGACCGAGAGTTTCAGGATCTGATCAAGCAGGCCGTCGCGGTGTCAAAGGCACGCCTGCTCAAAAACGCGAAGGACGTCGAAGCGCTTTACTACCAGGCTTCGGCGCTGGGGATCAGGGCCGCCTACAGTTCCTCAGTCAAGCGAGGCTTCTCAAGAGGAATCGGCGACGCCAATGACTCGGTGAAGATCCAGCGCGAGGTGATTAAGCTCGACCCAAACTATGTTGACGCGTACCTGAGCATCGGGCTCTACGAATACGTGATAGACAGCCTCCCGTTCGGCTGGCGGCTGCTTGCGCGTTTCGCGGGGCTGAAAGGATCAAAGGCAAAGGGCATCGAGCATCTGGAACTGGTTGTCAGTCGCGGGAAGTACGGGGCCGACGACTCGCGGGTCGTGCTGCTGGGGATCTACAGTAAGGAAAACAACAGCGCGCGCTCGCTCGAGCTCATCAGCGATCTGGCGACTCATTATCCGCGCAATTACATCTTTGGACTCGAGCGAGCTTCTATGCTGTACCGGATCGGCCGGCCGGACGAGGGCGGGCGCGCGTTTGCCGAATTACTAAGAGACGAACGCGTGATTGCTCAAGTCGCCGACCTTGTGAACTATCAATGGGGCGAAGCGCTCGCAAATAAGAAAGACTACGAAGCTGCGGTCGCTCGATTCAGGGATGTGCAGCGCTGGCCGCAATCAAACGCGGGTCTTGTGTCTTTGGCGCATCTTCGGGCGGGCGAAGCGCTGGACGCGATTGGTAAACGCGACGAAGCGATGGCGGAGTATCAAGTGGTCCTGAAGCGCGAGAATGTTTTCGATTCCCACAAACTGGCCGCTCAGTATGTGAAGACGCCTTACCTGCCGTCAAAGAGTTGAGGGTCCGTCCTATACATTAACCGCCCATATCCGTGATTCTCACGGATTTTGCCCATCATGGCGCGACCGTAACTGAGTCCCCGTTTCCTAACTGCGGGTCGCGGTCTTATAATCTCATCATTAGGAGTTGACGTATGAAAAAAGCACTTCCGTTTGCTCTCCTGCTCGTTTCGCTCTTCTTTACGGGTTTCCTGCAAAAGACGCCTAAGACGCCCAAGGAAGACAAGCCCACTACGCCGCCCAGCGTTAAGCTCGAACCGGGCACTGTCGACTTCGGCGATCAGGTGGCCAACCGCCGCAGCAAACCTCAGAGGATCGTCGTCACAAACACCGGCGGCAAGAAGTTGTATATCAACAGCGTGGTCCTCGATGGGGATAACAAGCAAGACTTCACGCTCGCGGGCGACACGTGTACAGGAGCTACCATAGCTTCGGGCAAGAGTTGCGTGATCGATGTGACTTTCACGCCGTACAAAGTCGAAAAGCGAAAGGCTCTCGTCGTTCTGACCAATAACGCACCGGATAGTCAGCAGAATGTGAACCTGATCGGCAACGGGATCAACTCGGTAAGCGTGCCGCCGGGCGGTGGGCAGCGATAGTAGAGTGAAAACCGACAAAGTTCGTAGTCCGGCCTCAGGCGGAAGTTCGTAGGTTGGCGAAAATGGTACAAACTTCCGCCTGAAGGAAGGCCGGACTACGAACTTTTCAGCAGCTTGCTAGAGGTTCTTTGGATTATCTAAAACGTCGGATGATTGTCGCGCCGCCCATCTTGCACGAATTCGTTCCCGCAATTGATTAGTCGCCTTCTGCTGTTCTGGGTTTGACTCGATTTGTCGCTGAAGTACGTCTGCCTCAGCCTCCCGCGTCTGCAGGTACTCTTCGACCGACTCACGATTAGCGAGGTAGTAAGCAATGACGGCGTAGATGTCCGCGAGTTGCAGTAGGGAAAGCTTTCGGCGATGCGTTCTGCGGTCGCACCCTGTTTGTAATGGTGAACGACAGAATCGAGACTCACGCGCGAGCTACCAACACGAATAGTCCCGAACTCGGTGGTCGTGAAGGTACGGTCATAGTCGTCTCTACTTTTGACATCGCAGCCTCATTATAAGCTACAAATCGATCGACCTGGAACCCGATTCTCATTCCTGAATGTAATCTCGCACGATCTCGGCTAGAGATCGCGACCGAACTGTGGTCAGCTAATCCCTCGCCCCAAGTCATTCTAAACGCCGTTCGACCATAATTACGCTGTTCACTCTCAGCCCAACGAGGTTTACACCCTCGTGATTAGCTCTCTATAATCCCCCTTCAACATCATGGCGTCCGATCACGAAACTGTCCTCATCCTCGACTTCGGCGGACAATACACACAGCTCATCGCTCGACGCGTCCGCGAGCTTGGTGTCTATTCTGAAATAGTCCCCTTCAATACAACTGCCGAAGCAATACGTAGCAAGAATCCCAAAGCGATAATTCTCTCGGGAGGCCCGTCGTCGGTTTATGAAGAAGGCGCGCCTCATCCTGATCCGGCGGTTATTCAAATGGGCGTGCCGGTGCTTGGGATTTGTTACGGCGTGCAGTTGATGGCTTACTTTCTCGGAGGCGAAGTCAGGCCTTCAAACAGACGCGAGTACGGGCAGGCCGAGATCAAAGTCGAGAACGAGAGTCAGTTGCTCGCCGGGCTGTCGTCACCGCTGAAGGTGTGGATGAGTCACGGTGACTATGTCAGCCGTCCGCCCGAAGGATTCAGGATCACCGCGTCGACTGATGCCGCGATCGGCGCCGTCGAAGATTCGTCTCGCCGGCTCTACGGTGTGCAGTTTCATCCTGAAGTCGCTCACACTCCTCAAGGCAAAGAAGTGCTCGGTAACTTCCTGGTCAATGTTTGCCACTTGAGATGCGATTGGACGATGGCCTCTTTCATCGAGACGACTGTCGAAGAAATCAGACAGCGAGTCGGTGAGGGCAACGCTGTCTGCGGATTGTCGGGCGGCGTAGATTCGTCGGTAGCGGCTGCGCTTGTAGCGCGAGCCATCGGAGATCGCCAGACTTGCATATTCGTCGACAACGGGCTTCTCCGTAAGAACGAATACGAAGAGGTGCTCGAAGCTTACCGCGAGATGGACCTCAACGTGATCGGCGTAGCCGCGGGTGAGCGCTTCCTCACCAGGCTTGCCGGCGCGATCGATCCGGAGCGGAAACGCAAGATCATCGGAAATGAGTTCATCGAAGTCTTTCAGGAGGAGGCACGCAAGCTCGGACACGAAGACTTTCTGGTCCAGGGCACACTCTATCCGGACGTAATCGAATCGGTGTCGGTGAAGGGCCCTTCCGCGGTGATCAAGTCGCATCACAACGTCGGCGGTCTGCCCGAAAAGATGAACCTGAAACTGATCGAGCCTTTGCGTGAGCTGTTCAAAGATGAAGTTCGCAGGGTTGGCCGCGAGCTGGGCTTGCCTGAAGAAATTGTTGCACGCCAGCCGTTTCCCGGCCCGGGGCTCGCGGTCCGAATTCTCGGCGAAGTGACTGCGGATCGAGTGGCGCTGCTTCAGGGGGCCGACGCGATCGTCACTGAGGAGATTCGACGTGCGGACCTTTACGACAAAGTCTGGCAATCGTTCGCGGTGTTGTTGCCGATATCCACGGTCGGCGTAATGGGAGACATGCGAACGTACGACAACGCGATTGCGCTGCGAGTGGTGGAGTCGCTGGATGGGATGACTGCCGATTGGGCTCGAGTGCCTTACGAGGTGCTGCAGCGAATATCGTCGCGAATTGTGAGCGAGGTGCGTGGTATCAACAGGGTCGTATACGACATCAGCTCGAAGCCGCCTTCAACGATTGAGTGGGAGTAGGGTTAATCCTGATCCAGCCTACGCACCAAACAGACAGCTTTCAGAGGGTGACGATCCAACACGGTGAATCGAGCGGCGAAGTCCGGCGGTTCGACGCCGTCCCGAAGATCTACCACTGCCATCTCCCCGCCCTGAATACGCTCGGAAGAGCCGAAGACCCGATATCGCGATGAGCGAGTGGCCATCATCTTTATATCGATGTCTCTTGAGCCTTCCGCTTCTTTTAGAGTGAAAACTTTCACGTGCTTTCCGCCTTCTGCCTTCCGCCTTCCGCCTTCCGGTCCCTACTATCCCAGCATCTCAATCAGTCGCGCAACGTCTCTCAAGTCGTCGGTAACGAAATCGGCAGCCGTCGTTTCTGTTGCTTCCATCGGAGTAACGCCCGTGAATCGGACTGCATGATAGCCGGCTCGCTTTGCGCCTACGATGTCCGTGTATTCGAGATCGCCGATATGAACAATCTCTTCGGGCTTTGCCGAAAGCGCAAGAGCGGTGCATTCAAAGACTTCAATGTGAGGTTTTGCGCGGCCTGCTTCATCAGAAAAAACCAGCGAGTCAAATAGATCGAGAAGTCCGTGATCCGCCAGCACTCGTTTGAGCATGCGCCCCGGCGAGAAGCCCACGTCTGAAATGATGCCAAGCCGATAGCGGCGCGACAGAGTCTCGAGTGCTTCGCGAGCGCCGTCGATGAGGACTGGTGGATGTTCGAGTATCCCCTCTTCCACGCTTGCAACCAGACTGACGAGGGCGGTATCGGGTAGCGAGATATCGAGGTGTGCCAGAATCCGGGTGACACGTTCAGAGGCGGCCAGCGTGCGATGTTCCTCGCGCCAGACGCAGTTGTGGGTCTCAGCTTCCAGATGGCAAGCGTGCTCCAACTCCTCGTGAGCTACATTACGACAGCTCAGCACTGCTTCCGAGAGCAGTGTCCGGCGCCGCTGCTTGTACAATAGAAAGGCTCCGGGTTGTTCAGTGAACAACGTATGCCAGAAATCAAAAGAGACAGCTTTTATTCCCATTTGTTTGCTCGACAGTCACCGCTCGCAATTCGGATGCTATTCTAAAGGAGAGACTGAACGCAAAGACGCGAGGACGCAAAGCCGCAAACTTCTTGAGCCTTTTCAGTATGGCGTCTCTGCGTCCTTGCGGCTTTGCGTTCATGGGCTTGGGGATGGAATTGGGCGGACAGAACAATGGGCGGAATTGGTGGCATGACTCAAGGACCGGAAGATGAATTCAGAGAAAAGCTCGACGCCGCGATTGCCGCATTCAGCCTCGAGCCATTGAGGGACGAGCAGATCGGTCAACTGGTCAATCACTACGCGTTGCTGCGGCGATGGAATCTGCGTGTCAATCTCACGCGAATCATCGAGCCTGGCGAAGCGGCGAGGCTTCACTATGCTGAATCGCTCTTCGGCGCCAAGTTCATCACGGGCGCACGAACTGTTTTAGACATAGGCAGCGGCGCGGGGTTTCCGGCGATTCCACTCGCGGTCGCGAGGCCTGGCATCCAGGTGACCGCTCTCGAGGCGAATCAAAAGAAATCGCTCTTCTTAAAAGAAGTGAAGGATGAGTTGGAACTTGAGAACGTCGAGGTTGCAACCGAACGGGTGGAATCATTTGACCTGGCAGGCTACGAACTGCTCACAAGCCGCGCCCTCGATCGCGCGGAAGATATCTTGCCGGCAGTCATCGAGAAAATGAATTCAGATCAGCGGTTGATGCTTTACTGCGCGCGCGATCTGGTTGCGAAACTGGAGGCTCGCCCCGGTTGGAAGATCAAAACTCATGCGATTCCTGATAGTGACGCGCGTTTGATTGCGATACTAACCCGGGAATAGACCACAGATCGGGCGGATTCGACGGATCAGCACGGATCTGATCCGCGAAGATCGGTCAAATCCGCGTTATCCGTCGCCTATTCTTTAGCTTACTTCGACGCTGCGACATCAACGACCGCCCAATAAATGAACTCGACAAACTTGCCGAGGCCCTCGATCGAGATCCTCTCGTCATTACCGTGAACGCTGGCTCGCTCGCGATCGCCCGCGACGCTCCCGAGCCCATAGGCTTGCACTCCTTTTGCTCTAAGCTGCGCCGAATCAGTCGCGCCGGTCAGCATCATCGGGAGCGTCACCACGCCCGGAAACAACTTTGCCTGTGCGCCTTCGAGAGCGCGGAACATATCCGTTTCCAGTTTCGAAGGCGGATTCGCGGGCCTGCCCGGATTTGTCGGCGGGATTACTTCAACCGCAGGATCGTTGATCAGCTTACGCAGACTGGCCGCGAGCGCGCTGATGTCTTCGTCGGGCACTGCTCGCACGTCCAGAGTGGCTTCGGCGTCGCCCGGTATGACATTGCTCCGGAATCCGCCCTTGATGATTGTCGGCACGATAGAGGTTCGAAGCATGGAGTTGTATGTCACATATTGCGCGCGGAGTCTTTCCTGGATCATTTCGCTGTTTGCCGGATCTTCAAGGTGAGTGTACAGAAAGGCATCGTCGGCGGGGCTGATCTTCGCGAGTCTCGAGAAGAACGCGCGCGTTGTTTCATTCAAGCGCATCGGCGCCTGCCAGTTGCCGGCTTTCGCGACAGCGGCGGCGAGATGTGTGATTGCGTTGTCGGGCCTGGGAACCGATCCGTGCCCGCTTGTTCCTCGCGCGACAAGCCTGAACCCGCGCGGCACCTTTTCGGTGGTTGCCACCCCGACGTATTTGACCTTGCCGTCTACCGAATAGATCATTCCACCTTCGTTGAGCGCATACTCACAATCGATTTTGTCCCAATGCTGGTCGACCATAAAATCGATGCCCACGCCTGAAGTGCCTTCCTCACCAGCTTCGGCGAGAAAAATTACATCGCGATCCAGCGGCAGCTTCAGGCGATGGAGCAGCAGAAAGACTTCGAGACACGCGCTTGCCATGCCCTTGTCGTCCGACGATCCGCGTCCATAGATGTAGCCGTCCTTGAGCAGTCCGGCGAACGGCTCGACCGTCCACTTCTCACGCTCGACGCCGACGACATCGATGTGTCCCATCAACAGAATGGGCCTCTTTCGGCCGTTGCCTTTGAGGCGTGCGACGATGTTTCCGCGTCCCGGTTCCTTCTCGAATATTTCCGAAGCGATGCCTTCGCGATCGAGAATTCCTTTAAGGTACTCGGCGCCTTTGGTTTCGTTGCCGGGCGGGTTGCTGGTGTCGACGCGAACGAAGCCGGTCAGAATCCTGACCACTTCATCGCGCGCGGCAGAGAAGTCGGGTGTTGGAAGATTCTGAAAGGATCGGGCAAACGAACCAGGAGCGAGCAGCGCTACTGTTGTTGCAATCGCGATGATCATCGGGCGGAGTCGATTCATTGTTCTCTCTCGTGGGTGGAGTTATGTAGAGCCCGTGATGCGGTGGCTCTTCAAATGGAGCGGTAGCTTATCAACGCTCTCTTCGTGGCCGCAAGTTCACGCCGGCAGGCGCGGTTCGGTCAAATGACCAGAACGCGGCGATGGAGTAGCGTCAAACTGAGAGGGCTGCAGGATTGTTGATTCGAGCAACACTGGGAAATTCATACGAAAGCGAGTGAGTCTGGTCGAATGCAACACTGGCACGCGCAGTGCAGTTAGATCTGCCGGAAGCTTGAGACGCCTGATGGTGTTCTCTTGGGGCCATCGCACGCAGCGCCGGATTTACTGGCACAAGCGAGGTCGCAACGTTCTTCACCCCGCAGTAATGCAGGAGGAAGAATGGTGGCGGTCTCACTTTAGAAACCGAGTCAGAACCCTCTCTACGGCTTCTGGCGTTGCCGTGCGGTGGCCCGCTTTCTCATTTCCGATTGCCGATTGCCGATTGCCGATTCGGAAAAGCAAATCACTTGATCAAGGCCAATCCATCCATGTAAAGACGCAACGCTTCAGGGATCACTACCGAGCCGTCGGCTTGCTGGTAATTCTCGAGTAACGCAAGCCACAGGCGTCCGATTGCCATTCCCGAACCATTCAAAGTGTGCGCGAATTCCGGCTTAGACTTCTGATCGCGTCGAAATCTGATGCCGGCACGACGAGCCTGAAAAGCCTCGCAATTCGAACACGACGAAATCTCGCGATAAGTGTTCTGGCTTGGGAGCCACACCTCGATGTCATAAGTCTTCGCCGAAGAGAATCCAAGATCTCCTGTTGCCAGAGCGACGCGGCGATAAGCCAGTCCGAGTTCTTCAAGCACCGTTTCGGCGTTGCGCGTAAGCGACTCGAGCTCATCGTAAGAGTCCTCCGGCCGCGTGATCTTGACGAGCTCTACCTTATCGAACTGATGCTGGCGAATCAGCCCGCGAGTATCCTTGCCGTAGCTGCCGGCTTCTGAACGGAAGCAAGGCGTATAAGCCGTCATCTTGATCGGCAGCCTTGCGCCTTCGAGGATCTCGCCGGCGTAGATATTCGTGAGCGGTACCTCGGCAGTCGGTATCAAATAGAAGTTTCGCTCGTCCGTCAGCTTGAACAAGTCGGCTTCGAATTTCGGAAGCTGACCGGTACCAAATAACGTGTTCGAATTCACGATGAACGGCGGCAAAACTTCCTGGTAACCATGACGCTTCGTCTGAACATCGAGGCAGAAATTGATCAGCGCTCGTTCGAGGCGCGCACCCATACCGGTGAGAATCGCGAAACGCGCACCGGAAATCTTTGTGGCGCGTTCGAGGTCAAGTATGCCCAGGGCAACGCCGAGATCGACATGATCTCTCGGCTCGAAATCGAAGCTCGCTGGAGCGCCCCATCGTTTGATCTCCTGATTGGCAGACTCATCTTTGCCTACAGGGACGCTCTCATGAGAGAGATTGGGAACCGTGACCATCGAGCCGGTTAGATCGGCTTCGACCTCCTTCAACTGGCCTTCGATCTCTGCAATGCGTTCGCCGAGTTCCCTCACCGCGAGGCGGCGCGACTCTGCTTGATCCTTGTGACCGGCTTTCATGAGCTTGCCGATTTCCTGGCTCTCTCGGTTGCGCGTGGCGTTCAAGTCGTCGCGCTCCCGAATCAGGGCGCGGCGTCGCTCATCTAATTCGTTGAAGCGGTCCAGTGCATCAAGTGGAAAGCCTCGTTGTTCGAGCTTGCTCCTGACGAGTTCGAGATTGGCGCGGACAAAATTGATATCGAGCATAGTTATCGTTGCCTTTCGTGCTTGAGTGACAAGACGTTGAGCGTAAGCCGCGCTGAGAATGAGTGTCAACTTAGCGACACAGCTCCGACCGTATTCCGAAGTGTGCTTTGAGATCGGGCTGATGTCGGCGATTCAGCTTACTTACGCAGACGACGCAGCATTCCGCTGCAACTCAGACGGGATGAAAAGACGGCAGAGGATGAGATGGAAGCGAAGAAAGCAAGGTAGAGCACGAACTTCAGCCGGCGCGTTCCGCCCAGGTCCAGTCCGATCGTCAGCAAAGCGCCGATGATCGAAAATGCCAGGACGCCGGCAATGTTGATGAAGAGTTTCTTATCCACCGCACGCCTCCAACAAACTGAAGTACGGCAATTCTATCACGAAAGCGATTTAGATGTCCGACAAACTTCAGTTTGTCGAAATGAAGCCGGACGCGCCGACAAACTAAAGTTTGTCGGACAGTTTCTCGGATCAGGTTGCACGCGCTCTGATGACTCGCCTAGCATGGGTCACCATGCAATCTGAGCCAGAAGTTGTTCCTGAAACCTCGTTCGCTATGCGTGAAGGCGAGGTACAAACGGCGGACGGGACGGCACGCATCGCGACGCTTGTCTGCGAGCCTCTCGAAAGCGCTGGATTCATAAACGCCTTCAGCACGAGATCCGGCGGTCTGAGCGCCTTCCCATCGAATTCACTTAGCCTCGCTTACTTTAAGGGCGATCAACAGGAAAACGTCGCTGAGAATCGCCGCCGCTTTCTGAAGGCAATCGGATCAGAAGGCGTCCAGGTAGTAACCGCGCGGCAAACGCATTCAATTGAACGATGCTTGATAGAATCGCACGCGCAGGCCAGCGGTCCTCAGCCCGATTGCGATGCGATGGTCACGCGGTTGCCTGATGTGCTGATCGGGATTCAAACCGCCGATTGTTTGCCGGTATTGATCGCTGATACTAAGACCGGAACGATTGCCGCGATTCATGCGGGCTGGCGAGGAACGGCCGGGCGCATAACCGAGCGGACGATTGCGGATATGATGATGCTTCACGGCGTCAATCCACGAGATTGCATCGCAGCGCTTGGTCCCGCAGCGTGCGTTGAATGCTACGAAGTCGGCGAAGACGTGATCGAGCGATACAAGAGTGAGTTCGGTTACTGGCGAAATTTGCTGGTGAATTTCAAAGAGAATGGCAAGGCGCATCTCGACGTCCGCGCAGCGAATGTACAACAGCTGCGTTTCTGTGGCTTCGACGAAGACCAAATTCATGTAGCCGACTACTGCACGATGCATCAGAACGAACTCTTCTTTTCCTATCGAAGGGAAGGGAAGGGAAAGCCTTCCGGTGTCGGACGTTCGTTATCGGTGATTGGGAAGCAGTCCGGTTTCTGATGAAGTTGACACCGACAAGCCGGCAGCCTGGCGGACTTCCTGGTTAGCGCCGGGGAAAACCACGGAGCGATGAAAGACATGATTCGAACACCCCTGATCATCAGCAGTCTTCTGCTGGTGAGTCTGACTACAGGCGGAAGCACGAGGTCCACCGGTCAAGATGCGCTGGATGGACCCGGGCATGTTCTAAAGGACGAACTGCTCGAAAAACTCGCAGGCAACTGGAAATCAACCGGCAAGATCAGGAATCGCGCCGTTGAATACCATATAGAGGTTGAATGGACGCTGAAGCACCAGTTTCTGGAAGTGCATATGACGGACGCGGCGAATCCGCCGGCATACGAGGCGCGCGTCTTCATTGGATACGACAATACGAGCGAGCGATACGTCGCGCACTGGATCGATGTCTTTGGCGGACGCTGGTCCGAGACGCTTGGCTTCGGCGCGCGTTCGGGCAACTCGATAAAGTTCGTCTTTGAGTATCCGGATGGTCCGTTTCACACGACGTTCACCTGGCTGCCCGAGACCGGAAGTTGGAAGACGATGATGCAGCAGAAGGAAAAATCAGGGAACTGGGCTGTGTTCGCTGAGCAGGAGCTTCGTAAGGCCAGATAGAATTGAGGACTGCGAGCCTAGAGCGGGGTTCGCAGTCCTTCAACGTGGACAGATGAAATCCTCAGCTTTCCTTGGGAGCGAAGTATCCCCGACGGAAGCGCACCATCAAGTCAGCGTGATTTTTCACCTTGACCTGAATCGTGCGGAATGAGCCGTCGCGCGCTCCGTTGCTCGGCGTGTAAGCGAGTATGTACTGCGAGCGCAGATCCTCATCGATCTGGGCGTAAGCCTCGTCGAGGTCCCGTTCGTTCCTCGGGAAGAAGGCCCGCCCGCCGGTTTCCGCAGCCAACTTCTTTAGCGTTCCCTGGTCCACACCCATCGGGCCGCCGATTCCAACCGAGTAGACGATAATCTCGCTGCGCCACGTTCGCTCGATCGCATCGCGCAGCTTGATACTGCTGGAAGTATCCTCACCGTCGGTGACGAGAATGATTACACGCCGGCCGGCTTCTCTTCTGAGCAAATCTGACGATACGGAGTAGACCGAATCGTACAAAGCGGTCGAGCCAACACCCGAGTTGTTGATTGGCGGCGTTCCGCCTTTCTGGTATGTGACCGTCTCGGCAGGAATGCGGACGCCGTCCAACGCGCGCATGAGCTTATCGATGTCCGAGGTGAGGTTCTGCTCGAGTACGGACTCATGTTCGAAGGTTACTATCGCCGCGAGATCCTTCTTTGGGCGAAGTACTTTGCGGAAAAAGGTCTTGCCTGCCGATATCTCCTCGCCCAACGTATATTGCTGGCTTCCGGAGATGTCGATGAGCATCGCGATCGTGATGGGCAGATCGGTTTGGCGCTCGAAAGAAAACAGCTGCTGCGGTTTGTTGTCTTCGAGAATCTCGATGTCGTCTTTCGCGAGATCGTTTATGTAGCGGTTCTTCCTATCGGTGACGTTGAAAGGCACCGTGATAAGCTGAGTGCCCAGCTTAAGAACCTGTTCTTCCTGCTCCTCGGCGGGGTTGGCAGGCTTAGGTTGCGGTTTCTGCTTTTCAGTCTGAGCAACGCTCAGGGTTAAAGGAGCCAGAGTTAAAGTTGATGCGATTGCTGCGATAAAAAACACTTTTGCTAACTTCATTTCTTGACATCTTCCGTAGCCGCGTAATAGCCGCGGCGATGAATTATGCGCGCATCGGGCCGCGCGTTGACTCGCACTTCTACGCGCCTGAAGCGCCCGTCGTGCGTCGAGTTTGAAGGCGAATAGGCAACCAGATACTGGCTGCGCATTTCAGCTTCTATTTGATGGAAATCGTTTATCAGATCATCCGAGCTTCGCGGGAAGTAAGCCCTCCCGCCGGTTTCGTCGCCGAGGCGTCTCAGTACGTCTTCGCGCACCCCTTCGAATCGAAAGCGATCACCGATCCCGATTGAATAGATGATGACGCCTGCTCGCCAGGCCCGATCGATTGCTTCGTCGAGCTTACGGCTGCTGGCGTTATCGACGCCGTCGGTCAGCAGAATGATGGCGCGCCGGGTTATCTGTTCGTCCGCGGACGCTCTTCGCAGGTCGTCCCGAGCAAGCACTTCATCGGCGGTAACGAAAATCGCATCGTAAAGCGCGGTAGCCTGATGGCGCGAGCTTGTTGGGCCAAATCGTCGCGAGAACTGGATTTGATCAAACGCGCGGTTCAGGGCGTCGGCTCTGGACGAAAGCCCCTGTACCAGCTCGACATCATCCTGAAAGGTTAATATCGCGGCCGAGTCCCTGTTCGGTCGTATGATCGAACGGAGAAACTCTCCGGCTGCGATCTTTTCTTGTGGGAAGGTGTACTCCTGGCTGCCGGAGAGGTCCATCAGGATGGCGATGTTTATCGGGAGAGTTGTTTCTCGTTTGAAGGTAAATATCTGCTGAGGCCGTCCGTCCTCGAGCACGGTAATCTCGTCCTGCCGAATATCGCTTAAGACACGATTGTTACGATCGACCGCAGTGAACAGAACGTTGACCAGATCGGTGCCGAGCTTCAGAGCGTCGTCGCCGGAGGCGATGTCATCGTCTTTGTTTGGGTCTTGCTGCTTCTCCGGTTTGGACTGCTGCTGCGTCGGAGGGTGCTGTCCCGGCTTTGGGCGCTGCGCAACTCCGACGCAAGTAAGAACGGAAACGACGATCAGTGCGGTGACGATTCTCATTGATGACATATTTCAATCCTCAATCCGCGATCCGCAATCCTCAATACACATATCCCTGCTTGTGATACGGATGCCCTTCGGACGCCACTAGCTTTACTTTGATCTCACGCCGCTTGGCTGTCTTGGCCTGATTAGTCGGCGTGTAAAACAGCACGTATTCCTGTCTCAAGTCCTGTGCGACCTGTGTAAAGGCGCGAAACAGTTCGGCCTTTTCGGAAGGAAGAAATATCTGGCCGCCGGTTTCCTCGCAGAGTTTTCGGAGGTCCTTGTCATCGGCGTTCTCGACCAGACCGGACGAAGCGCCTTTGAAATTCTTTGTGCTGATTCCAAAGATGGTCACGTCGTAGCGTTGCGCCATTTCGATCGCGTCTCGCAGCGTTCGTTCACTGGCGGTGTCTTCGCCGTCGGAGAGAATGACTATGATGCGACGCGCATCGGAGGCCTGGAGGTTTGCCATCTTTTCTTCGATCACTCGATAGACGCCGTCATAGAGCTTGGTGTAGCCGCCCGCCTTGAGCGCTCTGAGTGAGCGGATGAGTATTTCCTGGTTGTCTGTAAAATCCTGATGCAGTTCGACCGCGGAATCAAACGATGCGAGCAGTATCTGGTCCTTCTTGCGGTGGGTGGTAACCGTCGCGATGAAGTCCTCACCGGCATCCTTCTCAAACGGCATCTTGAGCTTTACGCTATTGCTGGTGTCGATCAGCAAGCCTATGTTGAGCGGCAGCTGACTTGGCGAAATGAATTTCTCGATCTTCTGACGCTTGCCGTCTTCGTATACCTCGAAGTTGCTTTGCGTCAACCCGCCCACAAACTTCTTGCTTTGCTTCACTGAAACCGGGAGTCTGACTTCAAGGACGCCGAGTTTTTGGGGCTTGTCGTCGCCTTGCGCGGGTTTGGTTTGGGCCGGGCGGGCCGCGGGTTTCTGAGCGAACGCACCGGCGCCAGCGAGCAGAGAAAGAGTTACAACCAGGAATGAAAGCGATGATGATCGAGACATCTGCTTCGGGGAACCTCCGAGGGGTCTGATGCACGGGATCTGGATTAGCGATGCTAGCCGAAGAAAAATTATAGAGGACAAGCTGAAAGGTCACAACTCACGATGTCGCGAGGCGGTGTCCCATTTGATTTGGAGTGCGGCGGCAAGGTACTCCGCGACGGCGCTTTCCCTTCTCGATGAATTCAATCACCAGACAAAAGCGGCGTCGCGGAGTACCTTGCCGCCGCACTCCAAATCACTGAAAGTTTTCCACGAGCATGATGTCCCAGTTGAGGTTGTCGATCTTGCTGAGGATGAACGATTGCCCATCGGCGGGAACATTCAGGATTACTCCCCGGGAACCTCGTAGCGCTTTTGAAACCAGTCGTGGCTCCTTGAGCCGTTCATTTGCTTCACGTCAGCTTCACCTGCTCGAGTCCCTTCGGCGTCAGGTACAACCATTCGAGCCGGCTCTTCAGATACTCGAATGCGTCGTCGACGGAATCGGTCTTGTGGAAGATGTCGAGGTCGTCGGGACTCACCACGCCCCAACGTACAAGCGCCTCGAAGTCGATTATGTCGTCCCAGAACTCTTTGCCGAACAGAATTACCGGCATCTGCTTGTGCGGCTTCTTTGTTTGAATCAAAGTCAGCACTTCGAATAACTCATCCATCGTGCCGAAGCCGCCGGGAAAAACGACCAGAGCCTTCGCCGGATAGACGAACCAGAACTTGCGCATGAAAAAATAATGAAAGTTGAAGATCAATTCTCGGGAAACGTATTTGTTTACGTCCTGTTCGTGCGGCAGCTCGATGTTCAAGCCAATCGTCTGCCCGCGTGCTATCGATGCGCCGCGATTTGCCGCCTCCATCATCCCGTTCGATCCGCCGGAACACACGATGAAGTGATGATGTCCGGTCAGGCTCTTTGACCATTCGGTCACTCGGCGGGCGAGCTCCATCGCGTCGTTGTAGTAGCGCGCGAGTTTTGTAGCCTGCTCCGCGCGTGCAAGTCTCGCCTGAAGCTCGGCGCTGACCTCGACCGCTTGATTTATCTCATCTTCAATCGAGACCAGTTGCGTCGCCGCCACTTCCGGCGCAATCGATCGCGCCGAGCCGAAGAATACTATGGTGTCGCGCACTCGATGGCGGCGAAGTCGCGTTGCCGGCTCGATGTACTCGGCGAGAATTCTGATGACCCGAGCTTCCGTGCCCTTCAGGAATTCGGGGTTTAGATATGGAAGCGGTGGAATGTTGGATTGATCGGACTCAGACATTTTATTCGAAATGCGCGGAACGATATTGGATAGCGCGTTCGCAAGTTACATTACACACTGACTCTTGAGATCTCGTACACCAGTCCCCACGCGAGCCATAGCCCGAATAGTACGCTGAACAATCCCGCGACTAGTCTGATTCCGCGGTTCAAAATCGCAAAACGCCGGGCCGTCAGCGCAAAAGGAAGACCGATCATCGCGCTCATCAACAGCATTCCGCCGATCGATCCGATTCCGAAGATCGCGATGTAAATCAGACCCAGCGCGATCGAGGGAATAGTCGCGACTACCGCAAGCGTAATCGCCGCGCTGCCTGCCACGCCGTGAACCAACCCTACCAGAAAAGGCCGGCGGCCCAGCCGAAACAGATGATGCCGGTGCTTGTGTTCGTCGCGAGCGTGAAGATGGATGTGCGAGTGTGGCTCGCCTTCTTCGTGACGGTGAACGTGAGTATGGACTTGCCATCCGCGTTCTCGCAGCGTGCGCCAAAGGGCGTTGAAGCCCAGCACGATGAGCATCAACGCGACCGGCAATTCCATCCACAAGCTTGCGTGTTCCGGAATCGAAGTCCTGAGAAGAAGAATGACGCCGCTTATTGCCAACAGCGCCGAAGTGTGACCGAGTCCCCAGAAGATGCCGGCTAACGACGATCGCGCGACGGTCTTATGTTCGCTCACAATGGTCGAGACAGCTACAAGGTGATCGGGGTCCAGAGCGTGACGAAGCCCTAATACAAATCCGAGTGTGAGTGCTGCGGTTATGCTCGCATCCATTGAGCAACTCCAGGTAAGGAACGCCTCGACTAACAGGGTCGATGATAGCACATCAACCGCGAGTCTCGAACCTGTTGAGACCGATCAGTGGGATGTAATTGGGAAGCGTTGGAAACACAGAACGAAGACGACCGCCGAGATGATGGCGAGTACGATTCTGGCCTTGCCTAGCGGCTCTTCTTCGATCACCTCAGGATGTCCGACTTTCATCAGGAAGAACAACACAAGAGTCCAAATCAGGTAGACCGGCGGCTGATGAACAACCAGCGTGTATACTGCCAGCCCCGCGCAGGAGAATGCCACGATGCGTGACGTCCATTTGTGAATACGCTTTCCGGCGATCGCATACAATACGTGTCCGCCATCGAGTTGGCCGACCGGAAACAGGTTCAACGCTGTCACGAGCAGCGCGGCCCATGCCGCCCAAAAGACCGGATTCCACTCGATCCACTTCGGCAGGCCGAGCGCTTTTTGAACAACTATGAAAAGCAACGGGTCATTGAACTGCCCGCCATTTGAAACGGCGTCGGCTATATCACTCGGAGAAGCCGCCGTGGCGAAGATGAGTCCAATGATTGCAGCGGGCAGCGCAAACGCGAAGCCCGCAAGCGGCCCGGCGATTCCTATGTCGAAGAGCGCGCGGCGTGACCGGATCGGTTCCTTGATCTTGATTACCGCACCGAAAGTTCCAAAGGGAGTAAGGAGCGGCGGCGCGGGGATGAAGAACGGAAGCGTCGCCCGAATTCCGTAATGCCGGCACGCGAAGTAGTGCCCCAGTTCGTGCGCTCCAAGAATTGTCAGCAGAGTGAAGGTAAAGACGAGCCCCTTGATCAATGGATTGAGGTTGCCAGCCGCAGTCTCACTGAGCACTGCAAGGATCGGTCCGAACAGGGAATCCTGGGCGGGCACCGAAGCCGCTGCGCCGGTCAGCGTGGTGCAGATCGCGGTAGTCACCAACAATACAGAGTGAAGCAGCAAGCGAGGCGTGGACAGCTCGATCTCACGCGTTCTGATGGGCGAAGTTACTGGCTGGAACTCTGTGAACAAGTACGGCTGGTCTGTGTTCTGCACACGTTCAGAATACAACTCCCGAATAGTTCGCTGTCAAATGATCCGACGACGGGGGGTATCTTTGCGAGCTTTGCGGTGCTTTGCGTCTTTGCGCGGAGAATTCTCAACGCAAAGGCGCAAAGGACCGCAAAGCTCGCAAAAGTAGATGCTGACCTGTTACAGAAGAAAGCCGACGATGCGCGCGTTGTGTTGAATCTCTGCGCTGGCGAGCCAGAATAATGAGAAGAGTCCGTATAGCCCGATCACAAAAACTGCCAGCATCACCGCATAATAAGTAACCGTTGCAAATCGCAGCCTCGCGTCTTCACGATACTCGCCTTCTGAGCTGTTCATCGTTTCCTCCGAATCTCACTGGTCTACTACGGACGAGCTTCGAGATTCGGATTTCAGATTCACCTGGCTTCACCTGGCATCACTTGGCATCGAGGCTTTGCCACATGCGGCTCAACCAACCGTGTTGTTCTTCTTGCGACGTTAGCCGCTCAAGCTCGCCCGCATCGAGCCATACGCCGCTGCACTTATTGCACCGGTCGATCTGCACACCCTCGTGAGTGATCTCCACAAGCGTGCCGTCGCACTTCGGACAGTTGATTGCCGACTTCCGCGCTTCCTCTTGCTGCTCTTCTTCGGTACGTTTAGCACGTAGCCGCTCGATCAGCTCCTGTTCCTTGCGGCGAAAGTATTCGTCTTCGAGTGATTTTTCGCGTTCATCCCAAATCTTTGACATGTGATTACACTTCACCTCGTTGCATCGGGGTCTCCGATCATTGCCTCGGCCCATTCAAGCGCTTCAGCTTCGCGCGTCTGGTCTGTCGCCATCTGCCGGTAGGCGGAGTCGAGATCCATGCCGCCGAGCTGCGGTAAGACCAGAGACTCTATGAACTGACCTATGTCTTCCGGTCCACCAATCCTTTGCAATTCGTCATAGACCCGCTCATCAACATTGATCGTGAGTTCTTTCTGCATGACTTTCTCCGCGCGGCTTAGTGTTCGCTGGAATTCTAAAGCAGAGAGCTACTTCTTCGCGACAACATCCCCCCTGAAGCGCTTCACCACCGCAATGAACTCACTCTTTTCCTTCGAGCCTATCTTTTGGTTGTCGAGCGTTTCGGTCAGGTGTTTCATGAACGCCTTCCATTGAGCCTCGGTGATGGCCAGGCTGCCGTGCGCCTGCTTGAGCGGCCGCCCGCCGTAAGCGCAAGGGCCTCCCGTCTCACGGCAAAGAAACTCAATGGCCCGATTCCGCTGAGCCATCAGGGCCTCCTGGGACTGTCCCTGAAAGAACCTGGCCAACAGCGGATCAGCCGCCATCCGGCCTCCAACTTCGTCGAAGATCTTTCCGATTCCCTCAGACCCGCCGAGCCTTTCGTATAGAGACTTCGCGGAGTCTTTTGAGTCCTTTGCGAAAGCCGCGTGCGCAGACATCATTAGGACACCAAGCAACAAGCAACCAACGAATACGTGTTTCATGTTTCCTCCATTCGGTTATCGATTAGCGGGGTAGACTGCCCACGACTTAGCGGCGTAGACTGCCATTAACCATGCCGGATTTGTAAATAAACCTGCGGCTATAGCGATGACAATTGCAGGGCGTTTCGAGATACGCCAGCGATGACTGAGATATCGGAGCGCCAGGAATCCGATTGCCACTCCGGCAAAGACAAAATTCAGCGCAATACCAAGCAAGAAACCCTTCAATAGACCCTCTTCGCCGCGGACTCCACTACGATCGATGATAAATAGACCAACGAAGAGACCAGCGACGGCGGCGACTCTGTCAGCAATTTGTGCGAGAAACGTGAACCCGATTAGATCTCGCGCGAGGGCTCGGAATTTGATCTCCGATACCCTTGCAGCCGGTACTGCGATTACCGCCAGGTTCAACAAATAGTTGACCAGCATTAAGCCGATTACTAAACCAATAGAAACTACCGGATGAACTTTCCATCCACCAACTCGGGTCAGAAAGGGAACGAGATCGACGCCGTCCGCACGAGCGTTGGTACTCAAAAACACAAGCATCGCGAGGCTGATTACGAGTCGATAAAGGTAGGTTGCTCGCGAACCTGCGTTTGGCAATTGAGTCACTGAGATATGTCCGTAGAGGCGATCGCTGTTTGTCATCCCGCGGCCTTCGAACCTATTTCAATTACGTGAAGTTCGTTGTGCTCGCGTCGCTTGCGCAGGACCTTCTTGTCGAACTTGCCGACGCTGGTCTTTGGCACTTCTTCGATAAAAGCCCAGCGCTCCGGTACCCACCACTTCGCGACCCGTTCGGTTAGAAACGCTCGCAGTTGATCGGCGCTTACGTCAGAGCCCTCTTTCAGAACCACACAAGCAAGCGGGCGTTCGTCCCACTTCTCATCGGGCACGCCGATCACCGCTGCCTCGATGACGTCCGGATGGGCCATCAACGTCGTTTCAAGTTCCACCGTCGAGATCCACTCGCCGCCCGATTTGATCACGTCTTTAGCGCGATCGGTGATCTGAATGAAACCTTTGGGATCGACCGTGCCCACGTCGCCTGTTCTGAGCCAGCCGTCGTGAAATTTTTCCGGAGTGTCGTCGCCGTAGTAAGCCGCGGTGATCCACGGCCCCCGCACTTCGATTTCGCCGACCGCTGTTCCATTCCACGGCAATACCTGATCGCCGTCGGTTATGCGGAGGTCTACGCCGTGGCGAATGCGTCCGGTCTTCGCGCGCCAGTCCATAAGCTCTTCATCGCAGCATTCCTTTGGCGGAAAAGCCATCGCGGCAAGCGGGCTGGTCTCGGTCATACCCCAGGCCTGAATGATCTTCACGCCGAAACGATCCTGAAATCTTTCCATCAGGCTTCGCGGCACTGCCGACCCTCCGCAGATGATCATTCGAATCGAAGACAAATCGACCGGATTCTTTTCGGCGTAGCGAAGAACATCGCTCCAGATTGTTGGAACAGCCCCCGAGAAGGTCACCCGCTCGGCCGCCATTAGTTTGCATAATGGCTCCGCTTGCAAGAAGCGCGACGGCATAATGAAATCGCACCCAGCCATCCAGCCGGCGTAAGGCAGGCCCCACGCGTTTGCATGAAACATCGGGACGATCGGCAGGATTCGATCGTGCTCTGTAAGGGCGAACACTGACCCGGAACAAACCGCCAGCGAATGCAGAAAGGTCGAGCGATGCGAATACACGACGCCCTTCGGATTCCCGGTGGTGCCGCTGGTGTAGCACATAGCCGCCGCGGATCGCTCTTCGATCTCGGGCCATTCGAAGCCGGTCTCTTCATTCGCTATGAGTTCTTCATAACGCAGCACCTCGCCGAGCGCCGACGCATCTCCATCGCCGGCAACGATGAAGTGCTCGACGGTTTTCAGATCCGGAGCTACGCGAGCGAGGAGCGGCACCAGCGAGTCGTCTACGATGATTGCGCGGTCTTCGGCGTGATTGACGATGTAAGTGAGTTGATCCGGGAACAATCGCAGGTTGAGCGTGTGCAGCACCGCGCCCATCGAAGGAATCGCGAAGTAGGCTTCCATATGTTCCTGCTCGTTCCAGCAGAACGTGCCTACTCGATCGCCTTCGCCGATGCCTAAGCGCTTGAGCGCCGCGGCAAGTTTCTCCGCCCTTTCCGCGACCTCGCGATAAGATGCTCGGCGTGACCCGTCGCCCATGAAGGTCACTATTTCGCTGTCGGCGTGAACTCGGCGACCGTGTTCAAAGATTGCATTGATAGTCAAAGGACGATCTTGCATGGTGCTCTGCATCGCGATATCTCCTCCTGGTTGCTTATGTGGTTTACGGCCTGGGAAGCGCAGATGGATTATCTTCAAGAAGGTTGACTAGGGCAACCTCGCCGAGGTGGTATTTGAATAACCGAACACTACCAACATTTTGAATCCAGCCGCGAGCGGCGTTCGATCTTCAACCCTGGCATAAGCAGTCAGGGCTGCGGCCGGAATAGTATGGCCGCTCACTGTTTCAAGCATTCTGATCTTCATAGCTGCGCTCGAGAGTGGATGGTTGGTCATACCGAACACTGCCGAATGGATGTTGAGAAGCACGCGGTTATTGATACGGGCCAGTCGCTGAGATATAGTTGGCAACCGCTTGTGGAGGTCCGGCAAACTTTTAGTTTGTCGACCGCGGGCGCCCGGATCCGGGACTCATGACAAACTGAAGTTTGTCGGACTTTTCGAAGGAGAATAGAACAATGCAGATGAGTGAAAACGGTCTCGAGCTACTCCAACAATGGGAAGGTTTTAAACTTCAAGTCTACAAGGATTCAGCAGGGCTGCCGACGATCGGCGTCGGCCATCTCATTACGAAATCGGAACTCAGCTCCGGCAAAATTGTTATCGACGGAGTGCCCGTGAAATATGCGGGCGGATTAACCGACCAACAAGCGCTTGATCTCCTGGCTCAGGATGTGAAGCCCGCCGAAAAGGCTGTGAATAACGGGGTAAAGGTTCCGCTAAATCAGAATCAGTTTGACGCGCTCGTTTCCTTCACATTCAACGTCGGAGTTGGAGCGTTTCAAAGCAGCACTCTTTTGAAGGTGCTCAATCAACAGCAGTACGATGAGGTGCCGGCGCAACTCCGTCGTTGGACTCGCGCGGGCGGGCAGGTTGTGCAAGGCCTGGTCAATCGCCGGCAGAATGAAATTAATCTGTGGAACGCTCCGGTGTGAGGATGTCCGACAAGCTGCCAGCTTGTCGTCCTCTTCGGATGCGACCTGTGGCGGGGTTTACCGACAAGCTGGCAGCTTGTCGGACACAACTCTGTCGTCGAGCTCGGCTTTGAATCGTCCGGTGGGAACGGCCGTTGCAGGGAATTTTCCATGAACAAAATATCGTTGCGGCTTCTAGTATCCAGCGTTGCGCTGCTTTTGGCGGTTTGTAATTCGCCAGCTCAAACGCAGGCTGAAATGAACGACTCCGCTTGCGCGAAATACAAGAAGGCGGACACTGAGATGAATGCCGTCTATCAGCAAATATTGAACAAATACAAGAGCGAGACTCTATTCGTCGCAAAGTTGAAAGCCGCCCAGCGAGCGTGGATCGCGTTCAGGGATGCCCATCTCGAATCGCTCTATCCGGAGCCTAACAAGCTGCAGGCTTACGGAAGTGTGAATCCTGTGTGCCGCTGCGGGGTGTTGACTGAACTCACGGCGGAACGAACGAAGCAGTTGAAGCAATGGCTAAACGGCGCCGACGAGGGCGACGTGTGCAGCGGCAGTGTTAAGATCAAAACCTAGAGCGCATTCAACCAGTTTTCTAGCAGCGCACATCAGAGGAGAGGTCGTGACCAGACCAACACGTCGAGAAATCCTGCGCAGCGCAATTGCGACAGTCGGCGTTAGTGTCTTCGGTGATGGCCTCGGCAATGCTGCTGAAACGACTAATGACTCATTGCAGGGGCGCTCGATTACCGAAGTCCACGGGATCAAAGTCGGTCACTTCACCGATGCTCGAAGACCAACCGGCTGCACCGTCATACTCACCGAAGAAGGCGCAGTCGCCGGGGTCGATGTCCGAGGCGCTGCGCCCGGGACTCGTGAGACCGATCTTTTGAATCCACTCAATTCCGTTCAACAGGTTCACGCAATCATGCTCTCGGGCGGAAGCGCGTTTGGGCTTGATACGGCTACTGGCGCCATGCGCTTTCTGGAAGAGCGAGGCATAGGATTCAACGTGGGTGTCGCTCATGTGCCCATCGTGCCCGCAGCTATTCTGTTCGATCTCGGAGTTGGTGACGCGAAGATTCGCCCCGACGCCGAAGCCGGCTACAAGGCCTGCAAAGCTGCGACGAGTTCGGCTCCCGCTGAAGGCAACGTTGGCGCGGGCGCTGGAGCTACAGTTGGGAAGTTGTTCGGGATGGCGCGAGCGATGAAAAGCGGGATTGGAGCTTCGGCGATCAAGGTTGACGGCATGACTGTCGGCGCGATCGTCGCAGTAAACGCGGTAGGCGATGTGTTCGAACCGGCGACCGGTAAAGTGATTGCCGGTGCCCGCACGAAAGACGGTAAGTCGCTTGTGAACTCGATGGCTTCGCTTCTGCGAGGCGAACCCCTTCCGCCGATGCTTGCGGGCGCCGCCACAACGATCGGCGTAGTTGCAACCGATGTCGGGCTCACGAAAGTGCAAGCTTCAAAGGTCGCCCAGATGGCTCATGACGGGTTGGCTCGCACGATCAATCCGGTTCACACGGCTTATGATGGCGACACGATTTTCGCGCTGTCGACGGGCAAATCAAACAAGCAAGCTAATGTTACTTTGATCGGTGCGCTTGCAGCTGAAGTGATGGCGCAGGCAGTCGTTCGAGCCGTTCGCGCAGCGCGTGGAATTGCCGGACTTCCGAGCGCTTCAGATATGAGCTGAACTTGTTAAGCCGTTACAAGTTCCCACTGACGGGCTCGCTCTATCAATGCTTCGCGGTACAGCGGCCAGTCGTGCAGGGTTTCGGGATCGAAGTCAGCTCCGGTCGGCCAGACCAACGTATGAACCTCCGGATCAAGACGTACCTGATTGAACAGTTCCAGGTCTCTCAGCGGCCGATATAGATCTCCGGCCAGCACGTCCTCGAAATCGATCGTCTGTTGCGTGTCGTCATCAAATGACACGCGCAGCGTGTAAGGCGTGAGAAGTTCGAAAGACGTGACTCGATATATCGCGTGACTCATCATTAACTACCTCAAAGGTTCGATTGGAGCCGGCTTCATCCCCGACTGAAGCAAATTCCAATCGGCTATCAACTCCGCGTTATGCAACTCAGCCCACGCTTCCACCAATCGCTGCTGTCGTCGCGAGAGCGAGCCCGCAATCAACTCGATTGGTGTCAGTGTGAAAATCGCTACCTCATCTTGATAGTATGCATGGAAATGCGGCTCATGATGCGGAGCGTTGACTCCGCATACATTCTTATAATTATACCGAAGAACCTGCTTAGTTCTGGCACGATCGAATTTTACTCCGGTCCCTAAACGTTCGAAAGCGGTCACGTGCGATCAAATCCGACAGCCTGATATGCTGGGTGGCTATGCGAGATTACAAGATACCAGATTTGCGTTATTGCTTGTCTCAGTGGCGAGACGACCTGGAACACGTCAGACAGAACCGGCTCACCACTGAGAGTCAGTTCATTCGCTTTGCAAAGGATCGAGGCATCCCTGCGTTCGGTGTTACGAAGGGTGATCCAGGCGACTTCGTTAAGAAGGGATGGCTCACGAGCGACCTAGACCAAGATGGTGGGTTACTCTTCCATCCTTTCAGAATCTATCCAGTCCACATCATTCTTCGGGCTTGCACTTCACGAATCGCTCCGTCCGCCTGGCTTCAGCCTGAAGTCGACAAGTCTAACGCTATCTTTGACTCAACGCCGAACATTGAACGAACTAGAGAAACAGCGATCAATTGCGATCGCGTAATCGATCTTGCAATCTTGCTGGAGCCAATTTACTGGCCTCGTATTACAGACCAGCGCTCGGGCAGCGCTGAATTGACTGAAAGCGAATTTGAGATGCTCCTGCGGTCATATGAAAGGAAAGCTCTCGACCTTGTCAGGAGCCTCGATCCCGACGTGTGGCGAAACGTGCATGAATTACTGCGCCAGGATGCAGCGCGCTTAGACAACAACGCCGAGCTCTATATGCTTCTCAGACTGTCAACATGGCAACAAAGAGTGAGGTTGACCGGAAGTGTGTCTGGTGCCCTTTGGATACGGCAAATCGCAGAGGTCATCAGACGAGGGTTCGAAGCTGCACAAGGAGTGGCTTGGGAAGAAGAGTATTTGGCGTTCGGATTGTGGCCTGAAAGCGGCAGAAGGGTGGCGTTAGGATCGACACGACCATTAGATGATGAACTCAAGGCGACACCCTATGTGACCAGATGGTGGGGACTGACTTCTGGCAGTCTAGTCCGATGGTATGTTGAAGGTGACACGGAATATTATGCGATACTGTCCGTCTTCCAAAGTCCTTCAACTTTTGGAATCGAACTCGTAAACCTCAAGGGAATGATCAGAGCTGAAAGGGCAAACGCAGCCCTCACGCTGGAACAATTGCTGATCGAAGATAAAGGGCAACGGCGGTTTAGCCTCGTCTCATTTGATATGGATGTTTCTCAGAACATCAAGGTGGTTCAGGGGCAGATTAGGCAGCATAACATCATCGGTTCTGTTGCCGGCCACAAACCAGACTTCGAGTTCGCGAACTTCAACATAAAGGAGTTGGTCGAAGTCGCTGCTCAGACTGACGAAGCGCAAGGTGCTTTTGGCGATGTATTACGGATCGCTGATTGGAGCGGCGTTACCAGGGCACGAGCGTTTGAGGAACGTTACAAACAGTTTTCTTCGAGACGACCGAGGTCGCTAAAGGGCCGAGAATGGGGTGAAGCGCTTATCAAGTACGCCATCGAGAATCCGAAACGGTCAGACGACGGTATGGATCGTCCGTTTTGGCGCGCAGTCCAGGCCGCACTAAGTGCCCGCATAGCAAACTATGATTTTCAGAAAGACCATTTCGGCTTTGATCCAGATACGCTCGAAGAAATCAACCTGCGTACAAACTAAATAATGGCCCTCTGGTGCAGTCTTGCTCGCCAAAGGATTAACGCGGACAGCGTGATAGCGAAATGACCCTCCTTCTTATTCTCACCGTCTATGCAGCACTGATGATCGCGCTTGGCGCAGCAGTCTCTCGCCGCGTTCGAGCTTCAAGCGATTTCTTTGTTGCCGGCCGAGGTCTCGGCGCGGGACTCATCTTTTCTACGCTGCTTGCCGCCAACATTGGCGCGGGCTCGACCGTCGGAGTCGCTGGGTTGGCCTACCGCGATGGATTGTCCGCGTGGTGGTGGGTTGGCTGTGCAGGAATCGGATCGGTGCTCCTCGCCCTCACCGTAGGCCCGAAGATCTGGCGAGTGGCCAAAGAACGAAACCTCTACACCGTCGGCGACTATCTCGAGAACCGGTACAATCGAACCGTTAGGGGTGTCGTCGCTCTGTTATTGTGGGCCGGCTCGCTTACGATTCTCGCCGGCCAGTTGATTGCTGTAGCCTGGATACTCAATGTAGTCGCCGGCTTGAGCAAGCCGATCGGTTGCGTTATCGCGGCGATCGTAGTCACCACTTATTTTGCGCTCGGCGGGTTGCATGCGACTGCTCGAGTCAACGTTTTGCAGTTGACTGTGAAACTCACTGGGTTCTTCATCGCTCTGGCTTACCTGCTCAAGTCGGGCGATGGCTTCGAGGGTGTGAGTTCGTCGCTGACCGCTTCCCTCGGAACGGCACAAGCTTCGTCTTATTTCGGATTCATGGGGAACGGAGGGTCTTCGGCGATAAAGTATTTAGCGATCCTTGCGCCTTCGTTTGTAGTATCGCCTGGCTTGCTGCAAAAGCTGTTCGGCGCGCGAGACGAACGTGCAGTGCGAGTCGGGGTCGGAGCAAACGCAGCGGCATTGCTGGCCTACGCGATAGTTCCGGTGTTGATGGGAATAATCGCTCGAAGCCGGTTCCCGTCGCTTTCGGGTCACGAGCTGGCGTTGCCAACACTGCTGACGCAGGCATTGCCGTTGTGGCTTGGGGCGTTGCTATTGGGCGCGATTTTTTCAGCCGAGCTTAGCGCGGCCGATGCCGCGTTGTTCATGATGAGCACGTCTTTGAGCAAAGACCTGTACAAGTCCTTCATCAACCCGGCCGCTTCAGAGCCGAGATTGATGACAGTCGCGAGAGCCTCAGCGATTGCGTGTGGAGCCGCCGGGGCGTTGCTTGCGATTCTGTTGCCGACGGTGATTACCGCCCTGACGATCTTCTACACGTTGCTGACCGCGGCCCTCTTGCTGCCGCTTGTCGCAGGCTTGTACAGCAAGCGAGTAAACGCTCGTGCGGCGCTTGTGTCGATAGCGGTTTCGGTGACGTTAACGTTCGCACTCGAACTCCTGTCAAAAGGCTCGGGAGTTCTCGGCGTGCCGTCGTTGATTATTGGAGTACTGGCTGGCGCCGCCGCGATGTTCACGGCGCATGCTCTTGAAAAACGATGAACTACGAAAAACTTTTTCGACTGGACGATCGCGTGGCCGTAGTGATCGGCGCGGGATCTGGTATCGGAGAAGCGGCGGCAAAAGGCCTGGCTGCTCACGGTGCTTCGGTCGTGTGTGCCGATGCGCGAATGCAGGCCGCGGAACAAACGGCCGGCGCGATCGGTGACGCGGCTAAGGCACTGGCGGTCGATATCACCAACACCGAAAGCGTCCAGAACCTGTTTCGCCACGTCGTCGATCAGTATCGACGCCTCGACGTAGTAGTAACAACTCCGGGCGTGAACGTCCGCAAACACATTGCTGTTTATGAAGACGACGAATTTGATCGCGTGGTAGAGCTGAACTTGAAAGGGACTTTCCGAGTCTTGCGCGAAGCAGGACGAATCATGGGTGAGCGAGGCGCCGGTAGCATCATTGCGTTCTCCTCGATTCGCTCGCTGGTTGTCGAGCCCGGCCAGGGCATCTACGCCGCGACCAAAGCCGGCATAGCGCAGATGGTGCGAGCGCTCGCAGCGGAACTCGGGCCAAAGGGAGTTCGAGTGAACGCGGTCGCGCCCGGCGTTGTCGAGACGCCGCTGACGAGCCCGATCAAAGACCGTCCTGATTGGTATGCGGCTTACGCAGCAAAGAGTGTGTTCGGCAGATGGGCGAGCGCGGAAGAGATGATTGGGCCTGTTGTTTACCTTGCCTCGGACGCGTCAAGCTTTGTCACTGGATCGGTATTATTCGTTGACGGCGGATGGACCGCGGTGGACGGAAGGTTTGACCCGCCGGTTTAGAAATGGTTTCTGGTTTCCAGTTTCTGGTTTCCGGTTGAACCTACAACTAGAGGACTAGAACCGGAAACTGGAAACTGGAAACTGGAAACTACTCTATCCGCCCATCCACGATGTTGATAATCCGATGCGCCAGCGCTGAGTTGTCGGGGTTGTGAGTGACCATGAATACTGTTTGACCCTGCCCGTTGAGCTTCAGAAAAACTTCCATCACTTCGCCGCCCGTCTTCGTATCAAGCGAACCGGTTGGTTCGTCGGCGAGAATCAGCGGCGGATCATTCACTATCGCGCGAGCGATCGCGAGCCTACCCTGTTCGCCCCCCGAAAGCTGATTTGGTAATCGGAGAGCCTTATCAGCGAGCGCGACTTTCTCGAGCACGTTCATCGCGCGCTCGCGTTTCTCTTTCGAGCTGCAATTGGTCGTCGCAAGGGGCAGCATCGCGTTTTCGAGCGCGTTCAGATATGGCATCAGGTGATGCTGCTGAAAAACGAAACCCAGGTACTCACGGCGAAAGTCGGCGCGCCGCTCATCGGCGAGACCGTAAACGTCTATGTCGTCCACAAGCACCCGGCCTTCGGTTGGGTGATTCATCGCGCCGACGATCGTGAGCAAGGTGCTCTTGCCCGAACCCGATGGGCCCATCAAGCAAACGAACTCGCCTTCGGCTATTTCTGAATTGACGCCAGAGAGCACTCGAACCGCAGCGGAGCCGCCGTCGGATTCGTAGATCTTGGTGACGTTTTCGATTGTCAGGAAAGGCATGAGATTCGTCGACGGTTTAGGACGAGATTGCGGGTTTCGTTAGAACGAGATTGCGTGTTTCGCGCAAAGACGCAAAGGTCTTGCAAAGACGCAAAGAAAAGAGAGGAATGCAAAGGTCAGACATATCGGACCGCTTCTGAGGGGTCGAGTCGCGACGCTCGAATTATCGGATAGAAGCTGCTGACCGTGCCGATGACTAACCCCGCAGCGATCGCGGATATCGCAAGCAGCGGCTGGAACTCGAACACAACCCTGGTTTCAGCGAAGTAGGGAAGCGCCAGCCAGCTCGCGAGCATTCCCGCCCCCCAGCCCATCAACCCTCCTAGTATGCTGATCACCGCGACCTCGATCATCAGCCCCTTGATTATGTGTTCCCTGCGAAACCCGATGGCGCGAAGCACGCCGATCTCTTTTGTGCGTTCGATCACCGATCCCATCATCGTGGTGAATATCATCAGCGAACCAATGGCGAGGACAATCGCCGAAACCGCCGCTAAGAATCGAGTCAGGCGCTCGATCGTTTCCGATCGCGCGCGAACGGATTGTTGGATGGCTGATACTTTTGCCTGCGGCATGCGCTCGCTGATCTGCGAGACGATGTCACCAATCGGGCAGTCTTTGCACAAAGCGGACACTTCGATGAGGCTCAACTGGCCGGGCTTGTTCAGCAGCGATTGAACGTGAGCCAGCGCGCCAAAAATCATCTGGTCCTCGGGGCCGCCGGTTTGAGAGATCACACCCGCAACCTGATGCTCGGCGCCGGCGATTCGCAGTTGATCGCGCACGATCCTGAACTGAAATTTATCCTCACTGCTCTGATGAGAGCCCCCGTGTGAAGCGTGTTCGGATTGTGCTTCATCACCGGTCACGGGTTCTATTAGAGAGAGGGACTTCGCCGCGTCATAACCGACCAGAAGCTCCTGCTCCCTTTCCGGCTTGCGCCCGGCGATATGCCACCACCGCTTCAGCGTAAGCTCGCTCTCAAAATCGACGCCTGCCAGCAAAACGTCGCGGCCTTCGACGTTGACCGCGCCGAGCAGTTTTGGAGAGACGATGCTGATCCGGTTTCGATAAGGGATATCCAGCACGCTGGCGGCATCTTCATTCTTGAGTTGCTTGACGTCGAAAGACACGCTCGAAACCGACACTCCCCCGTAATCAAGAGAGAGGCTGTTGGACTGGGGCACGACTACGACGTTTGCGCCGAAGCGGTCGAGTTGCGAGCCGATCTCCTCCTTGATGGAGGTGCTCAGGCTCAACAGGGCTACCGCAGTGCCGACGCCGATGGCTATGCCGATCGTCAGGAAGACGGCTTTGCCTTTGCGGCGTTTTAGATTAGCAAATGCAATCGTGCTGATTCGCATTGAGTCCTGACCTGCTTTAGAAATATGAACCGCGGCTCTCGATTTCGCTGGCCTTGATCACCAGCTGATTGCCTTCTATGGATCGCGGGAGCCCGACCGGATTGCACCCGCCGTGTTTTTCGTTGATCTGCGAAGAATGAAAATGCAGCCCGCAGTTGTTGCAGACCATATCATCGCCTTCCTGGTGATAGCCCTTCTTTGCGTGGTAGCACATATCACACGCATCCATAGCCGCTCGATATTGGCCGTCCGAGCTCTTGATCACAAAGAAGCGCACCGGCTTGTTGCCGGGCAATTTGTAGTCGAAGAATTTCGCCTTGTCGCTCAAGTCGGACAGCGGAATCGTTATGTCGCGAGAAGCCGTCGCCCCGGCTCCAGCATCGTTCGCCACGGCGGTTGAAGCCGGATTGTCCTTCGATGCGCCCAGCACCAGGTATGCGGCTACCGCCAACAACGCAGCGAACACAGCAACCAAAATCATCGTCGTTTTCTTTTTCCCTGGTGAGCCTTCCTGCGCGCCTTCCGCGAACTGGGCCTTTTTTTTCTCTCGGGCTTGCGACTTATTGTCCATTCTCGTACCTCCGGGGCCTCTGCGACTGCGATGGCTGATCGACAGACAGCCTTTCGAAATCGATGGGCATTATATCAACTGCGCAAAAGCCAGTACCAGCAGGGGCCGCCTGGCGGTGGTGGCTGAGCGTGTTGCGCCGACGCAATTAACCGCTGATTTGCGCCGCCTTCGGTACGCTGTTCTGCGCAGATCAGCGAAACGCAGTCAGCGAAAATCAGCGGTTAATTCTTTCCTCGTTGTTGAAAGAGACAGTCTGAACCACTACTCAGTTGGGAGGAGCCGAGCTTAATGCTATATTGGGTTCATTGTGAGCTTAAAGCGCCAAACGTCGCTCGGCTGCTAGTGGATGCGCATCAACATCATCGCGAAGCCTTGAGCTTAGGACTTCATTTCAGGGAGCTGAGAATTGATACTACAAGATGAAACTCCAATTCAGTCGTTTGGAGATACCGTGATCAGCCGGATCATCAAGTTTCTGAACTATCCTTTCGTCCATCAGAAAGAGGTCCAGATTTCGGTTCTGAGTTTGCTCCTTCTCGTTCTCATCATACTCGTTGCCACGTTGGTGTCACGGTACGTCCGGCGCTTCTTGAAGGCGCGCATTCTGCCGAGGTTTCACATAGAGTCGGGACTCCAGTTTACACTGCTTCGGCTTGTACACTACTTGATTATCGCGCTCGGCGTGTTGTACGCGATGAAGGTCGGTTTCAGCGTAGATCTCACCAGCGTTGCGGTAATCGTTGGCTTCCTGTCCGTAGGCATTGGCTTTGGGCTCCAATACGTTGCCGCCGACATTGCTTCAGGTTTTATCCTGCTGTTCGAAAGGCCGGTGCGCATCGGCGATTGGGTTGAACTGGAAGGCGGAACCGAGGGACGCGTCGAAGGCATTAGCCTGCGATCAACGGTAGTGCTCACGAATGAGAACATGTCCGTGATACTGCCGAACTCAAAACTCGTCCAAAACAAATTCGTGAATTACTCCTACGGTAGCCAGCTCGTCCGGCTCAACATTCCGGTTGGCGTCGCGGATGGAAGCGATCTCGACAAGGTGTCTGAAGCATTGCTGGAAGCGGCGCGATCCGTCGAGCAGGTGTTGAGCGAGCCCGCGCCACGAGTTCATTTTTCCGGTTTCGGAGATTCATCTTTCGATCTTCAGATACGAGTCTGGATCAACGAGCCTCGCGATCATTCAACTATACGGAGCCGTGTCAACTTTGCGGTCGAACGCGCGTTTCGAAAGTACGGCATACGAACCGCGATGTTGGCGCGCGAGATCCACCTCGCGAACAGGCCCGGCGATTCGTCACCGGCGACTATTGACGCGCCTTGAATCATCTTCATCGTGACGCAAAGTTCGTAGTTCGGCCTCAGGCGGAAGTTCGTAATCCAACGCAAGTGCAAGCTACCAACTTCCGCCTGAAGGCCGGACTACGAACTTTTCACACGGTCGTTTCCGGTTGAATTCACCCGCGGACTTACTTGCAGCGGTTCGCGCTCACGCCTGTTCGGGACGCCAAAACTTGACCTTTAACTGTCCGGCTTCTAAACTGAATTTCACTATCCACCGGGCGCTTAAGCCAACGGCGCTTGGATGCGCAATGATTGCGCGGCGCTCCAGCACCTCTCTCTAGCCCGGCAAAACGGTGATTCGAACCTATGACACACAATCTCTTTAATTCGCTCCAGAACTTTGAAGGTGACAGGCAGTTCTACTCATTGCCCGAGCTCGAGCGCCAGGGCGTCGGCAAGGTCTCGAGACTGCCCATCAGCATTCGCATCGTGCTCGAGTCGGTTCTGCGAAACTACGACGGCAAACGCATCACCGAGGACAACGTTCGCAGGCTCGCAAACTGGGAGCCCAACCATCTGCGCACCGAGGAGGTCCCGTTTGTCGTTGCGCGAATCCTGCTGCAGGATTTTACCGGCGTGCCGCTGCTTGTGGACCTGGCCGCAATGCGCTCTGCCGCAAAGAAGATGAGCAAGAGCGCGACGATCATCGAGCCTCTTGTTCCTGTCGATCTGGTAATCGATCATTCGGTTCAAGTCGATTTCTCGAGCGTAGCCAATGCGCTGGGTTTGAATATGCAGATGGAGTTCAAGCGCAATCGCGCGCGTTATCAGTTTCTGAAATGGGGAATGCAGGCGTTCGATGGATTCAAAGTCATACCGCCCGGCATCGGCATCTGTCATCAAGTCAATCTCGAATTTCTCGCCAGGGGAGTCCAGCAGAAAGACAGCGTCTTCTATCCCGACACGGTTGTCGGCACCGACTCTCACACGACGATGATCAACGGGCTCGGCGTCGTAGGATGGGGCGTGGGCGGTATCGAGGCTGAAGCCGGAATGCTCGGCCAGCCTGTTTACTTCCTGACGCCGGACGTTGTCGGCGTGCACTTGAGCGGCAGTCTGCGTGAAGGCGTGACCGCGACCGATCTGGTGTTAACCATCACAGAGATGCTTCGCAAAGCGAAGGTCGTGGGCAAGTTCGTTGAGTACCACGGCGAGGGCGCGGCGAGTTTGTCGCTCACCGACCGCGCGACGATCGCCAATATGTCGCCGGAGTACGGCGCAACGATGGGATTCTTTCCGATCGACGAGCAGACGTGCGCTTATTACAAAGCGACCGGACGCTCCGACGAGCAGGTTGAGTTGATCCGCAGCTATTTCGAAGCGCAGGGAATGTTCGGCATGCCTCGCGAAGGCGAGTGCGACTACAGCATGCTTCTTGACCTTGATTTGTCTTCGGTCGAGACCAGCGTCTCCGGGCCGAAGCGCCCGCAGGATCGCATCGCCCTTTCGAATCTCAAAAGCAAATTCATCGAGATTCTTCAGAAGCCCATTGGTGAGAACGGCTACAACAAGTCAAAGGAACAAATCGGCGAGCGCTTTCCGGCGACGATAGGTCAAAAGCGGAATGGCACGCAGAGCGGGGGCGGCGAACAGCGGGTCGAGTTTGCTCCAACGCCGGCGCACGATTCGACCACGGCGACGGACACGAATGTGGCGACCGAAACGGAGATGATAAACAATCGTCCGACTCCCGACCGTGTCGACGCGTCAAGAATCTCGGCTGCGTCTTCGGTTGAGACAGACCTCGGTCACGGCGATGTGTTGATAGCGGCGATCACCTCGTGCACGAATACTTCTAATCCGAGCGTAATGCTCGCGGCTGGACTCCTGGCGAGAAACGCTGTCGATAAGGGACTCGAGGTTCGCGCCGCGGTAAAGACCTCGCTCGCGCCGGGATCCCGAGTGGTCACCGACTATCTGGAAAAGACCGGCTTGCAGAAATATCTCGATCGGCTCGGATTCAATCTTGTCGGTTACGGCTGCACAACTTGTATTGGGAACTCGGGCCCGCTCGACCCGGGGATCGAAGAGGTAGTCACGCAGAAGGATCTTGTCGGCGCGAGCGTGCTGAGCGGCAATCGCAACTTCGAAGCCCGTGTGCATCAAAACGTCAAAGCGAATTTTTTGATGAGCCCGCCGCTGGTCGTCGCATTCGCGCTTGCGGGAAGTGTTGATATCAATCTCACCGAACAGCCGGTAGGGAAAGGAAAAGACGGCGGCGATGTTTACCTGCGAGACATATGGCCCAGCTCGGCTGAAATCGGCGAGTACTTGAAGAAGGCCTTCGACGCCGAGACGTACCGGAGCCGCTACAGTGACTTTGTCGATGCGAATCCGCTTTGGAACGAGATTCCGTCGGTTGCGGGCGAGGTCTACGAGTGGGACCCGGAATCGACTTACATACAGGAGCCGCCTTACTTCGAAGGCTTCTCAATGGAGCCGGGAAGCGTATCCGAGATCACAAACGCGCGCGTGCTTGCGATCTTTGGAGACTCGGTGACTACCGATCACATCTCGCCGGCGGGCGCGATTAAACCTACGTCACCGGCGGGGCGCTATCTTCAGGAGCAAGGCGTTGCGATCGCAGACTTCAACAGCTACGGCGCTCGTCGCGGAAACGATAAGGTGATGACTCGTGGAACGTTTGCGAACGTGCGAATCAAAAACCTAATGGTGCCGGGTGTCGAAGGCGGAGTGACCGTTCATCAACCGGACGGCGAGCAGATGAGCATCTACGACGCGGCGATGAAATATCAGGGCGAAGGCGCGACGCTCATTGTGCTCGCGGGACAGGAATACGGAACGGGCAGCTCGCGCGACTGGGCGGCCAAGGGAACTCGGCTGCTCGGCGTTCGAGCGGTTATCACTCAGAGCTTCGAGCGAATTCATCGAAGCAATCTTGTGGGGATGGGAGTGCTGCCTTGTCAGTTCCACGAGGGCACGAACGCACAGTCGTTGAAGCTCGATGGAAGCGAGACCTTCGACCTGACCGGGTTTGAGGCGGGAATCACGCCTCGTCAGGATTTGACGCTGACGATTCACCGCGCGAATGGCGAGACCGAGAAGGTTGCGGTGACCTTGCGAATCGACACGCCAATTGAAGTGGATTACTACCAGCACGGCGGGATTCTGCCTTACGTGTTGAGGCAGTTGATAGGAGAGAGTTAGAACCTACCGGTATATACTTCTCTTTGCGTCTTTGCGCGAAACGAGAGATTGAATCCTAAGTATGGTTTCGCGCAAAGACGCAAAAGTCCGCAAAGACGCAAACGTCCACCGCAAGTCTCCGCAGGATTCTCTTTAAAGTTATTTGACACTGACCAGCTTCTTCACTTCTTCAATTATCGCTTCGTCCGAAGGCCTGTCCTGAGGGGTCTTGCCCACGTGCATGAAGCGAATCTTGCCTTCTCGATCGAGGATGAACACGGACGGATGAGCTATGCCGTCGTGTTCTGCGGCGTTGACTATTCCGTAGGCGGCGATCGTCTTCTTGTCGCTGTCTGAGAGTATCTGAAATCTCGCGCCGGTCGTCTGACCCATCGACCACGCGAACGATTGATCGTCCACGCTCACCGCGAGAAGTTCCGCGCCTGCCCGTTTGATGTCGTTGTAGTCCTCAGCCAACCTGGTGAGCTGCTGTGTGCAGGCGCCTCACCAAAACCCGCGATAGAATATGAGCACAACCGGACTGCGCTGGGTGTATTCGGAAAGTATCACCAGCTTGCCGTCGCCGTTTGGAAGCGCGAAGTCCGGCGCCTTGTCACCTGGTTTCAACGTAGTCGACTTTCCTCCCGTGCTCGGCGGCGGAATCCTGGGAGGCGCCAGCGGTGATTGACCAGACTGAGGCGACTGCCCGAATGTTGCAATTGCCAGCCCGATTAAGACGAGAGTGACGAGGAGCGCTTTCATCGTTGCGTAGAATCTAATTTGTGCGACGATCAATTGTCAACGCATCGATCGGGCTCGGGTTCATGGGTCGTCATGACTAAACACTTCGAGCCGGCCCATATTCGAGGCCGCATTGAGTAAGCAAAAGAAGGTATGGTATCAATCACAAAAAGATCGGAGAACCGGTGAGCTTTCCAAGAGCGAGTGGCATCCTGTTGCACCCAACGTCGTTGCCCGGGAGTTTTGGCGTCGGCGATCTCGGCCATGAAGCGTACGCTTTTATTGATTTCCTTGTCGCAAGCAAACAGAGACTGTGGCAAGTGTTACCGCTTGGGCCGACTGGCTTTGGCGACTCGCCTTATCAGTGCTTCTCGGCTTTCGCGGGTAATACGCTCCTGATTAGCCCGCAGGAGCTGATTCAAGCGGGACTCTTGAGCGAACAGGACGTGAGTGACCCGCCTCGGCTTCCCGCGGGACGTGTCGACTTCGGGCGGGCTATCACTTACAAGAAGGGGCTTCTCGATCGGGCCTTTGAGAATTTTAAAGGCCTCACCCGCGGCGCGCTGCCACATGAATTCGGCGGCTTCTGTCACGAGGCGGCATCGTGGCTTGAAGACTACGCGCTGTTCCGCGCATTGAAGGATGCGCACGGCGGCATGGAGTGGACGCGATGGGAACCGCAGTACGCGATGCGTGACCCGAGCGCGCTTGCGCATGCTCGCGAAGCATTGCGTGACAGAGTCGAAGCTGAGAAGTTTTTTCAATTTCTCTTCTTCAAGCAATGGGCGGCTCTCAAGACTTATTGTCGAGAGCGCCAGATAAAGATCATCGGCGACACCCCGATTTTTATCGCTCTCGATTCGGCCGATGTCTGGACTCATCCAGAGATGTTCAAACTGGGAACCGACCGGCGGCCGGTAGTCGTGGCGGGCGTTCCGCCGGATTACTTCAGCAAGACCGGACAGCTCTGGGGTAATCCGATTTACAATTGGGATGCGATGCGCGCAACCGGATTCAGATGGTGGATCGACCGGTTGAACGGGGCCTTTCAAACGGTGGACATACTCCGCATCGATCACTTCCGGGGATTCTGCGCGGCCTGGGAGGTTCCCGGTCAGGACAAGACCGCGGAGCGCGGCCGGTGGGTCGAAGTCCCCGGCCGGGAACTTTTCACTACGCTGCGAAACACGTTTGGCGAGTTGCCGATTATCGCCGAAGACCTCGGCGTGATTACTCCGGACGTCGAGGCGCTACGCGACGACTTTGGATTTCCCGGGATGCGAGTGTTGCAGTTCGCGTTCAGGGGAGACAGCAAGACAATCGATCTTCCGCACAACTACATTCGAAACTGTGTGGTGTACACCGGCACGCACGACAACGACACAACCGTCGGCTGGTTCCACAGCAAAGCCGGTGCGGGCTCGACTCGGGATGCGGGGCAGATCGCCCGCGAGCAGGAGTATTGCCTCAAGTACCTGAACTCCGACGGCCGCGAGATTCACTGGGACTTGATACGCGCGGCCTGGGCTTCAGTGGCAAACACGGCTGTTGTGCCTCTCCAGGATTTGCTGGGACTCGGCTCGCGCGCTCGAATGAATCTCCCGGCCAGCGAGGAAGGAAACTGGCGCTGGCGCTTCAGGGCCGGAGCGCTGAGTAAGAAACTCAGCGATAGGCTCGGCGAGTTGACTGAGCTTTACGGAAGGAAGGGCGAGCCTTGAGATTTACCATTTTCCATTTGTCATTTTTCATTTGCCATTGCCTGTGCCGGGCTGGATCAATGACAAATGAAAACTGACGAATGAAAAATGAAAAATGGAAAATGGAAAATGGAAAATGGAAAATGGAAAATGCGCGCGGCCACCCACGCTACTTCAACTGTTCGATAACCCGCTGACCCATTTCGGGTGTGCTGAGCGACTGCTCGCCCGCCTGCGCCAGATCAGCCGTGCGATGGCCTGCATCTAAAGCCAGCTCGACGGCCTTCTCGATCGTTGCTGCCTCTTCTTCCAATTTGAATGTAATCCTCAGCATCATTGCGACAGACAGAATCGCTCCCAGCGGATTTGCAATGCTACGCCCGGCAATGTCGGGCGCAGAGCCATGCACCGGCTCGTACAATCCCACGCGCCCGCCGATGCTCGCCGAAGCAAGCAGGCCGAGCGAGCCGACGACCGCTCCGGCTTCATCAGATAAGATGTCGCCAAACATATTTTCTGCCAGCATCACGTCAAAGCTTGCGGGCCGCGCGACCAGCGCCATCGAGCATGAGTCTACATATTGGTGCTCGAGCTCAATGTCCGGATAATCTCGGGCGACTCGCGTCACCGTCTCACGCCAGAGCCTCGAACACTCCAGCACGTTCGCTTTATCGACTGAGGTCACCTTGCGCCGGCGAGAGCGGGCCAGGTCGAAAGCCATACGGGCGATTCGTTCAATCTCGGGCTCCGAATAGCGCATCGTGTTGATTGCTTCGCGAACACCGTTGACGTCCGAAACGTGACGCGGCTCGCCGAAGTAGAGACCGCCCAGCAGCTCCCGCACGATCAGGATGTCTGTGCCTTTGATTACTTCCGGCTTCAAAGGTGAAGCGCCGGCTAGCGAACTGAAGAGACGTGCCGGCCGCAGATTGGCGAATGCTTCAAGCGCGCGACGGAGTCTGAGAAGGCCGGCTTCGGGCCGAAGATTCGTTGGATACTCGTCGAACTCGGGATCGCCGACCGCGCCAAGCAAAACCGCGTCAGCTTCGAGGCACGCGTTCATGGTGTCTTCCGGAAACGGATCGTTGTGCTTTCGAATCGCGCAGCCGCCGATGTCTTTGAAGGTGAACTCGGTCTCGTGCTTAAAGGCTCGCGCTACGGCTTCGAGCACGCACACGGCTTCGGTGGTGACCTCCGGACCAATCCCGTCACCGGGCAGCACGGTTATTCTCATTTTCATGTCGGGTAGCTTTGCGCGGTGGGTTTTGCTAAGTCAAGGCTGCTCGTTAGAACAGGCATGGATGCGTCCGACAGGTGCCTGCTTGTCGTGATCGCAGATAAAGCACTGGACTAGTAAGGGGCTATCGACAAGCTGGCAGCTTGCCGGACACGCGGGCCCCGGGGTTCACACGGCCCAGCGTGAGTCATCGCTTGACTGGAGTTGATCGTCGGTTGTCTGAATCGCCACGCTGTCTTCTATCGCTTCAGCGGAGTGGCTGAATCCTGACGGAATGATTACACCTTCGTTGTTACGCACGGTCAACTGGCTGTTGGCAATCTGCATTCGCCACGCGCCCTTGATCATCCTGATGAATAGATCTCCGGTTGCCACTTCGGTGCGAATACGTTGGCCCTTGCCGATGCGCAGTTTCATCGGAGCCCGCTTGCCGGCGTGGATCTCGCTGCGAACCAAGGTAGGTGTGAATCGTCTTTCAATTGAATCCCAACGGTAAAGCGTCATCTCTATTCCTCTTTTCCCCTGCTCGTGAAAGTAGCAGGGACTTCAGTCTGTGGGCTCGCGAGTCTGTAGGCTCGCGCTTTGTCTGTGGGTTACCGAACAGACTGACGTCTGTGCTACTTCTCCCGCGCTATGCAGCGGTCGCCTCCGCCAATTCGCTCGATATGATTCGAGTCAGGTGATGATCTTCGATAACCTTGATTTCGTCGGCGAGTGAAACGAACCGCTTGTAGATGCGATCAAGCTCGCGCCGTGAGAATTGATATCCCAACTGTTCGCATCGGAGTCCGAGAGCGTGTCTGCCCGAATGTTTGCCCAGCACCAGCGTGCTCTCGGGCACACCGACTGATTGGGGTGTCATTATCTCGTAAGTCAGCCGATTCTTGATCACGCCGTCCTGATGTATACCCGCCTCGTGCGCGAACGCGTTGCGTCCGACAATGGCTTTGTTGGGTTGCACGGCGACGCCCGTGACCTCAGTCAGCAACTGGCTCGCGTGAAAAAGCTCCGTGGTGTTGATTCCGGTTTCAAATGGCATAACATCGTTGCGGATTCGGAGCGCCATTACGATTTCTTCGAGCGAGGCGTTCCCGGCGCGTTCGCCGATGCCGTTGATTGTGCATTCGACCTGGCGGGCGCCGGCTTCGATGGCCGCTATCGTGTTTGCGACTGCGAGTCCGAGATCGTTATGACAGTGAACCGAGATCGTTGCTCGCTCAATCCCGCGCACTCTTTGGCTGATTGTTTCGATGATCCTTGTGAACTCGCGCGGCGTGGTGTAGCCGACGGTATCCGGGATGTTGACGGTTGAAGCGCCGGCATCGATTACCGCTTCTACAACCGCGCAGAGGAAATCCAAATCGGTGCGGGTGGCGTCTTCGGGAGAGAATTCGACGTCGTCGCAAAACGAGCGCGCGAGCCCGACCGACTCGCGCGCCTGATTAAGCGCCTCTTCGCGGGTGATCTTCAGTTTGTACTCGAGGTGAATGTCCGAAGTAGCCAGGAACGTGTGAATTCTTGGACGAGCCGCGCTTTTAACAGCCTGCCACGCGCACTTGATGTCGTCGGTAGTTGCGCGCGCGAGCGCGGCAATGGTCGGGCGCCGAATCCCCTGAGCGATGGATTCAACGGCCTCGAAGTCGCCCTCGGAAGCGATTGGGAACCCCGCTTCGATGACGTCGACGCCGAGCCGATCGAGTTGCCGCGCCATTTTCAGCTTCTCGGGCAGGTTCATGCTGCACCCAGGCGACTGCTCTCCATCCCTCAACGTCGTGTCAAAGACACTCACTCGCGAATGTGCCATAAGATAGTAATCTCCTCGTGAGGTTAGGCCGACATCCTAAGGTTCGGGGTCGATCAAAGTCAAAGTTATAATTCTTGGGTTAGCATAAGCAAAGTCGTATGTTATAATCCGCAACCGTCAGCACTCAAAGTTTTGCTAATCAACGAAGTTCGACAAACTTCAGTTTGTCGGGGCCGAGGAATGACAAGCTAAGGCTTGTCGGACACGGTTGTCGGACATTGGAGAACGAATGGATCTTTTTCAGCTTGAAGTCTTCCTGACGGTCGCGCGAGAGGGCAGCTTCTCGCGAGCGGCGGAAAAGCTTTATCGCACTCAGCCGGCTGTCAGCCAGGCAATTCGCAAACTCGAACGCGAGGTGGGCGAGTCGCTGTTCGATCGATCGTCCCGGGATGGCACCTTGACCGACGCGGGGCAAATGCTCCAGGAGTACGCGCAGAAACTTCTGAACCTGCGGAGCGAAGCTCACGTTGCGCTGAAGGAACTGCGCGAAATGCACAAGGGCAAGCTCGCCATTGCGGCCAACGAGTTCACCTGCCTTTACCTGTTGCCCGCGCTGGCGGAGTTTCGGCGGCTGTACCCTATGGTCAAGGTTACAGTTCTAAGATCGCTAGCCAGTCGCATACCGGCCGAGGTGCTCAAGCACGGCGCGGAGCTTGGCGTCATTTCCTTCAATCCTGAAGAGGCGCGACTGCGATCGATTGCGGTCTATAAGGATGAGCTTGTCTTTGTGGTTAACCCTCATCATCCTCTGGCAAAGGCGAAACAAGTCAGCATCCGGCAGCTCGGCGCCGAATCGTTTGTTGCTCACAATGTGCAATCGCCGTATCGCGCAAAAGTGCTCGAGGCGTTCAAGCGACACAAGACCCCTCTGAATATGGACGTCGAGCTGCCGACGATTGAAGCCATAAAGCGTTTTGTCTCGCAGGGAAGTGGCGTGGCTTTAGTGCCGGGAATCTGCGTGGAAGCCGAGGTCGCGGCCGGTGAGTTGATGCGAGTGCCGGTGCGCGAGCTGCATATCGAGCGCAAGCTGCGGCTGGTCTACAGAAAGAACGCGAGTCTGTCTCACGCGGCGGCAGCGTTCCTGAAAGTCGCCGAAGCGATGGCCTCGCGGCAAAAAGGCAGATACCTGTACCAGCCCGAACGTTAGTTCCGCGCACGAGGGGAACCTTGTGTAACGGTTCAGGTCTGTCGCGCGAGGCAATTAACCGCTGATTTACGCAACCTTCGGTATGCAGATCTGCGCAGATCGGCGAAACGCAGTCAGCGAAGATCAGCGGTTGATTCTTCGTTAGTGATTGAAAGAGTCAGACTGAACCACTACCGCACTTTGGACTTCGCGTACGCCCTATCGTACTATCTCTTTGCCTGTCTGTTTTCTGCTTGGAAGGACGCGCTCGGTGTGGGACCTGATCGAGAATTTTGAATGCCATTGAGGCGCAGTTAGAAAACGTTCGTCACAATGCGCTGGTTGTGGCGATACTGGTTTGAACGTGCGATGGGAGCTATGCCACGAACTCTATTCGAAAAGATCTGGGACGATCACGTTGTTCAAAGCGAATCGGATAAGCCTTCGATCATTTATATCGACTGCCATCTGGTTCACGAGGTAACGTCGCCGCAAGCTTTCGAGGGATTGCGTCAGGCAGGCCGCACGGTGCGCCGCCCCGACCTTACGTTCGCTACGATGGATCACAACGTGCCAACGACCGATCGTTCGCTCCCAATTCTCGATCCGATCGCGAAGACTCAAATTGATATTCTCGAAAGCAACTGCAGGGAATTCGGGGTCAAACTCTACGGGCTGGACGATCCCAACCAGGGAATTGTTCACGTAATTGGTCCGGAACTCGGCTTGACTCAGCCGGGGATGACCATCGTCTGTGGTGATAGTCACACCTCGACCCACGGCGCTTTCGGCGCACTTGCCTTTGGAATTGGAACTAGCGAAGTCGAGCACGTGCTTGCGACCCAGTGCTTGCAGCAATCGATGCCGAAGACTTTTCTCATTCGAGTCGACGGAAGACTCTCACGCGGAGTAAGCGCCAAGGACCTCGTGCTCTACATTATCAGAGTGATCGGAACCGACGGCGCAACCGGGCACGTGATCGAGTACGCCGGCGAGGCGATTCGCGGCTTCTCGATGGAAGAACGAATGACCGTTTGTAATATGTCGATTGAAGCCGGCGCGCGGGCGGGAATGATCGCTCCTGACGAGACCACCTTTGATTATCTGAGGGGCCGCCGCTTTACCCCGGCGGACGAAGCATTCGATTCAGCAGTTGAATGTTGGAAGTCCCTCTCTTCGGACGAAGACGCAACATTCGATCGGGAAATGTCCATCGATGCGTCGTCGCTTGCGCCTCAGGTAAGCTGGGGAACAAATCCCGGAATGGTAACCGATGTCACCGGGACGGTTCCCGATCCGGATTCTATTCAGGATAGAAACGCCGGCAAAGCCGTCCGCTGCGCGCTCGAATACATGGATCTTGCGCCGAACACACCGATTCAAGCGATAGAGCTGGATCGCGTGTTCATCGGCTCCTGCACGAACTCCCGCATTGAAGATCTGCGCGAGGCAAGCGGCGTGATCAAAGGTAAGAGAGTTTCGTCGCGAGTTAATGCGATGGTCGTCCCCGGCTCTCAGCAGATCAAGCTGCAAGCCGAGCGCGAGGGACTCGACAAGGTTTTTATCGCCGCCGGGTTCGAGTGGCGCGAGCCGGGTTGCAGCATGTGTTTGGGAATGAACCCCGACATATTGAGCCCGGGCGAGCGATGTGCTTCGACGTCGAACCGAAACTTTGAAGGTCGTCAGGGCCGCGGCGGTCGAACACATCTGGTCAGCCCTCGGATGGCTGCCGCGGCAGCCATCGCCGGACATTTTGTCGACGTTCGGGACTGGGGTGGCGAGGGAACCTAGGCATAAGTCCGTAGTCAGTGGGCCGTAGTCAGTGCTACTGACTACGGACTACAGACTACGGACTTCGTATCCAATCTCAATGGAAGACTATCCCAAATCCGATTGTATAATTCTGTGCGGTCTTACCGGTTGAACTAAAACTCAACGGCCCTTCAATCGTTTTGAATCGACGGTCGCCGGCAAAGATCGGGTTGTAGTCGAACTCCACAAGGCGAAGATCTACACGTCTGCTGATTCGAAGATCAAGACCCCCGCCCACCTTCATCGCAAAGCTCGTCACCGGATCCTCGACCGCGAAATTGAAATCCGGAAATACATCGACGGTTTGCCTGATCCTTGATCGGTATCGCGCGGCGCCCGCAAGGATATGACCGAACGGTTTGAAGCGAGCCGCTTTGCTGTTGTCCTTTATCTGGACGCCGCCCAGAAAATTGTAGACGCGTTCGCGTGTGTTGATCGTGAAGGTCACATTGCCGCCGGGTGTCGGAAACACGTCAACGAACTGCTCATTCTTATAGTGCCCGGTGACGTCAAACTTCAGCCCGAAGTACCGGGTGAGGTTGTACGCCACCGAGGCGTCGAAGCCGTGAAAATTCCGGCGCTCGCAAAAGTAATGCTGAAAGTTCGGACCGATCTCGTCGCCAGTTTGCTTGCCGCAGAGGTCGGTGAACGTTGTCTTCTGTCCCGAAGGATCGACGAAGCTGTTGGTCTCGGTGTTTGACTTCAAGCGGCCCAGCGAGTAACCACCGAATACTTCAAGCTTGTGGTAATCGCTCGAGCCTTGGGCGAAAGCCGGCGATGAGAAGGCGAGCAAAAGCGACGCCAGCATAAGCAGTCTGCGTGTTGATGAGCCGCGGGCACCTGTTCGCCCGGAGGCAATTCCTGTAAAGCAAGTTACTAAGGGTGAAAAGAGTTTTTCGGTATTCATGTTATCTCCTTCTGATTGTCTGGAATTCTTCAAAGTTGCTGGTCTTTGTTGCGACCTTCAGGTTCTCCGAAAAGTGAATTGACGCAGATTAAGAGGATGCCATCAGGAGTTTCTGTGAAGTGCAACTGATTAGACTCGATCAGGCGGAAGATCGCGCGTTGGCTCAGCCGTGCGAAAGCGGCTGCTTCTTCCGGCCCTAACATTTGGACCGTCGCGCTACATCCCTCGCACCAACCGTGCGCTCCTTTGTAGTGGCTTATGACCAGAAGGCGTTCGGTTTCGACCGTGAATTTCTTCCTTCTGGTCCTCTTCATGAGTCTCTCCGCATCACGCAAGACCGACCCTCAGCGCCCTCTGCGGTTGATTCCCGAGACTGAAAAAGACAACCGCCGAGGACGCCGAGGACGCTGAGGCTCTCTACTCAAACCTCGCTATTGTTTCTGTGAGGCGCTACAATTCACGCCGGGTCGGCCGGCGGTGCTGAAGCTGGGGCGCCTGCTGACCGTCTCGCAACGCGACGGATTATCGGCGGCGCCAAGTCCAAAAGTCTTCAACCGGACGTAATTTGTTTCTCAACCATATCTAAACTTGCTTATGAGCCAACAAATAAAACGTTCCTACGAATTCGGTCCCTTTCGCATCGATACGGTCAACCGTCTGCTCTTGCGCGATGGCGAGCCGGTGCCTCTCAAGGCCAAGGCTGTAGAGACACTGCTCGTGCTTGTTGAAAGCAAGGGGCAGGTGCTGGAGAAGGACGATCTGATGCAGGCGCTCTGGCCCGACAGTTTCGTGGAAGAGGCCAACCTGACCCAGAACATTTACATGCTGAGGAAGGCGCTGGGAGATAACAGCTATATCGAGACAGTGCCTCGTCGAGGCTATCGCTTTAGCGCGCAGGTGAGGCAGTGGGATTACACGTCTTCAGATCTCGTCTTGAGAGAACAGACCAGAACTAGCGTCATCATCGAAGAAGAGGACGAGATCAGCACGGACGTTGAGATTGGGATCACTAACGCCCCGGCAACTCCATCGACGACGAATACGGGGAGGGCCGTCACCCGGCAAACGCTCGCCGCCGGTCTGATCATAATTGCGTTGGCGACTTTGGGGACGTTCCTCTGGAGACAAAACAGATCTGCGCAGAAAGACTCGATCACTTCGATTAAGTCGATAGCGGTGCTGCCGTTCAAAACGTTGCAAGTCGCAAGCGGAGACGAATACCTCGGCCTGGGCATGGCTGACGCCTTAATTACCAGGCTGAGCCGGCTCGGGCGGATTATCATTCCTCCCACGAGCGCCGTCCGCAAATACGCGGAGCTCGATCAAGGGGCCGATCGGGCAGGCCGCGAGCTTGGCGTAGACGCGGTACTTGAAGGGACGATCCAGCGTTCAGACAATGGCGTGCGCGTGACGGTGCGGCTTACGCGACTCGCCGACGGCAGGACGCTCTGGGCAGACCAGTTTGATGAACCGCTCACCGGCGTCTTCAAGCTCCAGGATTCTATTTCTGCGAGAGCGACCGACGTGCTGGCATTGAAGCTGTCACGTGAAGAAGAAAGACTACTAACCCGAGACTACACGAGTGATGCTGAAGCCTACCATCTCTATTTGAAGGGACGGTATTTTTGGAATAAGCGGACTGAACAAGACCTTAAGCGCGCGATCGGGTCCTTCCAGGAGGCGATTGCTCACGATTCCAATTACGCGCTTGCTTACACCGGGTTGGCGGATGCTTATCTGCAACTGCCCGGCTACAGCGAGGCCGCTTCGATGGAGATATACCCCAACGCCAGGGCTGCGGCGGCAAAAGCACTCGAGCTGGACAACACACTCGCCGAAGCACACAACTCGATCGCGGGTGTGCTGAGCTATTTCGAATGGGACTGGGCAGCTGCTGAAGAAGAATACAGGCGAGCGCTGGCTCTCGATCCGAATTACGCCACCGCTCATCACAGGCTTGGTGTTCAACTGGCGGCAATGGGCCGCTTTGATGAAGCGCTCTTCGAATTAAGGCGAGCGCAGGAGCTTGATCCGCTGTCGCTGATAACAAATGCCATCTTGGCGGCTACATTTTACGAGGCTCGGCGTTACGATGAGGCCATAGCACAACTGCATAAAACGCTCGAACTGGATGGCAATTTTACAGTCGCTCATGTCGGGCTCGCTCGCACGTACGAAGCGCAGGGCCTGAATGACAATGCGTTCAACGAGTATCTGAAGTGGAGAACGCTCTCCGGCGATAGCGCCGAGTCGTTGGCCGAGATGCAGAAAGCCTACATTGCGGGCGGGCTCAAAAGCTTTCATTCGCAGCGCCTCAAAACGCTGCTTAAGAAGGCTGAGCAAAGTCACATTCGCCCAACTGAGATTGCAGCCATCTACGCCCGATTGGGCGACAAGGAACAGGCGATTCAGTGGCTGGAGCGAGCGGTCAGCGAACACGAGGGCGAAGTGGTCTGGTTGAAGGTGCTCCCGGAGTATGACTCTCTGCGCTCCGAAGCGAGGTTCACGAAGTTGCTCGAACGCGTAAATCTGACTTGAGAACGCAACACTATGAAACCCTTCACAAAGCACACTGGATTGGTGGCAACGCTCGATAGAGTCAACGTGGACACCGACCAAATAATTCCGAAGCAGTTTCTGAAACGGATCGAGCGCACGGGCTTCGGAGAGTGCCTGTTTTATGATTGGCGGTTTCGCGATGATGGTACTCGCAACGCGGACTTCGAGTTAAATCAGCCGCGCTTTGAGGGCGCGACCATTCTGCTTGCGCGAGCGAATTTCGGTTGCGGGTCATCTCGAGAACACGCACCGTGGGCGTTGCTGGATTATGGATTCCGCACGATCATTGCGCCGTCATTTGCTGACATCTTCTACAACAACTGTTTCAAGAACGGAATGCTGCCGGTGGCGCTTTCGGAAGAGCAAGTCGAGCGACTCTTCCAACAGGCCGCCGGTAACATCGGGTACGAAGTGACGGTCGATCTTCAGCGGCAGTGGGTGACCGACGATTCGGGGCTCAGGTATAGTTTCGATGTCGATCCGTTTCGGCGCGAGTGCCTGCTCCAAGGGCTGGACGACATCGGACTCACGCTCCAACACGAAGACAAGATTCGCGAGCACGAAGCCCGTCGCGTTACTTTCAGAGCGGATTGACTGCTCGTCGACGTGGCCAACATCGGCGTCCTCAGCGTCCTCCGCTGTTTACTGCATCCAGAGTTAGGATCAACCGCCGAGGACGCCGAGGACGCCGAGGACGCCGAGGGTCGCTTCTCAAAACAATGTCTGTCACTTTTCCTGAACAATTCAATATGGCGACCTACTTCCTCGATGCGCGCATCGAGGAAGGGCTCGGCGACAAGATCGCGGTTTATTGCGGCTCGAAGCAGTATAGCTATCGCGAAGTCCAGCAAATGGCTAACGGAGTCGGCAACGTGCTGCGTCACCTCGGGGTCGAGATGGAAGACCGCGTGTTGATAGTCTTGCCCGACTCGATCGAGTTCGTAGCCACATGGTTCGGCATCGCCAAGATCGGCGCGGTCATCACGATGGTGAACACGATCCTTCCGGCGGCCGATTACGAATATTATCTCGATTACACTCGAGCAAAGGTGGCGGTGGTTCAAGCCGACGTAATGGAGCGATTCACGCCCGCTGCTTCGACGTCGCCTTATCTCAAACATACAATCGTCGTCGGAACGAAAGTGTCGGGGAGTCTGGAAGGATTAGAAGGGCGGTCGACCGTGAAGTCTTATGTCCGGCTGACCATGGAAGCATCAGACACACTCGAGACCGCTCCGACCAGCCGCGATGACATAGCGATTTGGTTGTTCACGTCGGGCTCTACGGGACATCCGAAAGCCGCGGTTCATCTTCATCACGACTTGCCTTACAACACCGAGTGCTACGCGAAACAGGTATTGGGCATTACCAGGGACGACATCACGCTTTCCGTGCCGAAACTCTTCTTTGGCTACGCCACCGGCACGAATTTGCTGTTCCCTTTTGCGGTAGGAGGAGCGGCTGCCCTGTTTCCAGAGCGCTCAACCGCCGAGACGATGTTCAAGATGATAGAGAAACACCGGCCCACTATGCTCACCACCGTTCCAACGATGATCAACTCGATGCTTCAAGTCGAAGGCGCAAGCTCACTCTACGATCTGTCATCGCTGCGCTTTTGTGTCTCGGCTGGAGAAGCGCTGCCTCCGGAACTTTATGACCGGTGGATGGAGACGTTCGGCGTGGAGATACTCGACGGGATTGGGTCGGCTGAAATGTTTCACATTTACATCACCAACTATCCGGGCAGTGTCGTACCCGGCAGTCTTGGGAAATTGGTACCCGGCTATGAAGCTGAGATCGTCGATGCTAACGGTAGCGAAGTTGCGACCGGTGAGATGGGGACTCTACGAATAAAAGGCGACTCGGCGGCATTGTGTTATTGGAAGGCGCACGAAACTTCCAAGGCTGTTTTCGCGGGCGACTGGTGCACCACCGGCGATCAGTTTCGCATAGATGAGAGCGGGTGCTTTTGGTATTGCGGCCGCACCGACGAGATGTTGAAGGTCGGAGGAATATTCGTGTCGCCGACCGAGATCGAGAACTGCTTGCTTGAACACGAGGCGGTGCTCGAATGCGCGGTGATTGGAGCCGGCGATGACGACAAGCTGATCAAGCCGAAAGCATTCGTCGTGCTGGCGGAAGGCTTCGTTGAAAGCGCGGAGCTCGAGACTGAATTGAAAGACTACGTGAAGCAGAGACTGGCTGGTTACAAGTATCCCAGATGGGTCGAGTTCAGAACGGATCTGCCAAAGAACGATCGCGGAAAGATTGATCGACGGTTGCTCAAGCAATAGATCGGGGGTGACTCTCCAATGACTGATATCGTCGAATGGATCAAACTTTTGGGTGGAATTGCTGGCCTTGCTGTCTTCGGGTGGCGGCTTATTGATGAGTTTGGCTCGTACCTTCGAATATCCGTAAACGCCGAAATGCCAAAGAATGGTTGGGTCACAATATTGAGTACTGTAGACAACAAGGGAAACCGAGCGAAGAGTCTCTCGTATGCGTGTCTGCTCCTGGGTCCCGAGAGCGAGAGTCCGCTCGAGACCGCGACAGTTGTTGCGAAGGCGGTCGGATACAAAGGCGATATCCGTTTTACGAATGACATCCAGGATCTCCGCCCTGAGGGGCCGGTTTACGCCGATGGCCGCGTTTTGATACCGCTCACATTCTTCTATTCAGAAAACATTCGGATTGGGGACCAGACGCTAACTTACCGCGCGCCAAAAGATATTCGCCGGTTAATAACCGAGCTTCCATACGCTGTTCGTCTGTTCGTGTTCCCTGAAAGGAGACTTCACCGATCTACCCAGGATTGTTTTCTTACTGAATCTGAACAGAGTTCGGCCGAACAGCACATTTGAGCGAATGCCGCGAGAAGTACCAGGCACCGCACATCTATCATAAGCGGGCGCGCACAAGCCCGCGTAGTGGGCGACGGCATTTAGCCCAGGGCTAGACGCTGTCGCCTGTATAGACCGGGGAGATCGTAAACGGGTGTTCGGAGACATGGTAAACACATTGTCAATGATCTCGAGGGACTTGTTTGAGGTCAATCGTGCCAATCCGCTGATGGCAGAGAAAGACATCAAAGGAGC
>WNFR01000064.1_pt1 | contig 98054 bp, 90 predicted proteins | sample 5400221 | NCBI WGS metagenome assembly WNFR01 (sample SAMN13153357, study PRJNA577476) | soil metagenome | isolation source: 40 cm soil under Madrone tree | place: USA:California | collected 2016-06-14
CATGTTTGCTTTATCCACGATTCCATGCGTCACAGTCGTAGGGCACTGCTTTACGAGGCACCAAAGAACTTTCTGACGCGCGCGAGATGGAGTTAGCCCTCGGTTGGCGGTTGGCCGCAGGGTGTTCGGCCTTGCGGAAGTCTACAGACTTGTCCCTAATTCAATGAATGATGACCAAAAAGAAGAGCAAAATCGGAGAAGCGGGCTTGCCTACTCGGCCGGACTCGTTCTTTTCTTTTCAGTCGCCACTTTAGCCGGATTGGGCCTGCTACTGGACAAATGGCTCCATGTCAGTCCGTGGCTTGCAGTCGTCGGCATCGTACTTGGTACCGTCGTAGGTTTCTATGAGTTCTTCCGGATAATTTCGCGAATGTCGTAAATGCCTGCTGTGGTGCCTCGACAGACGGCACATACAACATGTAGAATATTGGGCTTTGCTTATGGGCGAAATCGTCAACTGTATTTCTGTTGGTCCGGCTGACCCGAACGATTCGCTTGCTCTTGAAAACCGGCTGTTTCGAGGAATGAAGTGGACGGTCGCCGTGGCTGTACTTGTTTGTGCGCCACTTGCGCCCTGGAAAGTGACAACTGGGGTTCTGCTTGGTGGGCTACTATCCCTGCTGAATTACCACTGGCTTCGAAGTTCGATCTCGGCGATTTTTTCAACCACCGGGGGACGCCCGCGACTTAGTATAGCAAGCTTTATTTTGCGTTATTTGGCAGTTGGTCTGAGTGTTTTTGCCGGGTATTTTTTGAACCTGGTATCGCTGCCTGCGACGTTTGCCGGCCTTTGCTCGATCGTCGTGCCGTTTATGCTGGAAGCGGGCCGCAATTTTTATCAAGCAATATTTAATCGAGAGGACTAATGATGTTCTTTTTGGCTGAAGCGGCGGAAGGTGCAGAGCACGTTCCGGTACTTGTGAAACTGGTCAACGATTTTCTCGGGGAGCCGGCCTACAGGTTCGAGCATAAATACACTGAACCGTTGTGGCGGGCATTTTTTGCGCGCTTTGGCACCACACCCGAAGCTGTCTTTGGAGTGCCGTATTCACCTGAAACCGCCATCCCCTGGTATACGGTAATGTTTGTGGTCGCCTGTATTGTCACGGTGGCGATAATTTGGATTTTTAAGGGAAGACTTTCGACGGAAGAACCCGGACACGGACAGCAAACTCTTGAATTGGGCGTCCTGGCAGTGCGAAATATGCTGTCCGATGTGGTTGGTCCACATGGCCTGAAGTATTTTCCTGTCGTAATGACCTTCGCGGTGCTGATACTGGTCTCTAATGTTCTTGGCTTCTTTCCGTTATTCATGACCCCGACTGCGGCAACTTCCGTCACGTTTGCGCTCGGGTTGTCCAGCTTTGTTTATTACAACTACATCGGTATCAGTGAAAACGGCCTCTTCGGACATCTTAAACACTTTGCCGGTCCTATCTGGTGGATTGCTCCGTTGATCTTCGTTATCGAACTAATCAGCAACTTTATTCGGCCAATGTCACTGGGAATCAGACTTTTTGGCAATATGTTCGCCGACGAAAAGATCGGCGAAACAGTAGCCAACTTGGCGCCTCCTTACACACAGTTTATTGTGCCGGTATTACTGATGCCGCTTGGTCTATTCGTCGCGCTTGTGCAGACGTTCGTCTTTGTCCTTCTTTCGATGGTCTATCTCAGCGAGGTTTCACATCCGCCTCATGGTCAACATGGTGACCATAGCGACCATGGACCTGGCGACGAGGCCGAGGACCAAGACGGAATGCAGATCATTGCTGCAGTGCTAACGTAACATTCTGCAGCGTCTTATCCAGCTTTCGGTACTACTTTGCTTTTATAAACCAGGCGCTTCTCGTTTACGCGATTACGGAAATCGTCCGTACATCGGCAGGGAAGCATTACAATCAATCTCGATTCGACCCTGCTTTTTGGGCCAACTTTTTAACTGAACCCCTGTTTCGGCCACGTCATACGTTTAATCGGGCCAACTGTATCAGGAGCGCCGTTGTACGAGGGGCGGCGAAAACCGGGCTGTAGGCGAAATCATAAACCGGCAGCGAAATTGGGGAGTCTAACGGCTGCAAAAGCTTTTCAAGGTCCGAATCGACCTTAACCGGAGATGACTAAATGAAACATGTAAGAATGGTTTTCTTTGCCGCCGTCGGCCTTGCCCTGACAGGTATGACCGCACTGGCCCAGACGGGCGCAGGCGCGGTGTCGGCTGACAATGAATTCACTGTCAGCAAGTACAAGGCAATTGCGGCAGTATTCGGCTTTGCGATCGCGGTTGCTGCTGGTGCAATCGGCCAGTCCCGTATCGCTGCCTCGGCCGTTGAAGGCGCAGCCAGAAACCCGGGCGCTGCAGGCAACATCCAGACCATGATGATTCTTGGTCTGGCGCTGATCGAGTCGCTCGTGCTGTTCGCGCTGGTGATCACCTTTATCAAGGCATAGGCTGAGAAAACAGGACCGCTGGAAAAGGGGGCCTTTGTGGCCCCTTTTTCTGTTCCTCAATCTTTATTTCCATGAATTTGTTTTCAAAATAATTTGCAAGTATTATTCCCCTTCTAAGCGTCTATTCTCACCCACGGTTTTTAATCGCCTCACTGGATGTTATAGATATTCCGGAATTCAAAACGCGCGAATACAATCCCTCGTTCGTTTTGATGCAATACTATGGTTATCTTCGGCGTGACCCGGATCCGGAAGGCTATCAATTTTGGCTGAATGTTCTCCCGAATGATGCCAGCAGGTACAAAGCAATGGTTTGTGCCTTTATCACATCTGCTGAATACCAGGACAGATTCAGCCCTGTTCGAACTCACAACAATTCCGAATGTGGACAGTGAGAGAAGACGTAGCCGGACGAGAGTGAATACAACTCAGTAAGACAGAACTCGCGTGATTGGAAAGTCGCTTTGACGAGCTATTATTCCGCGTCAATCCGCGGCTTATGTTTACGGCAACTCAACTGGGGCGCCAGGTTTGTTAGTAGCACCGGGGGATTCAAGTGGAGCAGGTAAAGCCGGTTTCTTTTTTGGCGAGCTTGAAGGTGTAGGTGCCGGTGGAGGTTCGTCAGAAGATTTTGTACCCGAATCGCTGATTGGCGGTGGCGGAATTATTTTGTGATTTGCGTTGTTTGTCGCCGGTTTTTCTGAGGCCGGTAAAGGCGGTTCGCCCTCGAGGTTGGAATTGCTCGGATTTTCCGAGTTCCCATTCCGATTCGCCGTGTTCGGGGCGTTTGAATTGCGCGCCGCATCATCGATATTTCGATTCGGCAAAGTCGACATATTTGCGTTGGATACAGATTGAACTGGAGCGGCAGGCATTGAGGCCGCTATACCCTTTTCAGCATCACCGGTTGGAGGAGGTGCTGGACTAACAGGTTTGCTGTTCGGATCGCTAGCTAACGCCGGTTGTGTTTCGTTGACGTTCGCCTCAGGTTTGCTTCTTCCGGTTATTGCATAAACCACCGCAAAAAGAACCACCAGCCCGGTAATGGCAGCAATAATCACATTACGAGGGTTAAAGCTTGCCTGCGCTGGTGAAGCCTGCGGGTCAACCCCAACTGGTACGTACATGCGTCTTTCAAACTTCGGCGCCCCACGTTGAACCAAAGTCGATTCGTCAGGCTCTGCATCCTCGATTGGGAGGTGATTCGAAGCGGCGGTTCCCACAGCCGGTATCTCTTCAGTCGATTGTTTTATGATGTTCTCGGCTACTTTGCCCGAGTCGACTATGGCGCCAGGCTCAACCGGGGCATCAGGCACAAGGCCCGTCGCCGCAGCCATAAACTCCTCAGAAAATTCGCCGGCAGTTTCAAATCGATCCCCGGGGTTTTTCGACAGCGCTCGCGAAATGACCGCATCGATTCCAACGGGGATGTCTCTTCGCTCGTCCAGGATCGAAGGTGGAACCTCTTGCAGGTGCTTCATCATGATCGCGGTGTGAGATTCACCTGAGAAAGGAACGTGACCCGACAACATCTCGAAAAGGATGATACCAAGCGAATAAATGTCGGCTCGATGATCGATCGAATCTGATTGCGAACACTGCTCAGGCGACATGTACTGCGGCGTTCCGATAATTAGATTCGGAGCCGTCAGCGCCTCGTCATGGTCAGCAGGTTCCTGGAGTTTTGCAATTCCAAAATCAAGAACTTTTGCCCAGTCGGTTTCGCTCTCAATATCGACAAGCATTATGTTGTCGCTCTTTAGATCTCGATGCACTACACCCTGAGCATGTGCAGCATCGAGACCCGAACTTATCTGCCGAAAAATCTCAACGGCTCGAGGCAAAGACAGTGGACCATCCTGCTTGATAACATCCTTAAGCGTCCTGCCGCTCAGATATTCCATAACAAGAAAAACGGTGCCGTCGGATGACTCACCGAAATCTGTCACGCTGAGAGCATGTGGGTGAGAGATTCTCGAAGTGGCCTTTGCCTCGCGAGAGAATCGGGCAACGATCCGGTCATCCGCGGCAAGGCTTGGATGCAGAACTTTGACCGCCACGGTCTTGTCCATAAGGACATGGGTCGCCCTATAGACAGAGCCCATTCCGCCCTGACTGATTAGAGATTCGATCCTGTATTTATCGGCGAGGACTTTACCAATCAATGAATCGTCAGCATTTTGCAGCACCGCACCATCTTCAGGACAAAGGGTATTCGAAGTCTCGAATTCCTTCCCACATTGCGGACACTTCTTCATAAATGCTTTTGCCTCATCCGATTGCCTAATTGTAAGGGGAGGTCGTCAGCGTAACACATGGAATAATCGCGTGCAATCTTAACGTTCAAGGGCGCATAGTTGGATAAGGGCGGCAGCGATGCGCAAGGAAGGCATAACGGTCTTGTGCAGTGTCCTTGTTGAAGTTTCCACAATTGCAAGTCTGCAACTGATTGATTGCAGTTAGCGCAAGGCTTCCCAAAGGGGCTTAGAATGTTTTGAGTCATCAACAAGTATATTCAGTTAATATTCAAGTTGCTTCTTCACCTCAGCCTCGACCGCTGCGCTTTGCCTCTAACCGCTTTTAGAATCAGATCCGTCAACACCCTCTCGTCATCAAATTCGTACTTCACCTCGACGACCAGGCACTCAATTGTAAATTTCAGGTTCCGCAGCTTTATAGCGTCTTTGGCCGTCGTTATTAATGTTTGCGATCCGCTCCGGTTTGCGAGTTCTATCAACTCGTCAACGTCCTTTTGTGCATAGACGTGATGGTCGCGAAAGACTTTTGTGTTGACGACGTTCCAGTGTTCATTTCTTAATTGGTTGAAAAAAGACTGTGGATTTCCGATACCGCAAAAGGCGAGTGAAGAGCGCCCTCGAATGACTTCGACGGTGGACCCCACTTCACTGCCGTCCAGCTCCACAATCCGGCTCACGACGGTTCGTGCAGCAAAAACAGGTTTGTCAACACATAGCTCGCTCACCATCTTGCGAACCTTATCTAATTTTTCGACTTGATCGCTCCGAGTAAGAATAACAGCGTCAGCCCGGGCCAAACCGCCAACAGGCTCGCGTAGACGCCCCGAAGGCAACATCCTGCCCTCGCCCCAGGGCAGAGTTGCATCGACCAGTGCGATGTTGAGATCACGCGCTATTCTGAGGTGTTGAAAACCATCGTCCAGCAGAAAGACTTCGCTTCCGAGTTCACGGATGGCCCATTTTGCTGCCTCCACCCGGTTCGCGTCGCAAACGACCGCAGCCTTGCCAACCAAACTTTCTGCCAGCAACAGCGCCTCGTCTCCGGTTTCGCGTTCGTTTCCGCGAACCGTTCGTCCGTCCGAAGCGAGCACTCTGGTCTTTGGGTTATCGCGGCCGTATCCACGCGTCAGGACGCAAACCGACAGCCCCTCAGCAGCCAACTTGCGTGCAATCCATTCGACGACCGGTGTTTTTCCAGTGCCGCCCGCTGTGATATTCCCAACGCTTATTACAGGTGCTTCGACAGTCTCTGTTCTAAGGATGCCGCGACGGTACAGGGCAACTCGCACTCGGGTAATGACGCCATACAACGCGCTTATTGGAAACAGTAAAATTGAGGACGCTGGATTCATCTGGCGGGACGCTAGTGTTCCTCACCCGTCTGATCTCTTTGGCTTGTGTATAATTCTTTCGTTCCCGACGTACCAGTAAACAACGGTTCGAGAAACTCCATTGTTCGCTCGGTTGCTCCACGGTTTTGTTCGACGACCTTTAACGCCGACTGCCCCATCACTCGACGCTTATCCGTGTCGTTCATCAACTCTTCGATCGACGTAAGCAGAGATGCTATCGACTCCGGTGGCGGCCCGTCGCCCAGTTGAATCACCGCGCCACTCTTCAGCATTATCGAAACGATTTCGGCGAAGTTTTCGGTATGCGGTCCGGTGATTATGCATGCACCGGCGGCAGCAGGTTCCAACAGGTTGTGACCGCCGTGGTTAGCGACACTGCCGCCGACAAAGACAACGTCCGCCAATGCATAAGTGGACCGCAATTCACCAATTGTATCCAGCAGGATTATCTCTGCCGTTTTATCGCTCGACAACGGTTGGTCAGACCGACGCGCCCAGGTGAATCCCGATCCATCGATTACAGATGCCGTTTCACTAAACCTCTCAGGGTGTCGCGGCGCAATAAGCAGTCGCGGTGCTGTGCCGTTGCGATCAGCTTTAATTCGCCGGAACACGTCCAGCAGAATCTGCTCTTCTGGCGAATGCGTGCTTGCAGCAACCAGCAGTGGGCGCGACCCGTCAAACTCAAACCTGCTCTTCAGCTTGTTCGCCAATTCGTCGATTGCTGCATCACTGCCCAGATCAAACTTGATGTTTCCCGAAACTCTTATTCGAGAGGGCTTGAGTCCAAGTTCACTGATCCTTTCGGCATCGCTCTCAGTCTGCATTATCGCAAGCTTAACGCCCTTTAGAACATTGCCGATAAACGCCTTTATCCATCTATAGCGCCGAAAGGAAGTAGCTGACAACCGCCCATTAACAATTGCGACCGGAATCGAAGCGCTTTCGCATTCTCGCAGAAAGTTTGGCCAGATTTCTGTTTCTGTAATCAGAACAGCCGATGGTCTTGTGCGCTTCAATGCTCGCCTTACACACCACCGCCAATCAAAAGGGAAGTAGATCACTGCTGCGCATAGTTCGCCAAACAATTTGCGCGCGACCTCCTGGCCTGTTGCGGTCGTGGTCGAGATGATGATCGAATGCGAGGGGTATTGAAGCCGGATTGCTTCAATCAACGGACGAGCCGCAAGTGTTTCTCCAACTGAAACACAGTGGACCCAAACGACTTTTGGTAAGGTTTCAGTGAAGGACGGAATGTTGCCCAAACGCTGCGAAAGGCCTTCGACATACTTACCATGCCGTACCGCGTCCCAGACAAACCGCGGTAACAGAGCAATAACCCCGAGCATAAGTGCGAGACTGTACAGGATGTACATATGATGGAAGCGCCGCCGGCGGAAACTGCGAACAGCATGCAATCGAACACTGATCGCACATTGCCTTCGAACGCTTTATTTCGCGCGTTCCATGTAACGGCCTTCAGTCGGGTCCACGCGAATCCTGTCACCTTCATTTACAAAAGGTGGAACTTGAATCGTGACGCCATTTTCCAACGTTGCGGGCTTGTTGACGTTCGAAACTGTCGCCCCTTTCATACTGGGTTCAGTTCTTGTTACGGTCAATTCCATCGAGGGGGGAAGGTCGATTCCAATCGGTTGCCCTTCATAGAATTCCACCTGAAGTTTCAGACCGGGCATCAACCACTCTGCAGCGTCCCCCAGTTCGTCTTCGCTTAAACCAATCTGTTCGTACGACTCGGTGTTCATGAAATGGTGTTGAGCGCCATCAGAATACAGATACTCCATCTCATGCTGTTCAAGAGAGGCTTTATCTATGGTGTCGGCGGAACGAAACCGGTGTTCGAAGGAATTTCCGGTACGCAGATCACGTAGCTTTGTCTGGACCATTGCGCGAAGGTTTCCAGGCGTGTGGTGACGAAATTCGACCACTTTGCAAAGTTTGCCATCGAAAAGAATTACCATGCCGCGTCTGATCTGTGTTGCAGGAATCGCCATAGGGGAAGTTGTAGCTCCGTAAATTGAAATTTCGCCAGGATCAAAACATGGCCCTGCAGGCATAGAAACGCCCCACAAAGCCCTAACAAACCTCCAAGTTTAGCGGTTTAACTGCGGATTTGTCCAGCAAGCCCAAAATGTGTAAGTGTTCAGACTAAGTCAGGAGGGGGCAGCCAGGATGTGGCGGCACGCTTGATAGACATCGAGTCCGCTCAACTGCCATGTTCCAAACAAGGATGTCAGCACGCTTTTGGTTTCACTTCCTTGCCGGGAGCGGGTTCCTCCGCTGATCTTGCGGCTCACCACCGGTCCTCGCAAGCTTCTTTCTGCTGCATTGTTGTCAGGAGCTACTCGCGGATCGGCCACAAACATGAACATCTCCGGCAGGAATCGCTCCACCCGCCGACACAAGACTGACATCGGCTGCTGTGTCTTCAGATATGGTGCGCATACTTTCATCAACTCCTGCTCGAAAACGTGCTGTTGTGCGACGCGCTTGGCGTGCTGCTCAACTTCAGTTAAGCCCGCAGAGGGTCCGGCGTAGGCCTTTGCCTTGTCATATACCGCTCTCACAGCTTGTGACCATTCAACCACTTCAGCATTTGTTGCATGCTCCTCTTTCAATTCGTGGATATCTCGCAGTAGATGCACCCAACACCGTTGATGCCGTCCTTCGTGTATGTTGTAAGCAGCATAGAAGTCACTGACCAGCACGCCCTCGAATTCCTCCCCGATCACCTCCCGTACGACGCTCGCCGCCCGCGTCGGACGAAACAGATAGTAGCGGGACAAAGGGGTTGAGAAACTCCACAAATACCCGTTTCGACCATTCTCCCGCCATCCGGTCTCATCCCCATAAATCACCGCAGATTCCTTGATTTGTGCTTCCAGCGAGAGATAAGCCGCGCGCCCTCGCTGAGCCACGCCGTGCGCCAGATTGACCAACTCGCCTACACTTACATCCAGCCCGTAGCGCAGTTTAAGGTAGTCCTTGATGGAGCGAAACGGCAGCCGCATCCGTTCCCTCAAGACCGCCACTTCCGTTTGCAATCCAATGCCGAAACGCTGCTCTCCAACCACTTCCGAACTAAGCTCGACTTGCGGCCTCCACTGCTTTTCGCACTGCGGACAAAGTCGTTCCACAACAACGTGATCGACCACTTCCACCTTCACCGGCGGCAGGTCTATTACCTGGCGGCGCGATACTTCACGCCCGCCACACAGCGGCACGTGGCACTGCGGACATGCTTCTATGGCATGCTCTATAACTTTGGTCGGTTCTTCTCTTTTGCGCCCATAGCCACGATTACGCTTTTTCCGCTTCTGCTTTTCACCTGTCAATGGGCGATTCGGTTTGACCCACGGAGGCGGTGGCCCCTTCTTCTCGCCGCCAGAACGAAGCCGCTCATTCTCTGCCTCTAACTCTTGGCTGCGAACTTCGAGCGCCTGCAAACGGACGAGCAGTTCCTTTATGAACTCGATCAATTCTTCCCGGCTCGCCTGTTCGAAATCAATCTTCATGCCCCAAACTTTACCTGTCCGGCAGCAGAATTTCATCACCGGGGCTTTCGTTTTTGGCTACAATTTCCTCCAGTCTGAACACTTACCAAAATGTGGTGGTGTCCTAATCCACCAAAAATCATCCTAGGCTTAGCAACACAAGTTTAGGACAATAACCAAAATCAACGCCGGATTTTGAGGATGTAGACACGAAAAGGCGCCGGACCTGTACAACTCAGTCGATCCAGCGCCTCTTCGCTCTTTGGAGGATCCCACCTACCAATGGGATTATACGAGAGCAGCGTTCCAAAGTTCCGTAAAATTCTCTAGCTTACCTGAATTCCTTATGCGGCCCTTGCTCGGGGCGCACGGTTAAGTGTCGCAAGCCGATCCAGCCATTGTATGGCCTCACCGTAGTATTCGAATCGCCTCTCGTCGCTTCGAAATGCACTGGTGTGGTAATAGCGGCGGCCGTTTACCAACTTTGCCGGATGCTTTATATGTAGCATTTCGTGGTAAACGATAAAATCGACAAACCAACCCGGCACTTCTTTCGAATCCAGCGTCTTGCTTATGGTGATGGTCTCGTGCACGGAATCGTGATGACCCAGGATTCGCTGCGTCCTGCGCTGAGACCACGTTAATGTGGGCTTTTCCAGCAGGCCATCGAAATACTGGAGGTTTAACCGTCGAAATATTCTGTCCAGATCGTAATTTGCGCCACGCGCCGAAGATATCATTTTCCGGCCTCGCCGCCTGCGCGCGATATCTGCCGATCTCAAAATCTTCGGATCATAGGCATAATCGTGATAAATGCGTTGATGAATATCCGCAGCGCGTTTGTTCAGGAGCTTGGCGACCAGGATGAAGGCCAGGGCCCTGTGCACAGGTAGGGGAGCATCTTTGAATATGTCTGATATTCGAACGTAAACTATTCCTGACCTTATCCGAATGGTGTGATTAAGACCTGCATAAGGATAAAATCGGACTTCAATATCGGGAAAGCGTCGATTGCCGCCGAGTTGCCGGAACGCATCGGTATAAACGGAAACCACCTGACTAATAGAGCTTTGCATACAGAATACTTCTAACAACCCCCAATCATAGCCCCGACTGGCCGCTACGTAACCCAGGCTCGTCTAATCCTAAAACTAAAGGTTCGTCGATTTCCCAACATCGAATTTTTCCTCTGCGACAGATATTACGAGGGACGATTGCCCAGCGTCAAACCTTATTTCTGAAGCGATCTGTAAGCCATTGACCAGTATCAACATCGCGGTTTTCACGCTGCACCGAAGCAAATTGACCGTTTTCGTGTGTTACACTAACCCTCGATGTCTCAATGATTTAGGGTTTTTGAGCACGGAAGTCCTTACTCGGAGTTCCCTTAAACTATTGAGCAGGAAACGCTTAAGCGGAAATGTGGATTGCTCGCTTTGGCTTGACGAGCTTGTTGAACGCGAATTTGCCTGTTACATGAGTGTTCAACTATACTTTCGGGTGAGGTTACAGCGCCGGTTTTGCTTCTTCCGAACCTGGGGTACAACAAATCCTTGACAGGCATCGCTGGGCAGTGTATTCACAATTGCGGGGTGTTTTTGAACTTCGATGACTCTGGCCTACTAACCCGCACTCCGCGGCATCAAATAATTCCTATGTCCGATCGCAGCTCGACCAGCAATTCTGGCAAGGCGAAGAATCCCGACGCCCGGGGCCAGGCAGTGCTTTCCGCGATTATCAAAGAGCATTTGATATCCGGCGAGCCGGTCGGTTCGCGAACAATTTCCGATCGCTTTGCGCATAAATCGGGGTGGAGTTCCGCGACGATCCGAAACGTAATGGGCGATCTCGAAGAAGCAGGATACGTCGAACAACCTCATACGTCCGCCGGGCGGACGCCAACTGACAAGGGCTACCGACATTACGTCGATAACATGCTCGACGCCCCTAATCTTTCGGCTTCCGACGTTTCCGCGATTCATACCCTTCTTGAGGTTTCTCAGGGAGAATCAGGCGACAACGTCGATCGTTTGATGGCACGTACTTCCCAGGTGCTCTCGACTTTGTCCAGCAACGTTGGAATCGTCGTTTCGCCTTCGCTCTCCGAAAACAACCTTCAACATATTGAGTTTCTACATCTCGGCGAGAATCGCATTCTTGTGGTCCTTGTCTCGTCGCCCAATATTGTCCACAACAAGGTGATTCGTCTGGACGAACCGCTTCGACAGGATGAACTGGAGCGAACAGCGCGATATCTGAATGCTGAATTTGGCGGGAAAAGCCTCCGCGCGATTCGTGCGGAAATCCTGGAAATGATGCGGGCGGAAAAAGCCCTTTATGACCGACTGTTGCGAAATGCTATGTTACTCTGTGATCGAAGCCTTGCCGGGGAAGAAGAATCGCAGGGTGAAGTTTATGTCGACGGGGCGTCAAATATTTTGAACAAGCCGGACTTCGTCGATGGGGAGCGGATGCGCGAACTTTTCCGCACTTTTGAAGAGAAATCAAAGCTCTTGAAAATTTTGAACGAGTGTTTGGACCCAAACACTAAAGCGACTGGTGACGTCCGTGTTCTGATTGGACGAGAGAATGCTTCGCCGTCTCTGCAGGACTGTGCGTTGATTACTGCTCCGTATAGAATTGGTTCTGGCTACGCTTTCGGTACTTTGACTGTTGTTGGGCCAATGAGAATTGAATATGGGCGAATGGTTGCTGTTGTTAATTATCTTGCGAGATTAATGGAACAGTTTCTTTACGAGAGCAGTACGACGGCCTAATTCGACGGTGACGATGCTTTATCACTTCTCAGGAGCTTCCAGAAGTCGCGGCTTTCGGATCGATTATGGATATCAAGGGTAAAGAACAGCAGCAAACTCGAATTCCGATTCGGTTTGCGGATGATGAATCAGCAGAGTCTGCCACGGCACAATCGAATGGCGCCGACGATTCCGCACCGGATGAAGTCCCCTCTGCCAAAGAGATCGGTGAACAGGCAAGTTACGAGAGTGAGACCGAGGTGAAGCAGCGAATCGATAATGACCTGGGGAACAGTTCCGACGCCGAAGGGGCGGCGGAAGAACCCGACGCCGATGACAGCGCGGAGCGCAATGCTGAAGCAAACAGCGTGCAGGGCGACGATTTTGCTTCTGACAGCTCGTTTGAAAAGTTTGATAATGAACCGCCGCTTCAGGCCGCACCACCGGCCGCCGGCCCGGCCATGGCGGAGTTGATTGCGACGAGGTCAGAGCTTAAACGGGTGGAAGCTGAGAATGCAGAGCTTCGCGATACCCTTGCCCGGCGCCAGGCTGACTTTGACAATTTCAGGAAGCGGGGCGAACGCGAACGGTTTGAATCCTATAATCGCGTGGTTGGCGAAGTGGCAGGCAAACTGTTACCGGTTGTGGATAACCTTCGCCGTGCTTTGGAAGCCGAATCAACTATGCTTGCAGGCGAATCCGAAGAATTCCGCCATTTTGTGAACGGCGTCGAATTGATTGGGCGCCAACTTTCCGAGGTTTTGTCCGGCCTCGGTGTCCAGCCGATGAATTCCGTTGGCAAAAGGTTTGACCCGCACCTCCATGAAGCTGTCGCAACTGAACTTAACGAAGATTATGAGCCCGACACCATATTGCAGGAACTCGTACAGGGTTATGTAATCGGTGAAAAGCTGCTCCGTCCGGCAGTAGTAAAAGTGTCAACGCGGTAACCGATTTGGTTTGAAGGTTGACGACCTGAACCGATGACAATTGTCTTCCGGAACGAAGTTTAGAATATGGGTAAAGTCATAGGAATTGATTTGGGCACAACCAATTGTTGCGTCGCCGTACTTGAAGGCGGTGCGGTCCAAATCGTGCCGAACAAAGAAGGTGGGCGAACAACTCCAACCGTCGTCGGGTTTACCGACAAGGGGGAACGCCTGGTTGGACAGATTGCCAAGCGTCAGGCAGTTACCAATGCTTCGAATACGGTTTATGCGGTAAAGCGCTTGATTGGGCGGAAATACGACGCTCCTGAAACCCAGCGAATGCGCGAGGCATCGCCGTTTGAGATCGTCGATTCCCAGAATGGTGACGCCCGGATTCGCGTTCAGGGACGGACCTACAGTCCGCCTGAAATTTCAGGAATCGTGCTCCAGCGCCTGAAAGCTGCCGCCGAGGATTTTCTGGGCGAACCGGTAACTGAAGCAATAGTTACGGTGCCTGCCTATTTCGACGACACCCAACGACAGGCGACAAAGGACGCCGGTAAAATCGCCGGCTTAAATGTCGAACGAATTATCAACGAACCGACTGCTGCTGCGCTTGCTTATGGCCTTGGTCGCAGCGATTCAGAGCGCGTTGCTGTTTTTGACCTTGGCGGTGGCACGTTCGACGTATCGATCCTGGAATTGAACGAAGGGGTGTTCGAAGTTCTCGCGACCTCCGGCAATACCTTTCTTGGCGGCGAGGATTTTGACGAACGTATTATCGACTGGATGGCTGAACAGTTCCGCGAGGAAACAGGCCTCGATTTGCGTCAGGACAGACTTGCATTGCAGCGCTTGAAAGAGGCGGCCGAACGCTCGAAGTGTGAATTGTCTTCCGTGACCGAGACAAATATCAACCTCCCGTTTATTGCTGCTGATGCGTCAGGTCCCAAGCATTTCAACAAGACCCTGACGCGGGATCAATTCGAAATTCTTGTCGGTGATCTGGTCGAACAAACGATCGAGCCCTGTCAGAAGGCTTTATGGGATGCCAAGCTTCAACCGAGTGATATCGACAAGGTGATTCTGGTTGGTGGTCAAACCAGGTCGCCGATTGTTCAACGGGCAGTGTTCGAGATTTTTGGAAAGGAAGCCTCGGCCGAAATCAACCCGGATGAGGTTGTCGCAATGGGGGCTGCAATACAGGGCGGCGTACTGACTGGGGATGTAAAAGACATAGTTCTCCTCGATGTTCTTCCTTTAAGTCTTGGGCTGGAAACGCGCGGTGGGCTGTTTACAAAAATTATCGAACGAAACTCGACCATCCCGCTTCGAAATAGTCTTACGTTTACCACGGTGGTCGACAATCAATCTTCCGTCGAAATACATGTTTTGCAGGGCGAACGTGAAGTGGCACAGGGAAACCGCTCGCTTGGAAAATTTGAGCTGGTTGGAATTCCCGCAAGTCCGCGGGGTGTTCCTCAAGTCGAAGTTTCGTTTGAAGTGGATGCCAACGGAATCGTCTCGGTATCTGCAAAGGATAAAGCCACCGGACGGGAACAGCAGATGCGTATAACGCCTGCGTCCGGCCTTTCCTCCGATGAAATCAGCCAGTTTATTCGCGAGGCCGAGACCTCGGTCGATTCTGACCGAAGGCTGAAAGAGCTGATTGCGACGCGAAACAGGCTCGAAAGCCTCCTTCTCAACACCAGGAAAACATTTGGGGAGTTTGGCGGTTCGCTATCCGCGGGTAATCGTGAGGCTGGACAACTAGCGCTGCAACGCGCCGAGGCCGCACTTGATTCGGAGAATGCGGGAGAACTGAAGGACGCAATGCAGGCGGTCGAAGCCCTTGCCAACCAACTGACCATGGCGATGCTGAGTGGTGCGGGTGAAATGCCCGCAGCGGAAACCGAAGGTACGCATTAACGCTTGGTGCTTTTCGAAGCAGCGGTCAGCCTTTATAATTGGCTGACCGTTTTTAGCGAATATTGGAAATAAATTTAGAACAGACCAAATAAGTGAATAATGAGCAAACGTGATTATTATGAAGTGCTGGAAGTGGCACGTACTGCAACTGATCAGGAAATCAAAAGCGCTTACCGACGCCTCGCGGTAAAGCACCACCCGGATAAGAACCCGGGTGATAACGAAGCAGAGGACATGTTCAAAGAGGCAGCCGAAGCGTATTCGGTGCTTTCAGACGCCGAACAGCGACGTCGCTATGATCGATTTGGCCATCAGGGTGTGGCCAGCTCAGCCGGCGCCTCCTGGGGTGCTCCCGGTTTCGGTGGTATCGAGGATATTCTTGGCGACCTCTTTGGTTTCGGGGACGTTTTTGGCGGTAGCCGCTCCTCGAACGCACGGCGATCCACTGCGCAACGTGGGGCCGATCTTCGTTACGATTTGGAAATTACACTCGAGGAGGCGTCTGCGGGTATGACTGCCTCGCTTCGCATCCCACGCCTTGAGTCCTGTGCGAAGTGTAAAGGTTCGGGCGCCGCCGAAGGATCAAAGCCTGAGGTCTGTCAAACCTGTGCCGGTGCTGGACAGGTCCGTTATCAACAGGGCTTCTTCTCTGTCGCCAGAACCTGTGGTAACTGCCGCGGCGCGGGGTCGGTTATCAAGAACCCATGTGATCAATGTAAAGGCGTTGGGCGCGTCGAACAAGAGAAGAATCTATCTGTACAGATTCCGGCAGGCGTCGAAACGGGATCGCGATTGCGAATCGGCGGCGAGGGCGAGGGTGGAACGGGCGGGGGCCCATTCGGGGACCTTTATGTCGTAATTCATGTAAGCGAACACGACCAGTTCGAACGTCAGGGTAATAATCTCTATTCATCGGTTCCAATCAGCTTTACACAGGCAGCTTTGGGCGCCCAAATTTCTGTCGCAACGCTCGGTGGAGTGCAGGAACTAAAGGTTCCGGCTGGAACTCAAACGGGAACAGTGTTTCGCGTGAAGGGTCATGGGATGCCGGTTTTGGGTGGTCGCGGAAAAGGTGACCTATTCGTAGCGGTTACAGTCGTAACTCCAAAAACTTTGACGCGCGAGCAACGTCGTCTTCTTGAACAGCTGTCGGAAGTCGAAACAACAGATCTCGAGGACAAGGGATTGATGGACAAAGTTCGCGATATTTTCGGTTAACAAGGTTTCAATAATTTCGTACAAAACCGCTGGCGTATCATTTTCGTTATAGTTTGTACTTGACCGTTTTGCGAAGAATGTCGTCTTCCACTTCGATGTTCTGCAATCGCATCGAGACATCGGCATTAAGGGAAAGATCCGAACGCTCGCCTGCAATGAGCTTTGCTGTGCCGGCGGCGGCAATCATCGCGGCATTATCGGTGGACAGGTTCGGGGAAGGGAAATACACGGGAATGTGCATCGAACTTGCGGCTTCCGTTGCTGCTGATCGAAGGTATTGATTACAGGCGACGCCGCCAGCGACAATAAGCGTCAATGGCTTGTATGTCTCGGCGATACTATTGACCGTTCCAACCAGGGACCGAACCACAACGTCTTGAAAACTGGCCGCGAGATCCTTGATTTCCTGTGATGGCGCGGTCCCTTCTACCGCGGGGGAAATACCGGTCTCCCGCACATATTTCGAAACCGCAGTCTTTAGCCCGCTAAAACTGAAATCCGGTCGTCCATCTCCCATCCTGGGAACTGCGAAATGTACGGCCTTCGGATTTCCTTCGCGTGCATACTTTTCGATCACGGGTCCCCCCGGATAACCAAGACCTAAAAGCTTTGCAATCTTATCGAATGCTTCGCCGGCGGCGTCGTCGCGCGTTCTTGCGACGACTTTGTACTTACCGGGTTCGGGAATCCAGAAAACGTTTGTGTGACCTCCGGATACAATAAGGGCAAGTGCGGGATACTGAACAGGTGGATTCTCGAATACAACTGAATACACGTGCCCTTCAATATGATTGACTCCGATCAGCGGTTTCTTCAGGGCATAGGCCATTGCTTTGGCATACGAGACGCCGACCAGAAGAGATCCGACCAGCCCCGGCCCATTTGTAACGGCTATTCCGTCAATCGCCGATTTTGGGATTTTGGCGTCGCTAAAGGCCTGCTCAACGACAGGCACGATTTTGACGAGATGCTCGCGCGACGCGATTTCCGGAACCACTCCTCCGAATTTCTTGTGCGTTTCAATCTGTGATGCGATGACTGAAGACTCGATGATTCTCCCGTCGCGTACGATCGCGGCGGCTGTCTCGTCACAACTACTTTCTATTCCCAATACAAGCATTGGTTTTATGAAATCAAGAGTAACCGGTAAAGTGCGTAAATGAGAACCCTGTGCGTTCGATTGCTAAAGCCTTCGCTTGTAACGGCGACTTTCCTCTTACTCACCCTCATAAAAGCTCAAACAGGAATCGCCCTGTTTTAACAATCTCCATCGCCTGATCTCGTCGATGGAATCTCTCAAAGTATTTTTATAATAGTGTTCGACGACCAGTACCCCGCCTGGCGAAATTAATCCATTTGCACCAAAAACCGACAGAACATGCATATAATCTGAATCATACGGCGGGTCGTAGAAAACTATATCCCAGGACTTTTCTGCCTTTGCAGCCGCACGCCGCACGAACTCAGCAGCATCTGCCATCACCACGTCAGTTTCAGGCTCCGGCACCTCGATCATGTCCAGATTGGCCTCGATTAGGCCACACATCTTGCGCGATTTATCGACGAAGGTCACATGTGCGGCGCCCCAGGACAATGCCTCGATACCTATTGCACCCGAGCCAGAGCAAAGGTCCAGAAATTGTGAACCTTCGATTCTTGGCGCAAGAACGTTAAAGAGAGTTTCGCGAAGTCGGTCTGAAGTCGGGCGGACTTGTAGATTTGGTGGACTTTTCAAGACCCGTCCACGGTACTGCCCGGAAATAATTCTCACTTGTTGATAATATAGGCTAGCAGCGTCAACTTCAAAGTGAACATCCCGAGCCTGCAATGGTTCGGTTGACTGGTGCGTTGGTGTTCTTGATCTCTGAATGTTTTGAACAAATCAATCATAATGTCGGTAGCTGCAATTTTACACATCCTCTGGTATTCGAATTTCACCCGATTGCGGCCAGTCCGAATTTCGGGTCCGCTCTGACTTTTGCTACCAATTGCATGGCTTCTCGGCTTTGCCGTTTTCCACCGAGGTAGTCGTCGGCCTCGCGTTTTGCCTGCTCCAGAATTTTCAGATCGCGAACAAGATTTCCGATGCGGAACGTCGGAATGCCGGCCTGGCGCGTTCCCATCACCTCGCCCGGCCCGCGAATCTCCAGGTCTTTTTCGGCAATCCGAAAACCGTCGGTAGTTTCTTCCATAATACCCAGCCTTGCCTTCGCTGCACTGGTCTGTTTATCCGAGGCAAGTAATACGCAAAAGCTCTGCTCCGCTCCACGCCCGACGCGACCCCTCAGTTGATGCAATTGCGACAAACCGAATCGTTCAGCGTGCTCAATTACCATCAAAGCAGCATTTGGAACATCTACTCCGACTTCGATCACGGTGGTTGCCACCAGAATTTGGATCTGCCCACCAACAAATTTCCGCATCACCTCTTCCTTTTCCATGGATTTCATTTGGCCATGAAGCAAACCAATACTGAAATGCGGGAAGACTCTGTCGCGCAAATGTTCGAACATCCGCGTGGCATCCTTCAAATCCATGGTCTCCGATTCTTCTACCAGCGGATAAACTACATAGGCCTGGCGTCCTTTGCGAATCTCGCGCTCCAGGCCCTTGTAAATTCCTGCTCGCTGATCTTCACCGCAAACGACGGTTTTAACCGGCGTTCGTCCCGGTGGTAATTCATCTATGACGGAAACTTCCAAATCGCCATACATCGTCATTGCCAGCGAACGCGGAATCGGCGTCGCCGTCATTACCAGGACGTCGGGATTGAATCCCCGTGTTCGAAGTTCGGCTCGTTGCAAAACGCCAAAGCGATGCTGCTCATCGATTACAGCCAGCCCAAGGTTATTGAATCCGACTCCATCCTGGATAAGTGCATGCGTACCAATTAAGGAATGGATTTCACCCGCTGACAAGGCTGTTTGCAACTTGCGCCTTTCTGACGCCCTGGTCGTGCCCGTCAACAACTCGATTCTATAAGGTGTTTTTGCCAGTATCCGTTTAATATTCCTCGCATGCTGTTCTGCAAGAATCTCGGTAGGCGCCATCAGCGCAGCTTGATATCCGTTCTCCATTGCCGCCAGCATGGCCTGTATCGCGACAATTGTCTTTCCGCTTCCGACATCGCCCTGTAATAAGCGGTTCATCGGTGAATCCGATTGCATATCGGTAAAGATCTGTTCCAGGACTTTGCTTTGCGCGCTCGTCAGCTCAAAGGGTAGAGTCTTCTGCATTCTGGCTCGCATACCCTCGCTGATTTCGATCACCGCACCTTTGGGTTCTTTAACTCTCTCGCTTCGGCGCAATGCAATTGCCAAAGCAACCCAGAAGAATTCCTCAAAGATCAATCGGATATGTGCGGGACTTCGTGCCGATTCGTATTCGGCAAGCGACGCATTTTCGGGCGGAAAGTGGATGTTCTTTAATGCTGCTGCTTTCGAACACAGCCGTTGTCGCAAAAGCAAGTCAGCTGGAAGCGTTTCCTTGATGTCAGAATCGCTCAGTCGGGCGAGTACCTGGTAAATAATCTCGCGAAGCCGTTTCGTATTCAATGGCCCAAGCTTGCGGTAAACGGGAACGCACCGGCCGACATGTATCGCGGCAAGCGTCGGGTCGGCAACTTCCTGCCCCCCAGTGCTAACGTCATCCGGGCCTTCATCAAAGTCTCCGTCGTCCTGATCGTCTTCATCTATTCCCTGAACAAGTCTAGGTTGATCACCTTGCGAAGCGGAAATCATTTCAATTTCGTCCGGCTTGTTCAGACGCAGGGAAAATGTATTTCGCCGCGCATCCCACTCCCACTTTCCGAATACAATGAACCGCGATCCACGTTCGAATCGTTTGCGATGATAAGAGATGATGTCCTCGGCGTTGCGCCCCGAAACGAACCACCAGATAACCACCGGCTTACCGCTGTTTGCAGGATCGCTCGCCGTGATCTCAAAGATGAACAGCTTCGGTTGTTTGGGGCCACGATTCTTCCCGACCTGAAAACCTCCAGCTATCCTCGTCCACAGTTCAAGGGATACCTCTGCCCCTTCCCTGAGGTCTGCGATACGCCCCAGCTTCGAGCGGTCTTCGTACCGCATCGGCAGATAGTTCAGCAGGTCTTCTACGGTACAGTCCTTTGCGATGGGCTTACCGCAGAAGGCCGCAACCGCCTCAGTCAGTTTTTTTGTGGTGATTGGTCCAAGGCCGGTGAAGCCATGTTTGTACAGATCAGTTAGGCAGGTGGAAAGCACGAAGGGAAGTGCGGCGCTCATCAATGCACGCAGCTATCAAAGGTCGAAAATAATCGAAAGGGGATGCCTCTATCATCACAGGCATCCCCACACTCAAAGAATCAGTTATCCCACAGACTGTTCCGCGGGTACACAAAACTCGTCGAACGCTCGTCTCAATTCCTGTGCAATCTCATGTGGTCCACGAATTTCGATATCGGAACGTTGCATCAGATATACGAGCTTTCCATCTCTGAGTATTCCAATCGACGGAGACGACGGTGGATAACCCGTAAAATAGCTTCTTGCTTTGTCTGTTGCATCGATATCTGCACCGGCGAAGACTGTACCGACCCGATCGGGCTTTGCCTCATGCTGCAGGGCCATTCCGATTCCCGGCCGCGCCTTTCCGGCAGCACATCCGCACACAGAATTAACGACTATCATCAATGTGCCCTTAGTGTTGGCAATGGCCTCTTCAACTGATTCCGGTGTTTTAAATTCTTCAACGCCCAGTCTGGTAAGTTCCTGGCGCATTGGATGGATCATAAATTCTGGATACGGCATTACTAATGTTCTCCTCGATAATCTTTTACCGACAAATTTTACCACAAAATGGAATGCAAGAGCGTGTTAATCGCCAAAAACCAGATAGCGGGTCATTTACGATGTTCAACATAATCGCTGTCCCATTTATCACTGACAGCAAGAAGCTCAATCTCATATCTGAGCATTACATTCGCAGGGATATCCGGGTTCCGTTTTCGCTCGTAATAGGTGAGATTCGGACTAACCCTGACAGCCCTGATTTCACCAACTCTCATTCCGGGGACCGCGTAAGCAATCGCGGGAACTGTTAGTCGCTCGCCAATCTTCAATTGTACAGGATACAGTTTGTCCGTTGAACTATCACACCTATCTCCACGAGGGAGATAGCAGTCATAATGAATAATCGCAAACTTGCCTGTTTCCGCAACTTCACCGGTTCCCGACCTGATTTGACGAATTTTCAGACCCTTTGGAGTTTTCATCTTCTGGCCTTTTACTACCTAATTGAACATGGCCACAATGTCCAGCTGGTAGAGCACAACTCTGCAAGGTCAACTATGCGAGAGAGTAATTCTGCGTTCGTCATCACCATCGCCCTCAATCATTATTTTCCGTACTCCCGCCGGCAATCTGTATCCCCCCAGCCTGTCGCCCCACTCAATTAACACGACGCCATCAGACTCATTCAGCAGCTCATCAAGATCGACGGCGAATGCCGCCGCGGGCCCCTCAGGCAACCTGTAAAGATCCAAATGATACATCCTGAGCCGACCGTCATAACGATTTACCAGTGTGAAAGACGGCGACGATACGTCATCCGGATCGATTCCCAGCCCGGCTGCGATACCCTTAGCGAAAAGTGTCTTGCCGGCGCCCAATGACCCATTTAAAAGAAACAGCTCGCCGCCAAGTAACGATCTGCCTATCTTAGCGCCAAGCTCAAAAGTATCTTCCGGACTTGTCGTAATCCAGGTACCAGAGGCCTGATCGCGACCTTCTTGATCGCTCACGGCCGCTCTCCTTCCGGATCCAATTCTGTTACCGCTTCGCTCAAACACTCCCGCACAGTCGACGCGACCATGGTCCGCTTGCCAAATCTTTGTGCCGCAATGTCTCCAGCAAGTCCTCCGACATACACGGCGGCTAGCGTTGCATCCAAAGCGTTGGCCTGCGCTCCAAACAGTCCGAATTCCTGGGCCAGGAAACCGGTTATTAGTCCGGTAAGGGTATCACCCGCCCCCGCGGTCCCCAGTCCCGGATTACCCGTTGGATTTACATAGACATTACCCTCAGGATCCGCGATCAGTGTCCGTTCGCCCTTAAGAACCAGAATCACCTGTTTTTCCTTTGCAAACTCTCTCGCGGCAGCAACACGATCAGTCAACACCGCTTTTTCCTTTGTGCCGATCAATCGGAGCATTTCACCGGGATGCGGCGTAAGGATTAACGGCGCTTCGGGTGTCCCATGCAAATCCGGTGGCCATGGCGCCAGGGAATTCAATCCGTCGGCATCGATCACCAATGGCAGGCCTCTTGTTTCAACGATCTGTCTGATCAACCGGCGTGTGCTGTCTTCCTCGGCAGACATTCCAGGCCCCAGAGCACAAACAGTCATACGTGATAGGAGTGTCCTTATCTGACCTATTGACTCGGCGGATGCTGCCCCCGTTTCGGTCTCTTCAAGGCTCTCGCACATAATTTCGGGCATTAATCTCGGGGTAACCGCCGGCATTGCACTGCTTGATGTCGCAACTGTAACCAGTCCTGCGCCTGCACACATTGCTGCATCGCTAGACAACACCGCTGCGCCCGGCATGTGCCTCGATCCGGCGATAATCAACGCGTGTCCATGCGAATTCTTGTAGGAACCTGGTGAGTAGCGCGTCCTCTTCAGCCACGATGCCGCATCTTCACGTTCGACCAGATATAACCCTGAACTCTGTTCCTGTATCAATTTATCCGGCGAGCCAATTGGAGCAACGACAAGACGCCCACCCAAATTGCTTGCCGCCGGTAAAACATTTGCAGGCTTGGGGCTGGTAAACGTAACAGTTAAATCAGCCTGCACAGCTTCACCGATTGTGGCGCCGCTGTCGGAATTCAGCCCTGATGGGAGATCGAGAGAGACGATGAAAGGAGTTGCGTTCTGAGTCTTTCTTCGAGTCCTGCACCAATTTATCGCCTTGACGGCATCAAGAAAAACACCCTCCAACGGACGTGTGACTCCGGTCCCAAAGATTGCATCGACGATCACATCCTGGTGCTCTATCTCATCCCCGAAAGCCGAAATCCGCCTCGAATCGGTCCATTGTAAGTACGTTAAACTGCCACAAAGCCCGTTTTCTTTTGACCTGGTTTCGCCCAGTCGCCGAACTATTTCAAAATTGACCCTGGCGTTTCCACGCGTTTTGGAAATCGGGACCAGAAGGGCTAAAGAAACATCCGCACCCGCCAGCAACAGCCGGCGCGCGACCGCAGCGCCGTCCCCGCCATTGTTTCCGGGACCGCAGACGACAAGTATTTTCTTCCGTTGTAGTGTGCCGGCGAAAAGCTTTTGTATCTGTTCAGCGGCCGCGGTCGCAGCCGATTCCATCAGAAGAAGGGAAGGGATGGCAAACTGCTCTGTGGTGAGGCGGTCGACCTCCCGCATTTCTGCGGCCTTAAGAATGTTCTTCACAAACGGATAATAAGAAGAGAGCCTTGCAGCGTCAATGTTGCGCTGCAAGGCTCTCTTCACATCCTTCTCTCGACCTAGGTTAAATCCCTCGTCGCAAACTTCGCCACCACCGAACGGCGTACCTGTTCAAGCTCCTTAATCCCAAGCAAGTGACACGCCGCAAGGAAAACAATTCCTCCTGCTGCGATGGGCACAAATGCCTCAACGGCTCTGACAATCAGCCCATCCGACAACAGTTCTTTCGAAAGCGCGTAATATGCACCATAACTCGTTAATCCCAACGCCACCGAAGCCATCATCACTCTTGCAACCGACGTTAGCAACTCTCGTCCGCCAAATCGCCCGACTCGACGTCGCAAAAAGAACACCAGAAGAACAAAGTTGATGATTGCGACCAAAGATGTCGACAGTGCCAATCCAGCGTGACCAATACCAAAAGGCGTCAACCATTTCATAAAGAAATAATCGCCCACGGCGTTAATGGTAATCGAGAATAAACTGACAAGCATCGGCGTCCGTGTGTCGTCCATCGCATAAAATACAGGTGACAGAACTCTGATTGCCGCAAATCCTACAAGTCCGATGGACCATCCGGCCAGTGCCCATGCAACTGCATGTGTGTCACGCGCTGTAAAGACGCCGTGTTGAAACAGCAACGCGACTATGGGCTTTGCCAGAACAATCAGACCGCAAGCTGAAGGAAGCGCAAGGAAGAAGACGAGTGATAACGACGAGTTCAGTGTTTTTCGAAGGCTCTGAAGATCCCCGCGCGCCGCATGAAGCGAAACTGTTGGCAGCGTGGCGGTGCCGATTGCAACGCCAAACAAGCCGATAGGGAATTGCATCAACCGAAACGAATATGCGAGCCATGACGGCGCCCCGGTTATGCTGGAAGCGAAATACGTATCGACAAAAACATTCACCTGGACCGCGGCCGTTCCTATCAGGGCAGGCATCATAAGTCGTGCGACCTGTCTTATTCCCGGATCGGAAAAGCTGATCTCGCGCCGAAATCGGAATCCGACGTGTATCAACGAAGGCATCTGGATCAGGAATTGAAGGCTGCCGCCAATCAAAGTCCCGATTGCCATGCCGATAATTGCAAGCTCCGCAGCGCGGCTTGGGATCACGCCTACTTCATTCGAAACCAGCCATCCGCCTCCGCTCAAAACATAAGCAAGTGTAACGCCGCCAAGGATTGCGCCGACGTTGAATAGTGTCGAAGCCGACGCAGGCACTCCGAAATGCCCCTTCGTGTTCAATACACCCATCGCCACCGAGGCAAGCGATACCATCACGATGAACGGAAACATTATCCGCATCAGCACGGTTGCAAGGTGAGCCTTCTCCGGCGAAAAATCGCGGGCAATAAGGCCAACAATCCACGGCGCCAACAGGATTCCGGCAATGCTTATCAAACTAAGCAAAATGGCACAGGCATTCATCAACAGACTGGCGACACGCCAGGCAGCCTTCTCGTCATCCTTCTTTACAATGTAATCGGTGAATGTTTTGACAAAGGCGGAAGAAAGGGCGCCCTCGGCAAAAAGATCTCTCAACGTGTTTGGAATTCTGAATCCGACCTGAAAGGCATCGCTTAAAAAACCTGCTCCAAACAATGCAGCGAATACCTGTTCGCGCACCAGGCCCAGCAACCGTGACGCCATAACTGCCAGCGACACAACCCCGGCCGAACGCGCTACGCTTCTTGGAAGCTGCGGCGTCTGCTCACCGCTAATTTCGGCGATCGATTCTTGCAATTCGATAGAACCTGTTGAACATTGTCCGCGCTTCAGGTAATCCAAGCGCCGTCGTCAGGACCAGGTAAATCAAGCCATACGCCCCGAGCACGATTACCGCAACGATCAAAGGATGATGGGCGCCGACAAGGACTTTCAACCCCCAACCCGCGGCGGCGCCGATGAGCGCGCTCGACCACAGTTTTACTACGTACGGAAACGGCAGACCAGTCTTTCCGATCTTTCGGTTCAGATAGAAACGCAACAGTGAAAACTCGACCCATCCGGCAATGCCTGCGGAAGCCGTCAATCCCGCAACACCCCATCGTTGTTCAATGCCGAGCAAGTGGGGAAGGGGAATCGCAAACAGGTAACCCAGACCGGTCGTTAGCGCGACGCGCACGATCGCGAATTTTAAGGGCGTCCGTGTGTCGCGCAGGGCATAGTACGTTGACGAATAAAGACGCCCAAGGGTTGACGCGAGCAACCCAACGCTGGACCCGGCGATGATTCCCCAGACATACAGGGTGTCGTTGTGGGTAAATTGACCAGTTCTATACAGCACGCTGACAATAACATCACCAAGCGCCAAAAACGCCACCGCAGACGGCACAATAAAGAAAGCTATTTGCCGCAGACCGGCATCCAGTCTTCGCCGGAGTTCGGACGCCACCTGCTTGATGTCCCCGGTCGCGCTGGACATAGCCGGTAGTTCCGCGGCCGAAACCGACATTCCAAACAAGCTTACGGGCAATGTGTACAGCACTTGCGCATAGGTCAGCGCGGCCACCGCGCCGGTTGGCAGCAGGCTGGCAAGCAGTGCGTCAATATAGGCGGAAATCTGGACGACACCACGGCTGAAAAAGACCGGAAAGAAATTTCTTACAACGGTGCGGACGCTCGTCGAAACGACGTCAAGATGCGGCCTCAATTTCTTGAGAAGCGAAAGGACAGTTGGCAATTGTACGGCAAACTGCAGACCACTTCCCGCAACCGAAGCCCAGGCCGCAATCTCCGCCAGGGGGAACTGGCCCACGCGCCTTCCAAACCCAAGAAGCGCCGCGATTATCGTTACGTTCCAAATTACCGGCGCAGTATAGGAAAGGAAAAACTTACGATGGCTGTTCAAAACACCCAGACACCACGCAGACATTACTAAAAGACCCGCGCCTGGGAAAAAGATCTTCACCAGTCGAATCGTTAGCTCGCGCTTCTCCCCCTCAAAACCCGGAGCAATCACATCAATCAGGTAAGGAGTGGCGAATACTCCGGCGAGCACGAGCAGTGAAACCGCCAGCGCCAGCAAAGTTAATACCGCTCCTGCAACCCTGGTCGCTTCCTCTTCGTCGCCCTCCGCCAATAAATTTGCATAGACGGGTATGAACGAAGCGGACAGTGCACCTTCGCCAAATACATTCTGGAGAAAATTGGGGATCTTGAAGGCGGCGTCGAAAGCATCCTTTGCCGCGGAGGTGCCAAAGTAATAGGCGAACACTCGTTGGCGAACCAGCCCGACAATTCGGCTTAACAAGATACCCGAACCGACCAGGAATGCGTGGCTCGAAGTACTTTCTGAACGTTTCGACGTCTTGGGCTGTTGTATAACCGGCGATTCGGTTGTCGCAGCGCCAACCTGGGCCTGCGATTCACCGGCGATTATCGAAGCGTCGCTTTCTGTAACTACTGGTGCGATCGGTTCCTCGACCAAATTTTCCTTACTACCTGAATCTGAGGGTGACAAAGATTTCTTACCTTCTTGCTTTAAAACTGGCTGGGGTACGCCGAAGCTCTTTGAAGATTGTATTTTTTGACCTTCGTGAGAAGCGTTCTGTAACTGACAGCTAATGCTTCCGCAACGTAGGTTCGCGATATTTCCCCGATGGCGGACCGCGCATCGACACACCCCGTCACACCAGATCCTGCGTTCTCCAGGGTCAGCCTCAGGGCGTGTCGCAGGCTGTCTTTGTCTTCAACAAGCAAAATGTCCGGCATAAAAGAATAGAAACGACAACGCCATAACGTCGTTGCGAGCAGACGAATCCGTGGTTGCCACGGGCGAGAGCATGATTGATGTTTAGTTGTGCTCTGTCAAGCAGGACGATTCGGAACCTGAAGTCGATGTGTTCGACTTCCTCTTCCTGCTCCAGTCTCTCAATCTTCCTTCCGGGTCCAATCTCGGTCTCAAATTTCTTCAATTCCTCTTTTCCCACTACCGGAAATGTCTTTTGAGAAGCTTGCTACATACCGGTCGTTACCTATTTACACAAATCAACCTGGATTGTTCATGGATTTTCAGCCGAAAATGCGGCCCGAGCACTGAAAAGACTGGAATTACACAGGATTAAGATTAACAGGTGGCGCGCCAATCGTGGGTTCTGTGGCTTGGGATTTGCACAAGGTTCCTGGGATAAGGCTCGTTCCAACGCGCGCGGTGCCGCACGCGGCGCGCGGGTGGAGCGAAAAGCGCCCCGCTGACTCTCAGGCCTCCGGGGCGCTTTTCCTGGGAAACCCAGGATGTGTTGGGTCGAAACTCAAAATGGCCGGAACACACAGGTGATTAGAGAATCGCTTTGCACAATGGCTCAAATGCACCGGGTCCAGCCCGGCTCGCCTCACCAAATCGTCCCCTCAAAAAAGGCCAGTCTTTATTCCGCTTCTAAAAAAATTCGCTCGACTAATTTACACAAGCCTACGGAGCAGGCTCAAACTCTTCAGTACGCGTCTTTGACGGGTTCATTTCCGTATTCGCCAGTCGCATTGCAAGTGCCGATGGCTTATATGGAAATGGTTGGGGACCACCCCTCAGGGCTTGAATCATGCTGACCAGAGCATCCTGATGCATTCGCGACGCATGAATGTTGCCGCCACGATCAAAGATCACAAAACGCAAGGTTTCACCGTTGGCCGCGCGCATTTGACCTACAAGGGCGCTGGCGCCGCCATCAGTATGTGTCAACGTCCCTGTTTTGGCGACGACGCTCCCGCGTGCCCGAAAATCGGTGTATCTCCGCTGCAATGTTCCGGGATCAACCCCGGCTACGGGTAAAATGTCAGAAACCGTCAGACTATTTTTCGCCAAAACTTCAGACAGTGCCCCAAAGATCTTTATCATTGCCCTTGGTGTTACTCGATTCACCCCAAGCCCGCTTGTCGAAGAAAGGCTGATCTCTCCTGGGTCAACTGAGGCTTCACTTATTGCCATGCGACGAACGCCTTCCGGGCCGCCGACCGATTCACCGACGCGTTCTGCCATGAAATTGTTCGAGTAGCAAAGCAGGACCTTTAAGATATCAACGAGCTTACTCGACCGGTGTACCAGCAGCATCTTTGCCCCGGGGGTAACGGAATCAACGTAAACTGCCCCCATCACTGCAACGCTTGGTGGCGCTTCGCCGGCGTTGGAATTGCTCATGACCTCCCGCATAGCCCAGGCCCGGGCCGCGGCCGCAGGCCGTCTTGACGCATCCAGCGTGTCGTATAACTGATCGCCGGACCGCTGGGCTGACCCGTCGAAGTTCAACGTGAATTTTGGCGGGACTATAAGGTCGCCTGTTACCGTTCGAATACCCAGACTGTTCAGTTCCCTCGCGATATCCACTGCATGCTCGTAATGAAAAGAAGGATCGCGCCCCGAAACGATCAAGTTGCCGGTGATAGTGCCAGTCGATTTGTCAAAAGTACCATTTGTCCAGAATGCGGTGTCGAAGCGATGATCCGGGCCGTAGTTCTTTAACGCTGCCAGCGCTGTTGCCAATTTAACAGCCGACGCCGGATTAAAACCTACGTTAGCCGATTGCGACAGGACTGATTTACCGTCAAGGGTTTCTACAAGAACCCCTTCAGACGAATAGAGCATCGATTGCAGGTCAGGCTGAACAACATCAAGCCTTGGCCTTACGATGTCAGTTGGCGCCGTATTGTTTTCGTCCGGGCGTGAAAAGCCACCCGCCGGCCGAATCATAATGCTCGGCTCGGTCAGGCTCGGCGAAGGCTGGGGTCGCACTTCCTGGCCAAATGCTCCAAGAAAGCTCACCAGCACCATCAAACTACAAAACAACCAACTACCCATTCTTATACTCCTGGTCATCGATCCTCTGCCGCGATCCTGCTGTGCCCATTGCGAATGCTGGGCAATCTCCTTATTTTAACCGCCTGACGCGTCCACGTACAGGGCGAGCCTTTCTTTGATGTCAAGGCGCCTCGATGCGATGTACGATTCGCCCTTTATTTCGACGACTGAAAACAGCATGTTTGCTGACTGTATCTGACGGCTTTTAGTCGTTCGGTTGGTTGGGCACCAAATCCATATCGTCTGACAACATTTGTCACTCGACGCAGTCGCGATTAGTCCATCACTCTCCGCCCTGGAATCGCGACTTGTCCAGACGACGGATAAACTATGCCACTGACCTTGCATGCCATGCAAAATTGTGACCACGCATTCTCCTCAATCAACCGCTTTGTTCCGCTTTGTTTTGACTCCTGTTCCTGTTTTGATTTACTTCGCATTTGCGTTGACAATCATTGGACTCGGCCAATAGAATTCATGGTAAAACGAGTCACGTGCAACGAACACATCAGCCTGTTACAATTGAAAATATAAGAGCCACGCATGAAATGCGTCTCGATCAAATTCGCCGGCGGCTTGGGGAATTCCGCGATATTTGGCGAGACGCAACTGATGAACGACTTTGGGAAGAGATGGTCTATTGCATCTTCACCGCAGGTTCATCGGCAAGAATGGGTCTTAATGCAGTCGAAGCCGTTCGCCATCTGATTCACGTTGGGACGCGTGAAGAGATGACCGAGGCGCTCAAAGGAAAGTATCGCTACATTGCGGCGCGTCCTGGGTATATCATTGTTACGCGCGATTATCTTCAGGAACACTGTGGGTTCCGGCTCCGGAAAAAGTTAGCGTCATTTTCTGATCCGATCGCGCGAAGAGATTGGCTTGCAGGCGAGCGACGCGTTAAAGGTCTCGGTTACAAAGAGGCCAGTCACTTTCTTCGTAACATTGGCATACCCGGATATGCCATACTGGATAAGCATATTTTACGATGTCTCTCGGAGGTTGGTGTTATTGATTCGCCAAAGCCGCCATCAACGCGGCTTAGGTACATCGAGATTGAAAAACGGTTTCGTGCTTTTGCTCAAGGGGTGAAGATCGATTTTGACGAATTGGACCTTGTTCTCTGGTCGATGAGAACCGGCGAAATTCTGAAATAGACAATAGTGTCAGAGGTGACAACCATGAGCGCACTTAAATATTGGACAAACCGGCCCCGTGGCGATTCGAGGACTGGAAAGTTTGCACCGAAAATTTGGCATCGATTGGCGGCATGCAGTTTGGCCGCCCTTACTGTCTGCGCCGCTGTCAGCTCGCTTAGCGAGCCCACTGCGGCACGGGACAAGGCGCGCAGCCGTGCGGAGCGAGCTCTTCGCGAGGGTGAATTTGAAACTGCTGAAAAACTCTTTCGCGAGATCCTTTCCAGGGACGGTACGAATATCGATGCCAGGCTTGGGTTGAGTTACACGCTCCTCAAGCAACGCAATATCCATGATGCGTACGACCACGCAGCTCGGGTGTTGTCTGTCGAGCCCTTATCTGCGCGTGCCCATGCTCTTCTTGGATCGGCTTTGCTTGCCGGCGGTGATTTTCGGCTATCGATCGAAGAGTTTCGCACCGCCCTCAGTTTGCGTGAGAACGAAGCGTTGGCTATCGCCGGGCTCGCCATGATCGACTTTTACGAGGGTCGAGTTACTTCAAGCCTTAGTGGGTTAAGAAGAGCGGTTTTACTTGACTCGCAGGAACCTGATTTTATCTTCAACCTTGCGCAGGCTGCCGCACGCACCGAACGATATAAAGAAGCAGCAGATGCGTACGAAAGGTTTCTCAATATCGCTCCAAAAACAGATGCCGACAGGCGGGACCGAATCCGAGGGCTGATCGATTTCCTTCGTTACCTCGGCCACCAGACGGCTCTGTACGTCGTTGGTGGTCAAAATCACACTGTTGTTCCATTCGAGTTGCCTGACAACCGTCCAATAATTCAAGTTCGGCTTAATGGACAGAAGGAACCGTTCAGGTTTGTGCTCGACACAGGGTCGGGAATTTCGGTCATTTCCGATGCAACCGCCGATCGCCTTTCGATGAAGCCGGTCGCTCGTGGCGGATTGGCCAGGGCAGTTGGCGGCGGCGGGAAATTCGAAATTGTTTACGGCTTTCTTGACAGCTTCGAAATCGGCGATGTCAAAATTTCAAACGTGCCTGTGTATCTTCGAAAATTTTTTGGCACCGAGAATCCCGTCGATGGGTATATCGGGCTTGCCGTAATCAACAAGTTTCTTACTACAGTCGATTATGGCCTCAAGTCATTCGAATTGACTCGAGACAAGGGACGCGACACTGATCCAGTCGTCGTCGATCCGAATGTACTGGAATTTCCCATGCGCGTTACGTCAAGCGGCTTTTTAAGTAGTGAGGTGACGCTTGATGGGATCAACAGACCGCTCAATTTTATCGTCGACACCGGCGCCAGCATTTCCGTCCTGTCAGCGAGCCTTCTGAAGACTGAGAATTTTAGCACCGTCGCGAGAACCGGTAGGATGCGAGTTTTTGGCGCGGCAGGTGTGGCAGATGATGTTGAAACATTGCTTTTACCAAGATTAACTGTGGGACCCTCTGTACGTGCTGCCGTGCGGGCGGTAGTTCTTGACCTCGAGCCGTTAAACGAAACGGCGGGTTTTATTCAAAACGGTATAATTGGCGGTAATTTCCTGCGCCATTACCGTGTAACATTCGACTTCGCGCGACGGATTGTTCAGTTGGCGCCGGAACATCCTGTCAACGTAGATAACGAAGAGCCTCCGGTTCGGCCCTCTGGTGCTGCTTTATCATGAAACAAAGTTTGTATCTTGAAACATCGGTCATAGGTGCCTATCTCGATAATGGTGAGCCTTTCAGGCGGGATTTAACCATTCGCTGGTGGGAACATGAACTACCTGAATACCGAGCCGTCATCTCGCCTCTTGTAATACGTGAACTCGAACGGGTGCCGGAACCTCATAAAACTGGCTACCTTAATCTTCTGCGCCCGCTTGAACTGTTGGATTTGCCGGATGAGGCTGCCATAATTGCGGATGGTTATATTTCGCGGGGAATATTCCATCGCAAGTATATTGCCGATGCCTTGCATGTTGCGCTGGCTTCGTTTCACAAAATCGATTACCTGGTGACGTGGAACTTCGGACATCTTGCAAACGTTCGGCGACAGGCGCGAATTCGTTTGTTTAATACTACTGCCGGTTTCTTTGTACCGATGATCGTAACACCCGAATTCCTTGTGTCTGAGGCGACCGAAAAGAGTTAATATCAAACAGGTAATCAGGTTGTCGTTTTCGAGTAGGATGGTCCTTCGGGAATTGGAAATGGGTGATAAACAAATAGGGACGTCTGTGGTCACGATCGGTTAAGATCCGAATGTGGGATTGCATTGTCGACGGGTGATTCTTTTCATCTATCAGGTAAGGGTCGTAGGGTGTTTTGAGTTGAGCATGTATCGAAAGCCACGTTTTCTGGAAGAACTTCATCTGATCCGCGAAACCATGTCTCGCGAGGCCGACTACGATGTCGATCTGTTTTTGGAAATGGTCCGTTCAGGAAAGCGCCCGACAAGGTCGCGCGAAAGAAATATCAGGGGCTTTAAAAGCAGCGCCCCGATTGAAGACGAGGGTGCTGTTCCGCCTTCACGTGGACGAAAAAAGCGTGCCGGCGGATAATGTCGCCGAAAACGGAAACTGAATCGAACTAATCGCGAAAGGGCGGCATCGGTAATCAAGCTTGTTGCCTTCTTTGATGGACACTACCTTCGAGACAATAGGGCTGGACGTCGCCAGCGAACGGGCCTTCAATCATCTTGCGGAACGCGCAGGGGATCATGGGGAACCAACTCGTTTATTGCGTCGTGGTGCGGTCCTTCATGGTCGTTGCTGGAAGCTGGGTGATGGGCTCGAAGTCTGGAGTGTTTTATACGAATCCGGCACGGGCGAGATTTTCTATGCCGATTGCCGTCCCGGTTTTCGTGCACGTTACATGCAGCGCATAAGCCCCTGGGCGCTTACCGAATATGACGAAGAAGGCGAAGCCGTTGTCCACGGTTACTGCAACGGCACGGATACGGAAGTGCTCTTCGAGCTACAAAACTTAACTGAGGTCGGCGCTTCCAGTTTCCGAGCACAGGAGCTTCATGTTGGGCTTTGCGGGCTTGCCTATCGTGCTCGCGTAACTGATCGTTCGACGCGAACCAGGTGGCAGTCGTTGGAAACAGCCGCCCCGACGCGGGCAGCACACGAGAATGATTGGAGCCTCTGCGGCCGGATAATAGCTTTTAAGACGTTGAGGAATCCGCTTTCCGGTAGTGAGCTGTTCTGGGTATACGTCGACCTTGAACGCTTGAAAGTAGAGGTTCTCGTCAATAAACGGGCTTTGAGAGGATCGGCCCTTGCTGTTGGTTCAACCATGACTGCCGAGGTCTGGTTACAGGGACATGTGCTGGACGAACGCGCGCTTCGTTCCCGTTATGAGGGCATCGACCGTGCTTATACTGCTGCTCAATTATGGTCAGCGTTGAAGAGGGTAAATTGATCACGTGTTTTTTAGGCCGGTGGTTCAACACGGCCCTTCCCCTGGTGCATCGAAACCTCTGATATGAAGCGCCTGCTTGTTATTACCCTTATCGTAATTTGCTTTCTTTTTTCAGCCTATGGCGCGTACCTCTTTAATCGTTACTGGGTTCATCGCTTCGATCCACTTATCGCCCGGCAAGCTGCAATATATCGCCTGGATCCGGACCTCGTGTGGAGTATCATTTACGAAGAGACCTATTTTCGCGAATGGAAAAGAGGTAAGGATGGCGAGATTGGATTAATGCAGGTGACACCCGTCGTCGCCAGGGAATGGGCAACGGAAACGGGTATGCGCGATCTCGAGCGCGAAGTCTCTTCGGACCCGAAGGCCGTACTCTCGGACCCTGAAAGAAATATCCAAATAGGTTGCTGGTATCTGGAAAAGTTATTTCTGGAATATCGCGACATGCCTGGACCCGAGGCGCGAATGGTCGCCGGATACAATGCAGGACCCAGTCGTGTTGTTGCCTGGAACGATTCAAGGGGTTCCAGCCCTCTCACCGCTGAACAGTTCATTGCACGAATTGATATTCCTTCGACTCGGGCATATGTATCGTCAATCCTTGACCGATACCAAAAACTCAAAGCCCAAAAATCTGTGGGGACAGTAACGGGCAATCAAGTAAATTCTTCTTCTACCGGTGATGTCGATGCTCGCCATTAACCTCCTCTTGTCGGGGATCGGGATTGCTCCTTGACCTATCGACAGCTCCTCAAATTTAGTCCTGACTTTCGAAGGCTTTGGATTGGTCAAATTGTCTCTGAAATTGGCGACTGGCTGAACAACATTGCCGTTTTGGCTTTGACTATCCAAACCGCAGGCAGCGGTAGTCAGGGACTTGCGATTTCGATTTATGCAGTCGCCCGTCACCTGCCCCTCTTCGTCTTTGGTCCGATCGCCGGCGTCGTCGTCGATCGATTGGATCGACGACGGGTAATGATCGGCGCCGATCTCTGTAGGGCGGGTGTGGCGCTCGCCTTTCTGCTGACGGCTGTGTATCCGGCACTCCCGGTGATTTATATTTCCGGGGCAGTGCTGTTCTCGGTCTCGGCATTTTTCAATGCCGCCAAACGTGCCTCGCTGCCAAACTTAGTCAAAGGAGGGGAACAACTTCTGGCAGCAAACTCGCTTTCGGCCTCGACGACCGCTGCGACTATCGCTGTCGGCTCGGCACTCGGAGGCGTAGTCGCAACGGTTGTCGGGCGCGAGACTGTTTTCGTTCTGAACTGTGCGACCTTCCTTGTTTCGGCTGAGATGATTCGTCGCATCAAAAGTCCGACACAACAACCGCGCGATAATCCTCAGTGCCAACTCTACAAAGATTCACATGAAGACAAGCGCCGGCTTTATCGAGTGTTTATGGACTTCACTGGAGGACTGCATTATGTGAAGAATGTTCATATTCTCGCGGCGATCTTTATTGTCGGCGCCGGTTGGGGGCTTGGGAACGGAGCCGCGCGCGCCCTGTACAGCATCTTCGGAGCGCGGTTTGGGATCCTGGCCGCTTCCGGATTTGTCGCTCGGCCAACGGACTTTGGCATTTCTGTTTTGTTTATTGCAATGGGAATTGGCGGGCTAATCGGCGCGCCAATAGCAAAACGGTTCAACTCCGCAGGTGGCGGTACACTTGGGAATCGTCTGGGCCGATCTCTGTTTTTCGACGGGTGCGGTCTTGTAGTGTTTAGCTTTATGCCGGGTCTTGCCTCAGCTGCTGTGGTGCTTTCAGTACGCGAGGCGAATTTTGCGATCTGGTGGACCGCACAGCAAACACTGATCATGCACAATACAGAGGATCGTTTTGCAGGGCGCGTCTTCGCTTCCTTTGAAACCGTCACCACTTTGACCATGGTCGGTTCGATCCTTGCTGCCGGGTTTTCCGCTGACCGGTTTGGCATCAGACCTGTGGCTGCGGTTGGCGGCGCCACAATAATCGTTTCCGGCATACTCTGGTTTATACTCAATCGTCGCATTAACCGATCATTTTGACAGCCGGCTCAGGGGATATAAGCAACTTATCGAACCCCCTTCAACATAAGTAACACGTAGGTGACAGGTAAATCGTGACAGGTGACTGGAAAAAGCGAATTGCAAGTGTATCCTTGTGCGAAACCCTGAGAACTGCTGTGAGTTAGATTGCCGCTCTGTTCGATTAATGCGCGGACTTAGAAATAAGATGGCCGTGAGCACACAACTTCCTGTCACCTGTAACTTGTCACCTGTCACATTTAAGTAACTAACCATATGACGAAGATCTACGCTGCTCGCTGGATAGTTCCAATTTCATCCGCTGTCATCGAAGACGGCGCCGTGGCCGTCGATGCCCGGCATATCGTCGCTGTCGGCTCGAAACAGAGCCTGTCGCATCAATATCCTGAAGCAAAGATCGATGATTTTGGTCATGCAGCGATTATCCCGGGTCTGGTTAATTGTCACAGCCATCTGGAATTGACCGCGATGCGCGGGTATCTGGAAGATGTTGAGCACGAGTTCTTTTCATGGCTGCGAAAATTGACTGTTGCGCGCATGACGCAGATGACGTCGGATGACCTCTATGTTTCGGCGATGTGCGGCGTATTGGAAAACGCGCGTGCCGGTATAACGTGCGTTGGCGATGCAAGCTCCGCTGGAATAACCAGCATGGCGGCCGTTATCGACGGCGGACTACGTGGAAATATCTATCAGGAGGTTTTTGGGCCCGATGCATCTGCGGCCGCGGATTCATTCGCCGGTTTGCAGGAAAAGCTGACGGAACTGCGTTCAAGCGAATCCAAACTGGTAAGGGCTTCGGTTTCACCACATGCTCCTTACACGGTGTCCAGACCGTTGCTCGAATTGGTTTCCGAGTATGCCGTATCGGAACGGTTGCCACTTATGATTCACGCTGCCGAGTCTGCTGCCGAAGAGCTCTTTCTAAAAAAGGGAACTGGTCCCTTTGCCGAAGGCCTTTTGCAGCGAAACATCGAATGGACTCCCCCAGGGGTGTCGACAATCAAGTATCTGGATGCTGTTGGACTGCTGCGAACACGCCCTTTGCTGGCACACTGTATCCGTGTTGACGATGACGATATTCAGCTGATTAAGCGCACGGAGTCAGGCATAGCGCACTGTCCAAAATCAAATGCGAAACTCTTCCACGGCAGAGCGCCATTTGCGGCATTTCTTCGGGCTGGTGTGAAGATCGGCCTTGGCAGCGACTCTGTCGCAAGCAACAACTGTTCTGACATGTTCGAAGAGGGAAGATTTGCGACCCTGCTGGCGCGTTCAGTGCAGAGCGCTGTTGAGGATGGTCTTACGGTTACGGCTGAACGCGCGCTGTGGGCGGCTACCCTTGGCGGCGCAAGCGCAATGGGACTTGATGACCGGATCGGCTCGCTAGAACCTGGCAAGGATGCAGACATGGTCGTTGTTTCATTCAATGCAATTCATCAGCAGCCGGTCTATGCTCCGCTAAGCACACTAATCTTTTCTTCATCTGGCGGCGACGTTTTGATGACGATGGTCGCTGGCCACGAAGTCTATCGCGACGGTATGTTCGACAAACTCGATACCGAACGTTTTGCGTTCCGGTTAAGTGAAATCCATCAAAAACTGGCCGCACCACAATAGATCAGAAACAGGAGTGTAAGTATTTAGCCTGCGAAGTTGGCGACAGGCAGGCTCGAATCTTCTATTTGGGGAGTTCCATTGGTTGCTCGTGATAGACTATCGTATCGAATCGATTTTCGTTTCCTGTCGGTGATGGTTGGCTGACGAATTAGTCTCCGGCGTCATATCCGACTTTTGTCTTAGAGCTCAATTATTCCGTGAATATTCTCGTACTCATCTGCGGCAACACCACACTTGGGTTTCAATTGATCTCGACCGACCCGGAGGCGATCACCAATAACACGGACCGCCGCCTGGCGCATGGCACTGTGCAGAGGATCGGCGGCGAAGCGGTTCTCGACCTCGTTTCCGGTCAGGGAAGCCGACGACGTTCGACGGCGCCCCTCAAAGACATTCGGGCGGCGATTCAGCAGGTCGTTCATTGGCTTTCCTCCGACGAATCGGGCGTGACCGAGTTAACAAGTATTGCAGGAATCCATGCCGTCGGACACCGCGTAATGCACGGTGGCGAGCACTTCAGCAAGTCGGTGTTGATTGATGACGAGGTAATCCGCGGTATCGAAGATTGCATCGACCTCGCGCCGCTGCATAATCCCGGAAATGTTAAAGGCATAATTGCTGCTCGCGAGATTTTTGGGCCGGGGCTGCCACAGGTTGCCGTTTTCGATACGGCATTTCATCAAACTTTGCCTGAACGCGCCTTCCTATATGCGCTGCCCTATCAATTGTATCGCCGCCATCGTATCCGCCGGTACGGTTTTCATGGTAATTCGCACCGCTATGTCGCTTATCGATACCGTCAGATTTTGGGTCTCACTCGCGAGCAAACAAATGTCATCGCTCTTCACCTGGGTCGAGGCTGTTCCGCTGCATTGATTCAAAGAGGCGATGCTATCGACACCTCGATGGGCCTGACACCTTTGGAAGGATTGGTCATGGGTACTCGCTCAGGCGATCTCGATCCAGCTATTGTCGATTTCATTTCCGCAAAGGAGGGTCTTTCCATTCAGGAAACGGAGAGTCTTCTCAATAATCAATCCGGCCTCCTTGGGATATCAGGTTTGACGGATAATATGGAAGAGTTGTTGGCCGAGGCCGCAGAGAACAATGACCGGCGATCTCGGCTCGCTATCGAGATTTTTTGCTATCGAGTTCGGAAATATATCGGTGCATATCTCGCTGCCGGGAACGGCTCAGACGCGATAATTTTCGCCGGGGGCATCGGCGAAAATTCTCCCGAAATCAGGTCGCAGATTTGTGACGGATTGCAATGGATGGGATTGGAACTCGATGATGATTTAAACAGGGCGCACACAGGCGGCAAAGAGGGCGCAATAAGCAAGAGTGGATCAAAACTGGCCGCTTATGTGATCCCAACCAACGAGGAGCTTCTGATCGCGCGTGACACTCTACGCTGCGTCCTCGGTTTGCCACAGCGTTATTAGATTTCTTCCATCTGAAGTTAAGTCGCATCGGCCGGGGTTGCGAGAGGACCTGCAAACCGTTTGACTTACCTCGTATAGCGGCAGTTCGTAGAAATGGTTTAGTCAATAATTAATTGCGATGACCGGCCAACCGTCATGGGAGGAACAAAAATGATTCGACTTCTCAACTTCGCTTTGATCTTCTGGTCGGTTCTTCTGATTGGCAACACAGTGGTGCCCGGTTACAACCTTTCAGACAGCCGAAGTGGAGACGCAAACGTCAACTCGGCTGGCCCGGCGAGTACCTCCTTGCCAAAAACTGATATCGAGACGATCGCCCAGGGTAATCAAAGCAGTGTCGATCAGCCCTTTATTGCCGTCATCCGCGAGTCATCAGTTTATGACGAACTGCGAAAAACTGTGAGCGGGCTTCCCGTGCGGGATGCGGAAGCGTTCAAAAAGACGGCGGTCATCGCAGCGTTCCTTGGGGAACGACAAACCGCCGGTTATGGTATCAGTATCAGTCAATCGGCTGACGGTGTACTGAAACTATCTGAAACCGTTCCGCCGAAAGGAGCGATGCTCGCGCAAGTTATTACTTCGCCTTTTGGAGTTTATACGGTATCACTGCCAAATCCTGAAACGCAGGTAGTTCTGGAACTCACCGGTGCCTGGAAATCCGCAGGCAAAGTTTTCGATCTGACGACTGGCGAGTTCACGATGGTTGGAGGCTTTGCCGGGCAACAAGAGCCCTTTCAACTCGAGGGCCACCTCAACCTCCTTCGACTTGGCAACCTGGTCAGTATTATTTTTGATATTCAAGCGAGGGATGCGAAAAAGCCACGATCGCTCCGTACGATTGCCACAGGAATAATCAAGGCAGACAATAACATCAACCTTCCGGTTTTTGATTCAGGAACCCTGATCGATCGCCCTCGACCATTTTTAAGCGCAACGGGCACCTTCGCGTCTGATGCTTCAAGCCTGACACTCAGGCTTCAGTCACTTGCCAATCTCGTAATCGCAGATGGCTATGTAGGGCAGGGAAGTCTCAAGGCCCGCGCCAGCGTTGAAAAATAAAAATGATTAGCGCTCCGTGCTCTGAAAGTTGGACGTAAAAAAAAGAGCCGGCGAGAATTCACTCGCCGGCTCTTAACTGAAACAACGTACTTGTTTTTATATCCGACAGAACGCGACAGCCGAAATAGCCACACTCGAAACTGCGTTAATATTCCTGCGGATCAATCGGGCGACAACCATCCCACTCTAACTTATCGCGCTCCTCGATTTGCTTCATCGAGCTGCCGCTATTGCCTCGTCAAAGATCGCGAGTGCGACATCAGCATTTTCGCGAGTCAGGACGAGTGGGGGTGACCATCGAATGGTGTTCGTTCCACAGCCCAAAAGAATTAACCCACGGTTGAACGATTCGATCTCCACCCTATCGCGCAACTCGGGTGCGGGTGTTTTCGTGGCTCGGTCCTCCACAAACTCGACACCGATCATCATGCCAAGCCCCCGAACCTCTCCGATGCAATCGTGCTTCTCCATTAGCTTTCTGAGCCCGTCCTGAAGGTATGCGCCTACTTCAGCAGAGTTTTGAACCAACTCGCGCTCAAGTAACTCGATGGTTTTCAGAGCTGAGGCGATACAAACGGGATTGCCGCCAAAGGTAGATGCGTGTGCACCTTTTTTCCAGTCCATCAAATCTGCGCGCGCAACCGTCGCACCAATCGGCAAGCCGGATGCAATACCCTTGGCAATCGTGATGATATCGGGCTTAAGTCCATAATGGTCACTGGCAAACATCTTACCGGTTCGTCCCATGCCTGACTGAACCTCGTCGACGATCAGTAGAATTCCGTGTTCATCGCAAATCCGCCGGAGGCCCAGTAAAAAGTCGGCGGGCGCAGGCAGATAACCGCCTTCACCTTGCACAACCTCTACAACGATTCCGGCTACTTCCTCTGCCGGCGTCGTCGTCTTGAAGAGCACATTTTCAATCCAGTTCAAGCTCGCCTGTCCCACGGTAACACCCTCACTCGCAGGCAAAATAGGCCGATAAGGATTCGGGAAGGGAACGTGGGTAACGTCCAGTACCTGGCGGTGGAATCCTTTTCGCTGTGCAACTTTCGACGATGTCAGGGAAAGAGAACCCAATGTTCTGCCGTGAAAGCTGTGATAAAAAGCGATGAATTTTTCACGCCCGGTGGCATGCATTGCAAGCTTAAGTGCGGTCTCAACTGCCTCTGTTCCACTATTTGCAAAATGCGTTTTGGTCGGCGACGGTACCGGCGTAATTTCATCTAATTTTCGCGCCAAATCGGGCATCTGGCGATAGTAGTAGTCAGTGCCACACATGTGGATAAGCGTTGCAGCCTGATCCTGGATCGCCCGTACAACTTCCGGGTGACAGTGCCCTGTCGAACAGACTGCCACGCCGGCGTTGCAATCCAGAAAAATGTTTCCGTCGACGTCTTCCACCCATACACCCCTCGCCCGTTCAGCAACAAGCTTAAAATCTGGTCGTGGGTAAGAAGGAGTTACAAATTGCGCATCGGCTGCAATAATTTCTCGCCCTTTTGGGCCGGGTAGTTCGGTTTTGATTTCCGGTCGTTTTATATCAGTTGCTGATGCGGACATAGGGTCCTCCTCACAAATAAATCAGGAAGGAAAAGTTTGATGTTGAAAACAGGAGCGGGCGAGGGGGCAGGCAGTTCTCACCTAGTCGGCGAAAAGATTGGCGCGCGATTCAAGAGGGCAGAAATATGGAGACAATAAGTAAATCATCGATCTTTAAAGAACCGAATTACCGGATCATTGACTGCTTAACCAGTCGATCCGGTTACACGACACTAGCTACAATACCGGGCTATTTGAGTTCTGCAGTCTGATTCTAACCCATTACATCTAGCATCGCCACGAGTTGCTTGTCAACGTCGTTTCCAACGAACCCCGTCCTTGGTATCTTCCAGGACGATTCGTAATTCCGCCAATTCATCGCGTATTTCGTCTGCACGCGCAAAATCTCGACGGCGACGAGCTTCCTGCCGCTCGTCAATTAACGCCTGGATATCGCTATCCAGCAGCTCAATTTCGGGCTTGCCCAGGATATTCAGGACTGTGTCAAATCGATCCAACAACGCAATCAGCTCGAATTTGTTTTCTTCAGGGATTACACCGCAGGCAAGCGCCGAATTTACATCACGCGACAGGTTGTGGATCGCAGCCAACGCCACTGAAGTATTCAAATCGTCGTCCATGCCGGCTTCAAATTCCGCTGCCGCACGCTTTGCCGCTTCACTCAAACCAGGATCGGAACCGCGGTCGACCTTTGCCTCCTGCAGTCGGGCGCGAAAGTCGCGAAGTCCCGCAACCGTCTTTTCGGCAGCACGTAGACCTTCAAAAGTAAAATTTACCTGTTTTCGGTATGGAACGCTGATCAGTAAGTATCTGATTGCGACAGGTGAAAATCCCTTCTCCTTCAAGTCGCGAAACGTGAAATAGTTGCCCTTCGATTTCGACATCGTTTCGCCATCAACCTTTAAGTGCTCCGCATGCAACCAGCATTTGACGAACGGTTTACCGGTCGCGCCTTCGCTTTGGGCAATTTCGTTTTCGTGATGCGGAAATATAAGGTCCACCCCGCCCGCGTGGACGTCAAAGGTTTCGCCCAGGTACTTCATCGACATGGCCGAGCACTCAATGTGCCAACCCGGGCGCCCGCGACCCAGAGACGTATCCCAGGCTTGTTCTTCCGGGCCGGCCCCTTTCCAAAGAGCAAAATCGCGTGCATCCTCTTTTTCGTACCTATCCTTATCGATTCGCTCGCTGCCCCCGGCAATATTCCCGGCAAAGTTTATCTTTGAAAGTTTTCCATATTCAGGAAAAGACGAAATTCGATAATAAATCGAATCGTCCGAGACATAAGCATGCCCACGTGCCTCCAGTTGCTGGATAATCGACACCATTTCAGGAATATGCCGCGTAGCTCTTGGAGTATGTTCCGGGCGCTCGCACCCAAGGTCATCAAAATCCTGCCAAAATGCCTCGATGTATTTGGCCGTAAATTCATCCATAGGAACGCCTGCTTCGCGGGAAAACTTAATTATTCGGTCTTCCACATCCGTGATATTCATCACGTGCGTAACGGCGTAACCCTTAAACTTCAGGTATCTCCGCAAAACGTCTGCGAATAGGATTGATCGAAAGTTGCCGATGTGTGCGTATGCGTAAACGGTCGGCCCGCAGAAATACATCCTCACGTGGTTATCTACGAGCGGTTGAAATTCTTCCAACTTGCCAGTCAATGTGTTCTGAAACTTTAGCATCCGATCTTCGGGGCCCCGCTTTGTAAATAGCATTCAACGTTAAATAAAGAACTGAGTCTAATATTTTTCTAACCACGAGACAAAGCGCTGTCAAATCTAACCCATGACAACTTGAACTCATCGACAGAGTTTAATCCTTTGCTTGCCTCTATCCAGCTTGAGGCGGGGGTATCCCAAACTGGCTAAATCCGCTCCAGATCTTCTTCTTCACGTCTTTCTTCGTTTTCTGCGGCTAATCTTTTTGCTGAGGTACCCTATGTTACGTGGTGTGATTTAAACTCTTTCGCGAAAATGTTCAAATCCGGAAGCGCGCAGTGCCTTCACCGCGCCGTCTTTTTGAACTACGTCGATTTGACTTTCCGAATCTGTAATTCTTCCGATCTCGGTAATCCGGACGCCACACAGTACCGCCCCCAGGGCTTCGGCCTTTCGAGGCTTAACTGTGAACAGCAGCTCGAAGTCTTCGCCTCCGTTCAGCGCGAGTTCCATATGCTCTTCCGGGTCCGAGGTAAATGCGTACATTCCTTCGTCAATCGGGATCCGCGTTTCGTCGACAACCGCTCCGACGCCACTGGCTTCGCAAATATGCGCCAGGTCGGAAGACAGTCCATCGCTAATGTCGATCATCGCTGTAGCAAGTTGCCGTTTTGCCAACCAAATTCCCAATTCGATTCTGGGTTCAGGAGCCAACTGTCTCATCAAAAGATTCTCGCGACTTCTTGCAACTTTCGATCTCGCTCTCCTCTTCGACAGGCGGTGACCTTCCTGTAGCATTCTTAATCCTGCGGCTGCACCGCCAAGACTCCCGGTGACAAATACGATGTCTCCGGGTTTCGCGCCGGATCTCTGCAACGCCCGCCCCTCCAAAATCTCCCCCATGACAATCGAATCGACTACCACCCCGTCTGGCGTTCGGGAAATGTCACCGCCAATCAGCTTTACGCCATGTCGGGCGGCTAGCTCGAAAAAACCATCATAAAACCTGTCAAGAAACTTTGATCTCCAAAGCCCTCCAGGAATCCCCACCGATAGCATGGCCCAACGCGCTTTCGCCCCCATCGAAGCAATGTCAGAAAGCGAAACGGCCAGAGATTTGTGTCCCAGGAGTTCGGGTGAGGTATATTCAAGTCGGAAATCGATATCCTCTATCAGCAAATCCGCGGTAATAACAGTGTCGTTTCCGTTACGTTGTCTAAGAACTGCGCAATCGTCTCCAATACCCATGACCAGACCCCGAGCCGAACCTTCTGAACGGCTCCGAATTTCGTCAATCATTTGAAATTCACTACGACGGCCGGTTGAGGATTTTGGCAATACGGCACCACGCGATGGTCCATTTAATGGTTTTCGGACCATTATTTACTGGCCTCACAGGTTCTTACGCAATGATTCGAGGGCGGATTCGATCGTCTCCAGCGAAGTTGAAAACGAAAATCTCAGATGTCCTTCACCGTGGGCTCCAAACACAATCCCCGGCACCGTTGCCACTTTCGCGCGTTCAAGCAAAATATCAGCTGCCATACGGCTGTCGTTGCTAAGCGAAGTAACATCCGGGAAAGCATAAAAGGCACCGGAAGGACGGGAGCATTTCAACCCCAGCTCGTTCAATCCAGCCAGTAACAGGTCGCGCCGCTTACGGTATGCCTCCAGGGACTCCTCGAGGAAAGTCGATTGCACGGTCAATGCCGCGATTCCTGCCCATTGAGTTGGGGTAGAAACCCCGTTTGTCGAGTAAAGCAGTGTCTTCTTCAGCCCCGTCATCCAGGGTTCCGCCGCGACGGCATAGCCAAGGCGCCAGCCTGTCATCGAATACGACTTTGAAAACGTGAAGCAAGTGATCGTGCGTTCAAACATGCCTTCGAGTGAAGCAATTGAAAAATGCTCGCCCTCATATATCAGGTCTTCGTATGCTTCGTCCGCAATCACAACCAGATCGTGATTCCTTGCAAACTCAGCCACTTCTTTGGCTTCTGAACGGGTAAAGACTACACCGGTCGGATTCTGGGGAGTATTGAAATAAATGGCCCGAGTTTGTTTGCTAAGCTGACTTTCAAGTGTCGATGTAAAACCGTTATGTCGCGCCTCATCGGTCGAGACAAGAACCGGGACCCCCTCGCAATGGGCAATTAAGTCCCTGATCGGTGTCCAATATGGAGAAAATACCAGAACCTCTTCACCTGGATTTACCACTGACTGGAACGCTCCGAATAAGCCCTGCATACCTCCATTTAGAACAATTACATCGTCGCTCGACGCCTGAATGTCGTTCTTTTTTCGGAGTTTGTCTGCAATCGCCGAACGTAGTTCCGCAATACCCGAAGATGGCGCATACCGTGTTTTGTTTTCTGCAAGGGCCTCCCTCATGGCCTCCTTTATGTGGCCAGGTGTGTTGCTGAAAGGTTCGCCGCCTTCGAATTGGAACACCTGCGCCCCACTTGCGCGCAGTTCCATGATCTTGTTTCGAATCTTGACAATATCCGAAAAACCGACCCTATCAAGACGGTTTGCGAGGTGAAAGACAGACGTCGAAGTTGACACGATTAGGAAAGAACCTCCATAAAGCCGGCCGGGGAATTAAATCAAATTATAGACCGTGCCAAAGGCCGCCGTCCAATTAACAGACTTCGTGTAGTACGATGGCTCGCGTTTGCCAGATGCCGTCCTCGAACAAAAATCTGGGTCCCGCCGAATCAATTTATCTTCGCATCAGGGGTCGATAAACCCTAATGCTTGCCTAATTTGTGACCTGAGGAAACAAAAAACACGCTGGTCCGATTTCTGAATGCCGTGGTGATTCTTATATTCCGGCTCAAATTGGCGCTACTACTAACCACACCTAACTATCTTCCCCAGCGCTTAATGCGGACTTAATGTTAAGGTGATACATTAGAGTTGATGTGGCGCAAATGAGTCAGCGGCAACTAAGCTTTCCCAAAAATGAAATGAAATCGTTTAAATGTAAGCATTGACATGACAAAGCGGCATAGGTAACATGGCCCGAGCCTGATACTCGCGCAAGCTTCTTAAGCATTACTTGAACTCAAGCGATCTCTCGGATATCCCTTACCGCGAAGGTTATCGATATGGTCAACCACGCTACTGTAGCCATTCCAGAAAAGCTTTTCTTTAAAATTGGCGAGGTGTGCGAGATTGCCGGTGTGCAGGCCCATGTTCTGCGCTATTGGGAATCTGAGTTCGCAATGCTTGCGCCCCAGAAGAATCGAGCGGGACAGCGCACCTATCGCAAACGTGATGTCGAAATGGCGCTTCGTATTAAGGAATTGCTGTACGAAGATCAGTATACGATTGCGGGTGCCAAGAAAAAACTTTCGAGCGAAATGCGTGGCGGCAGCAAACTGAAGGTCGTTGCGCCTGAAGCTCCGCGGCCAACACCTGTTCCTGTTACACCTGTCAGGCTGGCTCCTCCCCCGCCGGAGTCGGAACGAATTGTTCAGGCTATTCCGCAAACTAGTAAGGATGTCCTCTCTGCGGATGACCGCGTTGCAATTCGTGACCTCGCATCGCAGTTGAAAGAACTGTTGACTCTTTTGGACTCTGAAGATACTGACACAGGGTTTGATTCGTATTAACAGTCCATTTTCAAATTCCTTCCGTTTGACAAATCCAGTTTTCCATAGATACTTATGGTTCTGTTCCCGGGATGTGGCGCAGCCTGGTAGCGCGCACGCTTGGGGTGCGTGAGGTCGCTGGTTCGAATCCAGTCATCCCGACCATTTTAAGGCTTTCGATCATATGGGTCGAAGGCCTTTTCTCTTTTTAAGTCGCTCAAATTCTTTTCCTGCTCAGGCCTGCCGGTAGCCCAATTTAACTTTTGGAACTTTTTCTGCCTTCTAAACGAAATACCTGTGAAAGTAAGTTCGCAGGCCGCATATTATGCCAACTATGACTGAAACCATTTGCCAGGACAGCGACGAGGAATTGCTGCTCCGAATGGCTAACGGAGACGAAGAGTCATTTGTGACACTTTATCGACGCCGTCAGGCGGCTGTCTACCGTTTTGCACTGCAAATGAGTGGTTCGCCGTCGGTCGCGGAAGATGTGACTCAGGAAGTTTTTATGGCATTGATCAAGGACTGCAGTGGTTATTCAGCCGAAAAGGGCAAACTTGCCGGGTATTTATACGGTATTGCTCGAAACCACGTATTGCGTCGTCTGGAACGCGAAAGGTTTACGGTCCCGATCGAAACCGGCACGGATGACGATATGGATGTTATCTCCCCGGTTGACAGCACATGCGATCCACTTTCGGTGTTAACGAGGAACGAGACAGTCGAAAATGTACGAAGCGCCGTACTTGCTCTCCCCGCGCACTACCGCGAGGTTGTTGTCTTGTGCGAACTGCATGAAATGAGCTACGTCGAAACGGCTGCAGCGCTGAATTGTGCGGTTGGAACAGTCAGATCACGATTGCATCGGGCCAGGGCTATGCTGGTTGAAAAATTGGGGGCACAAACCGACCCAAAGCCTTCGTCGAGTAGTGCCAATTCAGAGAGGTGTTTTGCATGAACTGCCAAGCGTTTGACAACATCGTAAGCGACCTGGCGCGGAATGGAATGGTTGACGCCGCGATAAGCCAGGATGGGCTCGACCATGCTTCGGAATGCGATAAATGCTCAGATCGTCTGTCAGATGAAAGATCGCTCAGCAATGTTTTGGGGAGCCTGGCTGAAACAGACTTGCTGATTCAGGCTCCTGAGACTCTCGAATCGTCCCTGCTCGGGGCGTTTCGGTTGGCCACTGCCGAAAAGAATTCGGTTCCGAATGTTGCCGTATTACCGATAACAGGTAGGCGTAGCTATCACTGGAGTGTTGCGGCCGCGGCCGCTGTCGTTGCTGCACTCCTCGCGATTGCGGGTGTAAAAGTTCTGAACCTGCGCAGTGCAGGCCCGAACGTCATACCGCAAAACGTTGCGGTCACGCCCGCGTATGAAGAGCAGAAGGAACCCGGCAGCGTTCCGGCAAACGACTTGTCGTCGGGAAAGGAATCTGCACCGATTTTGAGCCCTACGCCCATTCAGAGGCATCAGAATCGAAAGTACCATCCGGGACTGCAGAATGCCGGTTATCGCCCCGCTTCAAAGTCGCCTGTTGAGAGCATCGATGTCCCTTCTCAGGCTCAGGAGATTGCAACAGATTATTTCCCGGTTTCATACGCGAGTTCTTTGTCACCTCTTGAAAGCGGCCGTGTAATTAGAGTTGAACTGCCGAGAACGGCGTTGGCGGCATTCGGTCTTCCAATGAACATGGCTCAGGCGAATGGAAGCGTTAAGGCTGATGTTCTGATGGATGACTATGGCGCAGCGCGCGCAATTCGTTTTGTGAGATAAAGTCGATGTTACTGTCGGCTTCGTTGTTGAAATATTTCGATTACCGAAGGAGTTTGCTAATGAAAAGGGCTGGAATTTTGACTGCCGGTTTAACTGGCGTTTCAATGTTGACGAGTTTCGTTGTATTTGCGCAAAACCCGCAGCAACCGAAGGAGAGGACGCCGGGTGTTGTTGTTCGTACGGATAACATCGTTGTAAACACTCCAGGGCCGGACGATGTTCTGACTGAACCTGGACTTCCCCCTTTTGCGGCTGGCGTGAAAGGTCAGAATACGTTCGTATTTGTAGGCTCCGAGTTCAGTTTTGACGGTAAAGTTGTAAAGAATGCTCCGTATTCGGGCGACGCTGTTACAGAAACAACGCAGACCCTAAGTGACGGCAACAGGATTGTACGCAAGAACACGGCATCTGTTTACAGAGACAGTGAAGGTCGAACCCGGCGCGAGCAAAGCATTATCGCTATCGGCCCTTATAGTTCAGCGAATGACGTGCCACAAAGTATCGTTATAAATGACCCGGTAGCTGGAACCAGCTATATGCTTGATTCGCGGTCCAGGACAGCCAGGAAACTTGGGATAAAGCCCCTTCCGTTCAACTTTAAAGTGCTTACGGCTCCGGGCGCTCCGGCCGCACCTGGCGTTTCCGTCGGCCCTAACGTTATGTTTGGTCCTGGCACTTCCACTGCAGCCATAGGCTCATTCGGACCCGAAGACCTTCCGGTTCCTCCGCCTCCGCCGGCATCTGGCGCGATGGTCGTTGAGGGTAAAGGATCAGGCTCTGTTGTCAACGAACGTGTGATGACATATGAACGGATCCAGGGGCCTGAAATTCACACGCAAATGAGAGTTAGCACAAACGGACCTTCCGGTCATGCTCCAAAGGTTGAATCACTCGGGAAGCAACTTGTTGAAGGAGTCGAAGCCGACGGAACCCGTACCACGGTCACGATCCCTGCCGGTGAAATTGGAAACGAACGGCCAATCGATATTGTCGAAGAGCGTTGGTATTCACCAGAGTTGCAAACCCTGGTCTTAAGCAAGCGAACTGATCCGATGTCGGGTGATATGACTTATCGATTGACCAACATCAACAGGAACGAACCTGTCCGGTCGTTATTCGAAGTTCCCAGCGATTACAAAATTAAAGAGGGCCCTGGCGTCACGGAATTCAGACGAGCACCAAAACCTCCCGAAGATAAGTAGTTGCGCGCTGAGACTCTTTGGTAAATCGATTTGGAATAGGCGGGATTTGTTCCCGCCTATTTTTTTTCGCCGGGACGCGAAGCGCCCCCGTTTTCTATCAATTGCAGCAGGCTGGCGGCGAGTGCAGGCTGCGAATCCTTTAACGCTTTGTATTGTTCCATCGCCCCTTCCTTATTTGCTGCCTTGATATTTACAAGTGCCAGTGAACGGCGGGCTTCCACATCATCCGGATTCAACTTAACGGCCTCGCCATAAGCCTTAATTGCATCCTGCAGTTTGTTGGCCTTGTTATATGCATTACCGAGATTAAAAAAGGCGTCGGAATCCTTCGGATTTATCGTTACGACTTTCTTGAACGCGGCGATTTGCTCATCATTCTGGCCCGACTTATCGTATGCATTACCCAGATTGAACCAGGCGTCAGCATAATCAGCTTTGATCTTGATTGCCTGCTTATAAGCATCGATCGATTTCGTTATCTCGTTCCGCCCAAGGTATAAATCGCCGGATTTCACCAGAGGAAGCGGGTTTTGGGGATCAGCAGCAGCCGCCTGATTGAAATAATCAATGGCTGAATCCGGTTGATTTTGAACGAGCGAAGCGTTACCCAGTTTTAGAAGAACTTCTGAATTTGTCGGAGCAATCGTCTGAGCATGTTTCCAATACTCAACCGCCTTTGGCACGTCCTTCATTTCGAAGTAGGCTTCGCCAAGTTGGAGCAGGGCATCAACGTTTTTCGGATCAAGCTGCAGTGCTGTGTTGAATTCGTCGATAGCCTCTTTGAAATGATGATCGGCAAGATAATCATTTCCCAAATTGTAATGGTTTGCCGGGTTGGTCGGGGCCTTCGAAACGGCTTCCTGGTCTGCCTGCCTTAAAGGCGCAAACAGTTCCGTCGGCGTTGGCACGACCACAGCCTGCGCTGTATTGGCGTTCGCCGCCGAGTTCGACTCGATGGGCTTCGGTGCTTTCCTACAAGCGCCCGACCCGATTGCCAGCGTAACTAAAATAGCGGTGCGGATGATTGACCTATTCATACCTGCGTTCTCGAAACTCGCTCCTGATTCTCTAAAATATCAACAATTCATTTGGCGTCCCCCCGCACAACGACGTCATTAGTCCGTGCTACGACCTTATTGGAATCGAATACGCCGCGGGCACAATTCACTTTGCTTTCCTTTCCTCCTTCCCTTGGTTTGCCTGGTGGCTTGCAGCTAAACCGTACATGCGGCTACACTAACAGTTTCTGTAATACGACACTATAACGCAATCGATAATCGAGCGAGGAATCGAAATGAAGATTCATGAATATCAGGGCAAAGAGCTTCTGAAGAAATTTGGCGTTCCAGTGCCTCGAGGCATTGTGGCGCACTCACCGGACGAGGCTTACAACGCCGCCAAAGAACTTGGGACGGATGTTGTCGTTGTGAAAGCACAAATTCACGCCGGGGGACGCGGAAAGGGCGGCGGAGTAAAGCTCGCGAAAAGCCCGGAAGAGGCCCGGGACATCGCGGGCAATATTCTCGGTATGAACCTTATCACGCATCAGACTGGTCCGGAAGGGCGCGAAGTCAGAGTGCTGCTCATCGAAGAAGGGCTGCCGATTGACAAAGAGATGTACCTGGGGATTGTTCTTGACCGAGTTTCGGGACGGCCAGTATTTATGGCATCGGCCGCAGGTGGAATGGACATCGAAGAAGTGGCGGCTTCGACTCCCGAACTGATATTCAAGGAAACGATCGATCCTGCGGTGGGTTTTCGACCGTTTCAGGCCAGACAGTTGGCGTTTGCAATCGGCCTACCGGCTGACCTCATCAACCAGGCTGCGAAATTTATGCAGGCACTTTACACTGCATACGAACAAACGGACGCTTCCCTTGTCGAGATTAATCCTTTTCTCCTGACGAAGGATAAGCGGCTAATTGCTCTGGATGCCAAAATCACTTTTGACGACAACGCGCTCTACCGTCATCCGGACTTTCCGGCCCTCCGCGACCTGAACGAGGAAGAGCCGCTTGAAATTGAGGCTTCAAAGTTTGACCTCAATTATATCAAGCTCGATGGAAACATCGCCTGCATGGTTAACGGTGCAGGACTTGCCATGGCGACGATGGACATTATAAAGCTCGCTGGCGGTGAACCTGCAAATTTCCTTGATGTTGGAGGCGGTGCGTCGCAGGCGCGGGTCGAGGCAGCCTTCAAAATCCTTCTTGGGGACGAGCATGTCAAAGCTGTGCTTATCAATATCTTTGGCGGTATTGTCCGATGTGACATGGTCGCGCGTGGAGTGGTCGATGCCGCGAAGAATCTCGGTATCAGCATCCCTGTCGTGGTGCGGCTTGAAGGAACAAACGTCGAAGAAGGTCAGCGCGTTATCCGTGACTCCGGCTTAAACTTTACCGTTGCGAACGGAATGAAGGACGCTGCCGAAAAAGTAGTTGCCGCTGCTGCCTGATCAGCTCAGCAGCACGCTCCAGTGCCGGAGGGGACTCAGATGTATTCGGGGGTTAGCGCTTCGCTGACCCCCGGAACGGCCGCAATAACAATCCGCGCCCCGGATGCAGCGCGACGATTGTGTGCGCAAATACTACGGGTTTACGTTCCAACAATGACCTGACTTGTTCCGCCGTCTCGTTTCATGCGATCAATCTCATACTGCGTGTTATCAATTCGCTCCTGAACGTCCGGATGATCGCTGAAGAGTGACCCCAGAATACCAGCGTCGTCCTTTGAGAGCTGTTGAAGCTTCCTGAACATCCCAATCATGCCCCGGGGATCATAACCGGCTTTTTTCGCGCACCGCACGCCAAGGTAATCCGCCTCGCGTTCTTCTTCCCTTGTATGGACAGCCAGCAATCCGTTTCCCACTATACTGGCCGCCGCTTTCCCCAGGTTTTCGGCAGTTTTTCCGGCAATACCGGTTACCGATCCAAACCAGTCTGCGAGCGAGCTCACCTGTTCCGACTGTTGAATTGATTTCAAACTGTGACGAGCGACTATGTGCCCAATTTCGTGCGCCGCGACCGCGGCCAATTCGTCGTCGTTGGCCAACTTCATCACCGCGGTCGTCACATACACATACCCACCTGGTCCCGAAAAGGCATTTATCTCCCGATTTTCAATAACAAAGAATCGATAAGGCAACTGCGGCCGCCTGCTGGTCCGCGCAACCTTCTGGCCTATTTGATTCAAACGATTTTGTCCGACTTGAGAGAGTTTAAATTTCTTCAATATTTCAACGTGAAGCCGCGCTCCCAGCCGAATCTCGTCCTTCTCGCTTATCAGACCTTCGTTCGAATATGTAGCGCTGCGAAAGTCGGCGTAAGGATCACCGGGCATTCCAACGGGTCTAGCCGTCCCAACTCCCGTGGGACGACTCGCCACACGGCTCGGGTTCGTCTTTCCCAACCCAAGCCTGTTAATGGTGGCCCGAACGCCAAACGAACAGATGAAATACGCAGCCAAAAACAGTACTGCGGTGGTGAATAGTTTTTTCAAGGGGCAATACCTCTCAACCAGCCTGGAATCTCAACCCGTTCGTAAAACTCATTTTGCGAGAAACCCGCATTCCAAGGGACCTTAAAAGCGACTACAAACTTTGAATTCCACGGAGTCATTCTACCGCATTCCATACTCAAATTTTGATTCCCTATAGAACAAGTACCATCAGCGCTTAACCGACGACCACCACCAGGCCCAACTTCCAGCCTCTGGCCTCTACCCTCTAGCCTCTGCCCTTCCATGACGAACAGTGTACAATCCGTTTGCGTTCCAACCATGCCACTATTACGGAGGACCATTTATGACGACCCTTTCATTCTGGGGAGCGGCGGAAACCGTCACGGGCTCAAAGTACTTGATCGAATCCCCTGGCGCACGCATTTTGGTTGATTGCGGGATGTTCCAGGGACTTAAGGAGTTGCGTGAACGCAATTGGCAGGACCCTCCCTTTGATCCGAAAAGCATCGACGCGATTTTAATAACCCATGCGCACATCGATCATACAGGCTATCTTCCACGCCTCGTGGCTCAGGGATATAAGGGGCCCGTCTATTGTTCTCGCGGCACTGCTGATTTGATAAAGATTCTTTTGCCGGACGCCGGGCGCCTTCAGGAAGAAGACGCAGATTATCGAAATCGTCACGGCCTGACCAAACACGATCCGGCGCTCCCGCTCTATACGGAACAGGATGCTTACGCTGCAATCGAATTGCTCCAATCGTTCCCAAATGATGGCATTCCCCACGATGTCGCACCCGGCGTCAAAGCTTCCTTTACGATCTCGGGACATATTCTTGGCTCCAGCCTCGTCCTGGTTGAGATTGCGAATGCGGGCGCCGGTGGGGAAACGCGGCGAATCCTCTTCTCTGGGGATCTGGGACATTATGACCAACCTATAATTCGTGATCCCGAACCTCCACCCTCATGCGACTTTTTGCTGGTGGAATCGACTTACGGAGATCGATTGCATGATCCCGAAGATCCTAAGGACGCGCTCGCCAGGGTAATCAATGACGCTGTCAGGCGCAATGCCGTAGTGCTTATCCCCGCCTTCGCCGTCGGCCGGACACAAGAGATTATTTATATTATCCGCGAACTTGAGGACGAGCATCGAATTCCGATTCTACCTGTACGCGTTGACTCACCGATGGCCGCCGCCGCAACCCAGGCATACAGCAATCGCAAAGAAGAACAGGATGAGAATTATGCGAGTGTCCTTGCCCGCCGTCAGCATCCACTCAGAACCCACTCAATGGTTACTACTACGTCACGCGAGGCTTCGAAAAGAATCAATGAGGAACACGGCGCGCGAATAATTATTAGTGCATCCGGAATGATGACTGGCGGCCGTGTCTTGCATCACGCGCAAAGAGTTCTGCCCGATCCCGATGCGACTATTATTTTTGTGGGATACCAAGCCACAGGGACACTTGGTCGCAGGATCATAAACCGGGAACCTGAAGTTCGGGTGCTGGGTCGCTGGACGAGAGTAAGTTGTCGCATCGAACAAATCGGAGGCTTTTCGGCGCACGCGGATTGGAAAGAAGTTATCAAATGGCTCGAGGGCATGCCGTCTGCGCCGCGTCGCACATTTGTAACCCATGGCGAAGTTGGCTCGGCCGAAGCAATGCGTGACCATATAATCGAGCGCTTTGGCTGGAAGGCCGAAGTGCCTTATCTCGGCAAGCAGGTCGAGTTGGACTGATTGGAACTAATGATGCATCAGCCGGGCCCCAAACCGAATCCCATAGGGGCCCCATCTTATCCTGGTTTTTGCCCTCGACCATTCTGAGTATTTCAGGGCCATCCAACCCGGGCAATCGCATATACAGAGGATTTATGTCTCAATCTTTGTAGCTGCTCCTTTCCTCAGCTACTTGTTTCCTTAACCGTTGCATGCTCGCCCTCGTTTCTCTTTCCAATAAAAGCGAAGTAAACAGCGCGCACTATCAGAGCGTAAGATACAACCGTCTTCATTATTTGTCTCTCCGCTCCGTTCCCACATCATTCCGGCTTCGTTTGGTTCACGCCTTGCCTCTCGGGAACCACGACAGTCACGACGCCTTAGCGTTCTCCTGGACCTTTCGGCCCTCGTCTGTCTGGTGGTTCTCGAAGACAAGTTCTCGATCCTGGTCCACGAACCTGCCGCGAAGTGCCTATTGCAATGGTTGTGCCGAATCGCGGAACAGGAAAAAGCCGAAAAAGCAGTCAGTCGACCGACAAAGCAACTTAAATATGTGAGAAACGGAGATTTATCACGCACTTCTTTAGTCTGCTCTTCAATTCCCATCTCTGCCTAATGCCTTATTTTTTTGCCTTTGCGGTCGGGATCGCGCTTGAAAGTCCGCAACGCCGCCTCGTGGAGAGTTCGACCCTCGCATGGTATACTGCGCGGTCTTTTGCATGCTAACAGCAACAGCGTAAGGCGCTTATAGTCGGATCCAATGTGGTTTCGGCCTTTTGAACTGCCTGCCGCTGGAATTTAAGGAGTTAAATCTTTGAGCGTTCTTGTTGATAAAAATACTCGCCTCATCGTCCAGGGAATTACGGGCAAAGAAGGCACTTTTCATACTAAACAGATGGTGGAATACGGGACCAGGGTGGTCGGCGGTGTCACTCCAGGAAAGGGGTCGACTCTCCACGAAGGTGTTCCCGTGTTCAATACGGTTCAGGACGCCGTCAGGGAGACTGGCGCAAACGCATCTGTGATCTACGTGCCGCCTCCGTTTGCCGCTGATGCCATTATGGAAGCTGCCGACGCCGGAGTGGCTTTGGTTGTCTGCATTACCGAAGGCATTCCGGCTCTGGATATGGTAAAGGTGAAAGAATATCTGGCCAGCAGGAACACCCGGCTGATCGGACCGAACTGTCCTGGTGTTATCTCGCCGGGCAAATGCAAGATCGGCATTATGCCGGGGCACATTCACCGCGAAGGCGCGATCGGCGTCGTATCGCGTTCGGGAACGCTCACCTATGAAGCCGTTGGGCAATTGACGGCGCTCGGCCTTGGGCAGTCGACCGCAATTGGCATCGGAGGTGATCCCATCATCGGCACGACACACACCGACGCTCTTGCACTATTTCAGGCGGACGATGGGACCGAAGGCATTGTCATGATTGGCGAAATCGGGGGTAGCGCTGAAGAAGAGGCTGCAGCATTCGCAAAAGCCAACGTCACCAAACCAATCGTTGCCTTTATAGCGGGCCAGACAGCACCACCGGGCCGCCGAATGGGACACGCCGGTGCGATTATCGCGGGTGGAAAAGGAACTGCGGCGGAAAAAATGCAGGCGCTTGAGGACGCAGGTATCCGGGTAGTCAGATCGCCGGCCGATATCGGGGCAGCGATGAAAGACGCACTCGGTTCTCGCGCTGTCGCGTAAAATGATTTTGGTTTTTAAGGAAAAAGTTCGATCACTTAGGACGAACGGTCCTGACTGATTCAAGTTCTAAATAAATCTTATTTTGAGGAAACAATGGCGGAAACAGCAGGTAATTTAACATTTGGTATTATCAAACCCGACGCCGTGCGCCGGGGCAAGACGGGCGTCGTCCTGCAAAGAATCATCGATGGCGGATTCAAGGTGCGTGGGATGAGGTTGATCCACATGACAAAGGCTCAGGCAGAAGGGTTTTACGCGGTACATCGCGAACGCCCGTTTTTCGGCGAGTTGACCGAGTTTATGTCGAGCGGACCGTGTGTTGTTCTGGCCCTCGAGAATGATGGTGCAGTAAAGGCGTGGCGTGATTTGATGGGAGCCACGGACCCCGCAAAGGCTGACGCCGGTACAATTCGGAAGGAATTTGGCGCCTCGCTTGGCGAAAACGCCGTGCATGGTTCGGATTCAGAAGAAAACGCAGCAATTGAACTTTCGTACTTTTTCAGTCAGCTTGATCTGGTGTAATTAGTCCTGGATATTTCGGCCGCTATGAAGAAATGTCCTTTTTGTCAAACTGAGTATGGCGATCCCACGCAGAAGTATTGTCTGAACGATGGGGCAGTGCTTGTCGAAGGAACCACGGGTTCTTACGATTCGCAGGCAACCTTGCTTTCGCCTTCACAGTCGGCGCCGAATAATCTGGCGCCGACTGTGGCGAGTCCTGCAGGAAGCACTTCGCATGGAGGTTGGACGGCGCCACCCCCGCCGTATATTCAGCCAGTGCAGCCGCAACGGAGCAAGCTTCCCTGGATTTTGGGAGGGCTCCTTGCTTTGATTGCAGGATTAGGTCTGATTGGAGTCGCAGGTCTTGTCGCCTGGCAGTTTTTTATCTACCACCCAGACCAAAATAACAGGAACGGAAACCGTCAGATAGCGGTCGATACGTCGAACCGTCCGAAATCGGACAATCGCAACCTGGCTGTGCCCAGTCCTGTTCCTGCCTCGAATACCAATAGTGGTTATGGTTATGGGCCACTCGTAAAAGAGAGTCCAGTCATGACGGACGATAGCGCTCCGGGAGACGCTGACGAAGTCCTTGCCATTCTCACAGCTTTGGAAAACGACTGGATGAGGGCTAACGTAAGCGGGGATAGAGCTACGCTCGATCTAATTTTGGCATCCGACTATAAGGGAATTTTGAACGACGGCTCGATTAAGACCAAACAGGTGTATCTCGCAACTGCTGCACCGGATAAGAATGTCAAATCCTGGTCGATCACTGGACTTGCTCTTAAATTGAACAAAAAGAACGCCACCGTCACTGGAACCGTTAATTGGGTCGGCCCGAAGGAAACGAGCCATTTTCGCTTTAAGGATGATTTTGTGTGGCGCGACGGTCGCTGGCAGGCGGTGGGTTCGATTATTCTTCCGCCAGCTTAGAGGATATGCAAATTTTATCATTTAACAACAAAGAAAACCGGAACCGATTCTGAGGGTTTTTATGTCAATATTTAGTGATGTTATCGATTCGACAAGAGCAATAATTAAAGGGATGGGTGTCACGCTCTCCTACATTCCAAAACAGAAGTGGACCGTTCAGTACCCTGAGGAGCCTGTAACGCTGCAACCCAGATATCGCGGACAGCATTTGCTCCACGTTGACGAAAGGGGCAAGGAAAAATGCGTCGCCTGTTACCTGTGCGCATCTGCATGTCCTTCAGACTGTATTTACATTGTCGCAACTGACGATCCTCGCCCGCCGGCTGATCGCGTCGGAGTCGACGAGCGTTACGCTCAGGTCTACAATATCGATTATGGACGTTGTATCTTTTGTGGATTTTGTGTCGAGGCCTGTCCCAAGGATGCCATTACACATGGATACAATTTCGAACTGTCTGTGTATAACCGTGCCGACCTTTTGAAGACCAAGGATGATCTGCTGATTACTAAACAGAAACAGTCGTTGAATTATCGGGTTGCTTTTTCTGATGAAGATGTTGACTCTGAGTACAAGGAAGTCTAATACCGTAAAATGGTAAATAGTAAATGGTAAATGGTCATTGGCGGTGCCCGAGTGGTTTAATGTCTCGAGTGAATCGTCCAGTCATCCAGAATTCAAATGACGGTGATAATCACCATTTACCGTTGACCATTTACCATTTACTGTCTCATGCCCGACAAAGAATTCCACTACCAATGGCCATTCGAGCTTAAGTCCTCTCCGGAAATGCTCTGGCCGTTGCTGGCCAACACCGATCGATTCAATCGAGAAGTGGGGTTGCCTGCGCTTCAAATTCCGAATTCGCGGCCAAATCGCCTTCCAAATGCACGAAAAAGAATCGGCATTAGAAAACTGGGCCTTAAAGTTGAATGGGAGGAACATCCCTTCGAATGGGTTCGACCTTTCAGATTCGGTGTGCGTCGTGTCTACTTCAGGGGCCCGATAAAAGAAATGAGCGTCCGGGTTGAGTTGACGCAGCGTAGCGATGGCGGAACGACTGTAAATTACGAAATCTGGATCACGCCTCGGAATTGGGTTGGCAGGGCGGCCATTCCCGTTCAAATCGGGGCTTTGAGCGCGCGAAGTTTTGCAGCGACGATCAGGCACTACGACGAGATTGCGCAGGCGGGAAAACTTCCACCTTACGACACTATCGAGGCGACGTTCTTAAGCGGAGGTAAAGAACGGTTAAAAAGGCTTGCTGAACAACTTGAAAACAAGCAGGTCGATCGCGACATTGTCGCTTTAATGCTGAACACAATTTCTGCCGCGGATGATTTTTACGCAGCACGCATGAGACCGTTCGAGCTGGCTGATTATTGGAATTTGGAACGAAAAGCAGTTTTAGCTGCATTCCTTCACGCAACCCGAATCGGAATGCTTGATCTGCAATGGGATATTATCTGCCCTCACTGCCGAGGGGCAAAAAAGACCTTTGCGGGCCTGTCGACTATTGATTCGGAAACCTATTGCCAAACCTGCAACATTGATTTTACAGTTGACTTCCATAGAACTATCGAGCTGACCTTCAGGCCAAGCGCTTCTCTAAGAAAGCTCGAGACCCCGAGTTTCTGTGTTGGTGGGCCAACCCTTACACCGCACATAGTCGCTCAGCAGCTGGTCGAAGCCGGGGACACGCGTCGCCTCAATGTTCCGCTTGAAGCCGGTCGATACAGGCTGCGCACGCTCGAACTCCCTGGCGCTGTTTGGATCGAGGTCGATGAAGGCAACGAGAATCTTGCGACATTTCACGCGACAGATCAGGGATGGACAGAAGCCGAAGGCTCGGTTAGCCCTCGTCCCTCCTTCTACCTTGAAAATCAATCCAGTGCAACACAACTCTTTATATTGGAGCGAACGTCGTGGAGTGACCAGGCTGCGACAGCGGCCGAAGTGACGGCACTTCAGGTCTTTCGTGACCTCTTTTCCTCCGAGGCCCTGCGCCCCGGCGAACGAATCTCTGTCGGCGCATTAACTGTAGTGTTTACCGATCTTTGCGGTTCGACACAAATGTACAGGGCCATTGGAGATGCTCCTGCCTTTGGTCGCGTCATGAACCACTTCGATGTCCTGAAAGCCGCTATTGAGAAGCACGACGGTGCGCTTGTGAAGACAATTGGCGACGCCGTAATGGCAGTCTTTCGTCGACCTGTCAATGCTGTCCGTGCGATGGCTAATGCTCAGCAGGTTCTGGCGGATCAATCCCGGGGTGATTCGACGCTTTATCTTAAAGTCGGGATCAACATCGGACCGTGCATCGCCGTTACATTAAACGAGCGGTTGGACTATTTTGGCGGCACGATAAATATGGCTGCCCGTCTTGAGTCCCTGTCGACGGGCCACGATGTGATAATCTCAGATTCAGTAAGAGAAGACCCGGAGGTTCAGGAATTGTTGATGTCGGCTGACGAAGGATTTACAACAATTCCTTTCTCAGTCAAGCTCAAGGGATTTGAAGACGATCAATTTGACCTCTGGCGCGTTTCGCAGCAAAAGACTGCGAATCACACGCGACAATGAAATTCATGACGTCGGTGTCGTTGGACGATTGCCACGTGCTCGATCACGTTGCGCTCTGAAATGTCGAAGGTTTTCGTTTCCTGACGGTCTTTTCTTTCCGATTCCACCCTTGAACTTCCCATCGAAATTATTCAGCAATGTCGCGATTGAAACCAGGTCCAGCAATCCGAAAAGGGAACTAATGGCAGTCGTTCTGGAATCAAAAGATGTCTCGAAGGTTTATCAAATGGGACAGAACAGGGTTGCGGCATTGGACGGGGTTTCAGTTGCGATCGAAAAAGGCGAATACGTCGCAATTCAGGGCACATCTGGTTCCGGCAAATCGACACTGCTAAATCTGTTTGGTGCCCTCGACCATCCGTCGGCCGGCGAGATTCTCTTTGAAAACTGCTCTTTGGGGCCGCTGACAAAAAAAGAACTGGCCAGATATCGAAGGTATTCGATCGGTATGATTTTTCAGAATTTCAATCTGATTACATCGATGTCAGCGGCCGAGAACGTCAGCCTTGCTTTGGCATTTGGTGGGCTGCGTGGGCGTCAAAGGGAAGATAGAACGATGGAACTGTTGGAGAGTGTCGGACTTGGCGATCGTTCAGATCACCGACCTGCCGAACTCTCGGGAGGTGAGCAACAACGCGTTGCGATAGCTCGTGCACTGGCAAATCGACCTCGTGTATTGCTTGCCGATGAACCGACGGGAAACCTTGATTCAACCAGGGCCGAGGAACTTTTGACATTGCTTCGACAGATGGTCGACCGCGACGTACTGACCGTTGTCATGGTCACTCATGATAAGGATCTTGCCGCACGATTTGCCGACCGCACCATTATGATGAAAGACGGCCAGGTCGTAGCTTAAGAATTACATTCAGGCAAAAGTTATATTTAATGAAACACGTTCAATAAGAAAGGACTAAGAGGGAAACGGTCAATCGTGTTTACTAAAATCTGGTCTCGAACCTCTAAACTCTTCATTCATGATTAAGGCAATACTGTTTGATTTCAACGGCATCATCATCGACGACGAGCATTTGCAGCTTAAAGCCTACAGGACCGTTTTAAAGGAAGAGGGCATCGATCTGACTGAGGACGACTATTTTTCTTCGCTCGGTATGGATGATGTTCGATTTGTACAGGCGGCATTTGCGCGGGCCGGCATTCCACTTCCAGATATCGTTCTTACCGGAGTTATAGAACGCAAAACAGCCGCGCACAGGCTATTGATCGAAGATCGGCTGCCTTTGTTCCCGGGTGTGGTTACGTTTGTAAAAGCGGCCGCGAGAAAATATCCCCTGGGAATTGTCAGCATGGCTCGCAGGTCGGAAATTGATTTTGTATTGGAACGCGCAAATTTGAATTCGGCATTCTCTGTGATTATCAGTGCGGAGGATGTCCAGGCCTGCAAACCGGATCCATCTTGTTATAATCGAGCTTTCCTTTCGATTGATGAAAAAATTCGGGGTGCCGCGAAGCTTGCAATCTCGCCAAATGAATGCCTGGTGATTGAGGATTCTCCTCCGGGCATTCTTGCAGGAAGGGGAGCTGGCATGCAAACCCTTGGCATCACAAACACTGTTTCCGAAGCCGAACTTCGTAACGCAGGCGCCGATGTTGTTTCCCACAGTCTAAGCGACTGGAATGTTGACGCCATCCACCATGTCTTCGATCGATGACCCTGGGTCTGCAGGCTGTTTTATGCTTCCTTCCGATAAGTTGCGTGCAAAATCCGTTCGGCGCCAATTCGAACAATCGCTATCCTGCAGCGGAAGCCAGTTCATCCTTACACGCTCTGCTTTGCTTATTGCGGCTGAGGAAGAAGCAGGAGTCGACCCGGAACATTATCTTGCCGTTCTTAAAGTTTGGGGTGATTCAGTTCGTAATCGCGCCAGTTCTTCCAGTCAATCTCCTCTCACGGTTCTGTTGACGTTTCTCTATCAGGAACTCGGGTTTCGCGGGAACCAACTTGCCTACTACGACCCGAAGAACAGCTTTTTGAATCAGGTGCTTGACCGTGCTCTTGGCATTCCCATCTCGCTGGCGGTAGTTTTGATTGCGGTTGGACGGCATGCAGGATTGCAAGTGGATGGAGTGGGCATGCCGGGCCACTTCCTGGTTCGTGTTCAGGAGCCAGGTAAACCAGAACCGGTGCTTTTGGATCCGTTTTGTGGCGAAAGGATCAGCCGAAGTGAATGCCAGCGTAAACTGGATGACCTTTTCGCTGGCCAGCTGGAGCTGCAGGATGAACATCTTTGCACTGTGACTGACAGACAAATACTTGAACGAATTCTTCGGAATCTAAAAGCAGTTTATGTGCGCTACGGGTTAAATCGTCGCGCGCTTTCGATTGCTGACCGTATCCTTCTTGTCGTTCCGCGCTCTTTGCCTGACGTCAGGGATCGGGGCACACTTCGGGCAACAATCCGTGACTTTGCAGGAGCCATAAAGGATTTCGAATTCTTTCTTGCGCACAATGCAGACAGTCCCGAGGTCGCCGACGTCGCCGAGCAGCTTAAACGAGCGAAAATGAGTCTTGCGGGATTGAACTAGTGCGGAAACACCGATCGCATAGCCTGTTCAGTGCCACCAACGTTCCAAATCTGGCCAGGATTTTACTACAAAAACGTCCGAGTAACTTATGGGCTTCCTGGATATCTTACGGCTCTCTCTGAGGAATCTTCGCGAGGCCCGTCTTCGTGCCGCGTTGACTACAATGGGCGTCATCGTCGGTGTTGCCGTGATTGTTTCAATGATTTCGTTTGGGTTGGGCCTCCAACGAAATACAGTGGCAAGATTTAAGGCGTTGGACCTCTTCAACGAAATTACGGTCTTTGGCCGCAGTCTTACGGCTCTTGCAACTTTTTCACCCACAGGTTCAGACAGCGCAAACAAGCCTGGGAATAACAATGACCGTGGCCCAGGTGGGCCAGGATCTCGTCCGTCGACCGAATCCAAAAAGAACCTTGATGATGAGGCGATTGCGGAAATCCAGAGGATAAATGGTGTAGCTGCAGTTGAGCCCAGCATCACTTTCACGACCTTTGTACGCTCGAATGGGCGATCTCGAGTTGAGAATTCGGCGGGCGTTCTGGTTCCCAATCTCGCCAACCGCTTCAAAGAGTTTTCAGCAGGGGGGATGATCTCATCACAAGCGGCAGACGAGGTTGTCGTTACTGAGAATTTCCTTCGTGACTTTGGCTACTCAAAGCCTGAGGATGCTATCGGTAAAACTGTCGAGTTGTTGGCCCCTCCGAGCAAGCGAGAGGAAGACCAGGAAGAAAACTTCTTTGGCATTCCTTTGAACAATGGCGATCGCGAGGCAAGGGAACCGGAAAGCCCCATCGTTGCTAAGACGCTTCGAATTTCAGGCGTCATGAAAGAATCTGGTGGCGCTCGCCTTCGCGGCTTCTCTTTGCCTGTAAACTTGTTTGTTCCGCTCGAGACAGCAAAGACCTGGCGCGCGGAACACCATGATGACCTTAGTGATGTCGCGCTTCAACTGGCGCGCGAGAGCGGAGCTCTCCGAGCAAACGAATCGTATGGCTATCAATCGGCAGTGGTTCGGGTCTCAGACCCTGTTGCTTTGACTAATGTTCGAAAGCGTTTGACTGAGATGGGATTTGCTTCGTTTTCAATTATGGATGAGCTCGAACAATTGCGGACGGTTTTTCTGATTTTGAATTCTGTCCTCGGGCTGCTCGGAGGAATCTCGCTTCTGGTCGCTTCGTTTGGCATTGCTAACACTATGATCATGTCGATCCTGGAACGGACCAGAGAGATTGGTATTATGAAGGCGATCGGTGCTGAGGACCGTGAAATCAAGTTGATCTTTTTTGTAGAAGCTGCGTTTATCGGCTTTTTTGGCGGTGTTATTGGATGTATTGCTGCTGTTGTGATTGATTCAATCGCGAACCGCCTGGCATTCAGATTCGTGCTTAAACCGCAGGGAGCCGCATACGTCGATTTCTTTGCGCTTCCACTCTATCTGTGGCTCGGTGCGATAGCCTTTGCAGTCATCGTGGCCATTGCTGCCGCTCTTTACCCCGCTGCGCGCGCCGCCCGTATCGACCCCGTTAAGGCCTTACGGCATGACTAAAAAGACGTGACAGGTAACGGGTGACAAGTGACAGGATTATGTAGTCGCTAATCAGCATGTCAGGTACTTTTTTCAGTCCATTTAACAAACGTCAAAACCACGGGCTATCTTTTTACCTGTCACCTGTTACGTTTTTCATCCCGCCAGGGGTTTTCCGCACTTGCTGCAAAAACGCGCACTCGCGTCCTTCTGTGTTGCACCGCATTCGCCACAGGTCAAGCCAGCCCTGAAATTTGCTCCACAGGTTGAACAGAATGTGGATCCGGCGCTGCTCGCTGCACCGCAGGTTCCACATCGACCTGGCAGCGGCGGAACGTATCCGCCAGCTTTCCTTGTAATGTGATCCTCAATCACGTCCCACGCTTTTTCGGTGATTTTGTACTGACCATACGCACCATAAGCGGCCAGGGCCAGCAGTGGAGCAAATACCACCATTGCGGCGACGGCGACGGCGGCCTTGTCAAACCACTTCTGCATGCCAATCTCGACCCTGGTGCCACCAGTTTCGGGAGTCACCTTGATCGTCAGCGCCGAGGAAAGACCGGTAATTTCTCGAAGCGTACTCGACTTCCTCGCCTGTAGCACAGTCGTAGAGGAAACCTGCATCGTTTGCACCTGATAGTCTTCAGAGAATATTTTTCTCAGTTCCGACATGAGCTTTGTCGGATCCGCCTCAACTCCCGGATAAAATCTGCTGTCCATAAGATGAGCTAGTCCTTAAACCCGCCTACTCAATACGAAATCAAATACGAACTTCGCTAAGGAATTGTTCGTTCTGCATCGGTATACGAACCGACACTTGTCCATTGTTCATTATGATTTCTTCTTATCGCTCTTTGTTTCAGCAGGAAGCTTTGCCGCCGCCTCCAGGATTGTGTTCGAGTTATCGATCGCCTGTTCCAGCGCTTCGCGCGCAGGTCCATCCTCTATTTTTGACCGCAGTGGCTGTAGTTGAGTTATCAAATGGCTCGAGGCGCTTCCAAGTTTTCTCAGGGCCTTCTGCATCAGCTTTTGATTGGCATCCTCTTTCGAGGCCACGTCGTCGATGTTTGTAATTGCCTCGTCAAGAATACTAGCGATGTCACCCAGCAGTTCGGCCTGGCTACCCTTGGGCAGTTCCCCCCACCTCTCGGACTCCTTTTGAACCTGCTTTGAGTTGGCCTGCGCCGGATCTGTCAGGACGATCATCCTTCGTTCAATCGCACGCACAAAAACATCGACACGCACGTCGATCAACTGTGCCTCTTGGACGAGGTCGACTTCCTTTGGTGTAAGGTGGTCGCGGGTCGTTGAATTATCAGCCTGTGCAACTAAGCCAAACTGAATCGAGAGGAAAAGGACAAGGGCAAGTGAGACGGATGGACTGTTGAAAATTCTCATGGCCGTTTTGGTTCGGATGGGCTGGAAAGGCTTTTACCGTGTTCAGAGTCACGGTCGTTTTGTACCGGCGAGTTTTCGCGTAGTACCGTATCTCCATAGAATGCATTCAGGGCCTGTTCCCGTGCATCTTTGGTGTATTCAGCAAGGCGCTTGATATTTACAGCATATTCAACGGGCGTTACTCGTCTGATGGTTTCGATGCGGGAAGCATGTTGGCGTAACGCAAGTTCAATCCGCTTATAAGCATCGCGCGCACGATTGCTTTTGTCTTGAAGATTGTCCAGATAACGCAACGCATCTTCGAAGACCGCCCGATATCGTCCAAGTTCTTCACTTGCCTCATCGAACTGCGAAGCGGTTGTCAGTTGCTCTGCATTTCCAAGATGGGTGTCTGCAAACGAAATGCTCGAACGGGTCCGTGCTTTGAGATCTTTTGTTCGGTCGAGCTCCGAAATCTCCTCTTGCGACAACTTTTTTACCGGAGGAGGAGCAGAGATGTCTTGCTGCGGTGTCTGCCGTGTATACGATGCGCCACAAACACTTCCCGCGTATAGTGCGTATAGTATGGCGGCACCGCAAACTCCACCTAGAACAAACCCGAACCTTTGCTTTTGTTGTTTCGGCGGCACTGAATCGTATCGCATTTCATACCCCGGATTACCTATTACAAAAAAACCTTCGTGGTCGGGACTACTTCCGCTTCTGTGGCTTAACTCCTGCTCCGCGTTTGATTTGATTCCGCAGGGCAGGCAGCCTCAACTTTACTTTCTCAATCTCCAGTTCGTTCTGTGACGGATCCGCCTTTGCTAGAAACTCCTCATAATATTTCAGCGCATCTTCGTATTGTCCCAAATTATCGTAAGAAATGGCTATAAAGAAATCCGCAACGAAGAGATCCGGCTTCACACCCAACAGCCAATTGTACTCCGAAATAGCTCCGGCGTAACTCTTCAATTCATAAAGTGCAGTTGCAAGATTTGCATGTGCTGCATAATTCTGCGGATCCGCGGCGACAACCTGACTTAAAAGAGCGGCCGCGTCGGCAAACCGCTTTGCCTGGACCAGTGCGGACCCATAACCGGTGGCGTAGTTTGGGTTCCTCGGCTCAGCTTCAACTGCGCGTCTGAAATAATCCAAAGATCGATTCGGATTATCGACTCTGTACATCCCACCCAGTCGTGCAAGCAGCGAAGCATTTTTGGGATCCTTTTCGACGAGCGCTTCAAGAGACTTTCGTGCGTCAGGACCTTCCGAGGTATTCGCAACAATTGACTCACGAAGCGATAATGCAGTTTTGGAACGTTGGGCGGGCTCCGGCAAAGCATTCAAAACCATTAGTGCTTCATCGAACCTGCCTTCACTTATATATAGATTTGCCAGAAGCAGCGCAGTTGCTACGGAATGTGAAGATACCTTGTACGCGGTTTCTGCATCTGCGACGGCATTCTTTGTCTCTTTCAGCCTGTTCCGAAATTCGGCTCTAAGACTGAATGCCAAACTACTTCCGCCGTCCAATGTAATTGCCTGTTCAAAACTTTTTGCTGCCGCTTCGGAATCATTCAACGCTTGTTCCACCATAGCCCGCGCAAGCCATTTAGCGGCTTGCTCGCTCTTATTGGCGCTATTATCGGCGGTCAGCGTCTTCATTAGCCCATAGGATTCCACAAGTGTCTCGTGCGAAATTTTTGAAGGAATCGGAATGTTGGAATACGCCCTAACTGCGGTCGCGTTTCCGGGTTCAAGCGTGACGCTTTGGACTAATGCCTTTGCTCCTTCTTCCTGTCTATCGAGACTCAAAAGAAGCACCCCCAGGGCTGCGAAAGGCTGCACCCACTCGGGCCGAAGTTCTGATGCGCGTCTGTACGAGGCTTCAGCTTCCGGATAGCGCTTAAGTTGTTGGAGTGCCACTCCCCGCTGGAATTCGGCTTCCGGGAACTCAGGACGTCGCTTTATCGCTGCATCATAGAGTTGCAGCGCTGAGGACAGATTCCCATGTTCATGCTCATCCTGCGCAAGTTGGAACAACTTGACGGGATCGTCTCCAACGACGGGAACCGCCGATTGCGACTCCACACGGACTCCAACGCAAAGCAACAGAACGACAATTGCCAGCGCATGGTTGGATGTTCGGTGCCTGCACGGCTTTTCTTGGAATGGGAACCGCATTGATCAATCTGATTCTAGATCTCCCCGGCTGGGGAGGGGCTAATCTTACCATGCTGAATCCGCGACCGTCCATAAACCGTCTCTCTTGAATAGGATTGCGGCTTCGGCGCATTGGTTGCACTCTAAGTTCCGCATGGGATAACATTCGCGGCGGCGTTGTTCCACTTCCCCTGTTTTAACGTTAGAATCTGTGTCGAACATCGTTGGTAATTTATGTCTGAAGCAAGGGGTACAAGTGACTAGTATAACGCGAGAGAATTTCAGTTCTTCACAACAACACTCCGGTGACTTTGAAGTCACAGCCGAAGTTATTGCCAGGGAAGACAGATTGCGAAAGCTCATTCGCGAGATGGGGACAGTCGTGGTCGCGTTTTCTGGTGGGGTTGATAGTTCTTATCTTGCTTTTATAGCAAACGCGGAATTGGGGGCGGCTGCGGTTTGCGCCACCGGCGAATCGGCCAGCCTTTCAGAGTATCAGCGCGAACAGACTCGATTGATTGCCGCTCAATTCGGGTTTAATCATCGGATTGTTGAAACTGCGGAAGTTTCGGATCCTAATTACATTAAGAATTCGCCCAACCGGTGCTATTTCTGCAAGAGCGAACTGTATGGAAAACTCGCCCCGTTTGCGGCGGAACAGGGCATTCAGGAGATTGTCGATGGTTCGACAACCGACGATATCGGCGATTACCGTCCCGGTCGCGCAGCTGCCAATGAACGAGGAGTGCGAAGTCCGTTAATCGAAGCCGGTCTCTCAAAAGCCGATATCCGACTTCTTAGTCGGCGTGTCGGATTGCCAACCTGGGATCGTCCGGCGAGTCCCTGTTTGTCTTCAAGAATTGCTTATGGAACTCCTGTCACGATCGAGCGGCTTTCCACCGTTGACCGCGGCGAAAGTGTTATGCGTGGAATGGGCTTTCGCGAGTTTCGGGTTCGGCACCACGACGAGTTGGTGCGGCTCGAAATTGCGCCGGAAGAATTTCATAAGGCCCTGAACGCCGAGACCGCTGCGGAACTTGCGCGACGCTTTCGTGAACTTGGTTTCCGTTATGTGACGCTGGACCTTCATGGTTTCAGGTCGGGTTCGATGAACGAAATTCTGAAAAGATAGCGGAGTTATTTAGCCAGCGAGTCCGACGATTCGCTGGCTGATTTGCTTTTATCATACTGCTCAAAAAAAGTAGTTGGAGAAATCTATGCCTAATCCGATGGTTGATGATGCGAAGGAAATAAGGGAAGACAACCCGTTTGAATCGATGATGTCGAGGTTCGATCGTGCTGCCCAGATGCTGGATCTGGATCCGGACCTGTATGCGGTAATGCGCGTCCCCAACCGGGAACTGAAAGTTTACATCCCTGTAAAAATGGACTCGGGCCGGATCGAGATTTTCGAAGGTTATCGCGTTCAGCACAATGTCGCGCGAGGGCCCGCCAAGGGTGGCATTCGCTATTCTCCTGATGTGACGATCGACGAAGTACGCGCCCTGGCGGCATGGATGACGTGGAAATGTGCCGTCGTGAACGTTCCGTTCGGCGGCGCAAAAGGCGGTGTTATTTGCGACCCGCTCCAGATGTCAATGGGCGAGCTTGAACGCATGACCCGTCGCTATACCGCTGAGATTCTTGACTTTATCGGACCGGAAAAAGACGTTCCAGCTCCTGACATGAATACGAACGAGCAAACCATGGCCTGGATTATGGACACTTATTCCATGCATGCTCGTCATACCGTAACCGCTGTCGTCACGGGCAAGCCAATTGATTTGGGAGGTTCATCGGGTAGACGTGAAGCAACTGGGCGCGGAATCCTATTTGTCGTTAACGAAGCCATAAAGCGTTTCAAGATGACACCTCAATCTACAAAGGTCGCTGTTCAGGGTTCCGGAAACGTCGGCGGTATAGGAGCCCGCCTTCTTTACGATGCCGGTTATAAGGTCGTAGCGGTCTCCGACGTTCACGGTGGAATCTACAATCCAAATGGTATAGACATCCCGGCGGCGCTCGACCACCTCGAGGCGACGCGCTCGTTCGAGGGATTTCCTGGTGTGGAATTTGTTACAAATTCCCAACTGCTCGAATTGGAGTGTGATGTGCTGGTTCCGGCTGCTACCGAAAATCAGATTACTTCCCACAACGCCGAACGAATCAAGTGCAAGGTGCTTGCAGAGGGCGCAAATGGACCGACCACGGCTGCTGCTGATGAAATTTTGCATCGTAAAGGAATATTTGTAATTCCGGATATTCTGGCAAACGCCGGCGGTGTCACCGTATCGTATTTTGAATGGGTTCAGGACCGAATGGGTTATTTCTGGGGTGAGGATGTTGTAAATCAGCGCCTTCAGGACAAGATGGTCGCAAGCTTCAATGATCTTTGCCGCTATGCCGATTCGCGTTCCGTGGACACCAGAACCGCTGCCTATATGCTTGCAATCGACCGCGTCGCATACGACACGCGAATGAGAGGGATTTATGCGTGACGGAAAAAACACATGGCAAAATCGGCCTAACTAGTGAAAAAGTCTTGATTTCGGGGGCAAGGTAGAGTATGGTCTCACGGCAATTGCATCTCGTGTAGGAATCAAAAAGTACTTTAAAGTTTGCTATACGTCGGTGTATATTGCTTCGAGATGCTGCTGAAGTCATGACTCAGTGGCGTCTTACACGATAAGACAGCACATCAGAGAGGCGTAAGGAAGTATAGTTTTCGCGTCGGAAGAGAGCACTTTCTGGCTCGACTCCTCTCATTGCTCCGCTCCATCAACAAGGCGTTTCGGTCGAGGGCGGAAGCAGTTTATTTTAGTACTTTGACTTTGTAACGCGCTTGTAGTTGGAGTGTCCGCGCCCCGCAAGATGACGGGTCGCGCGTGATGTCTGTGATGAACAGCCAGATGCATAAAGACATCCGCCCAACCCGTGGCCTTGGAAGCTCGGCCGCACAATCCGCAAATTTTTTATTTACTCATTTCGCAGGAGGAATGCGATGAGACTCGCGAGAAGAGCGCTATTTTCTGCGCTCGCAATGTTGGTGCTGTGTGCCGCAGCCTCAGCTCAAGCAACACGGATGGAGAATGACCCGCGGAATATCTCTCCAACCGTAGGCACAGGTGGAAACCCCGGAGGGCCCACTGGTCTATTTACAATTTACGACGGTCAAACTCTGCGCCGCGGCGAGTTTACCTTCAGCCTTGCTTACAGCAATTACGACCGGGATCCGGGCAATGTTGACATTTCCGAGGTTCCGGCCAGCTTTCAGATTGGGTTAAACGATCACATTGAGCTTTTTTTCAACACTGACGTTTACAAGGGCGTCAAGGTAAATAACCCGCGCAATCTGTCTGGATTCTATCTGCCGAATTCCCAGCCGTTTGGCGCAGGTGGAGGCACCGCTCCGGCGATCGTCCTCGCTCCTGTTGGTCCGAATGTTGGGACGCTGGCAGGTGCTGGTGCGTTATTCAGGCCGCTTGGCAGCCAGCCGTTTGTTCAGTTTCCATATGTTGGTGGTTCAGCCGGCACTTTTGGCTTGACTGCAGGGAGCGGACAGTTTGGCTTCCCAGGCTTCAACGCAACGCTTGGTCCGGCCAGCGGCGGTAGTGGTAATTTTAGTGGAGCAGCGTCGTTCCCAGGTTTGGGATCGCCTATCGGCAGTATTTTGCCGGGCATAGTGCTTGCCACCATTAATCTACCCTGTACTGCTCTAACGGGTAACTGTAGGCCTCCAGGGAGTCCAAACCCTCTCAATCCGATAGTGGTTCCGGTCGTTTACACGACCTCCCCGTCGTATTTGCCGGATGAGCCGTTCTTGAATCGCACTTGGGGTCAATCTGCATTCAGCACATTCACAATTGGCGGAAAGCTGCTGCTTTTCACCAAACCGAACGCCCCGCTGAGCGTCGCGATTGTTCCTTTTTATCGCTTTTATGCGGATAAGGCGAAAAATACCGCCGGATTCAACCAGCTGCAGCGCGGCTCAAGCCCAGGCGGCAACCTTGGCGATTTCGGGGTTGTGGGTATTGTCAGTGGCCGGCTTAGCAAATCTGCCAATCTTACCGCAAACTTTGGCTATATTCTGAACAGCAACCCGAAAGGGCAATTCCCGAACGGAACGTTTGCAATATTGGGTCGCCCCAACGAAATAACTGCGGGTGTTGGATTCGACTTCCCGATCAACAAGTATTTTCAACCGATGGCTGAGGTTAAGTCTATCTCGTATGTCGGCGGCAAAACACCAAATGCTCTCGGTAACAATCCTGTTGATTTACTGGCAGGTTTCAAGGTTTATCCGAAGCGTTGGTTTGGTTTCGGTGCCTGGTGGCGCTACAACGCCAACCAGCAGAGTCTTAAGCACATCAAGTTAACAAACGCCAATATACCGATTACCCAGCTTAGCGGTGTGGTAGTTCAAGGACGCGGCCTAGTCGTCGTTCCCCCAACCTCAGCGCCTCAGACAACGGGTGGTGTCCCGCTTGGATTCGTCCCCTCGGATGACCCAAATGGGTTCGGCTTCCAGGTCTTTGCTGGACACCGCAATGCACGCGTTCCTGACGTTTTGCCGAATCAGCCGCCGGTAGTAACAATGACGGCTTCTGCTTCGACAGTTACGTTGCCGTGCCCTCCAGGGCAAACTTCTGCAGCTTGTCCAGCGGCGCCACCGTCTACAGTGACGCTCACAGCTAATGCAACTGATCCGGATGGCGATACCCTGCTTTACACGTACACGACCACCGGCGGACGCATCACAGGTGAAGGCGCAAATGCCACCTGGGATTTGGCAGGGGTACAACCTGGAACTTACACATCGACTGTTGAAGTGGATGACGGTTGCGGATGTATCTCGTTCTCGACCGCAAGCGTTACGGTTGCTGCCTGTACAGGTTGTGCTCCGCCATGCCCGACCATAACTGTTGACTGCCCGACTTCGGCTGTACAGCCTGGAACGGCTGCAACGGTTACCGTCAATCTTTCCGGTGGAGCGCCTGGCTTGACCCCGACATATAATTGGTCGGTGTCTGATGGAACTATCGCATCTGGTCAGGGAACTCCCTCGATCAGCATCGATACCACTGGTCAGGATGGCAAGAACATCACGGCCACGGTGGAAATCGGTGGATTGCCGCCTGAGTGTCAGCGAACGGCTTCGTGCTCGTTCTCGGTTGTTAAACCGGAAGTGAAGACATGCTCACAGGTAGACGAGTATGGCGATATCAAGTTTAACGACGAGAAGGCCAGACTTGATAACTATGCAATCGCGCTGAACAGTGACCCGAACGCGACAGGCACGATCATTGTCTATGCAGGTCGAACGGATCCGGCCGGTACTGCACAGGCTCGTGGAGATCGAGCAAAGAACTACCTCGTGACAACACGCGGTATCGATGCTGGTCGAATCACTGTCGTGGATGGTGGATGTCGCGAAACCTTGGCGGTAGACCTGTTCAATTGCCCGGCAGGTGCAACACCTCCCGTTGCAAGTGGCACGGTGCCATGTGAACCTGGTCCGGCAAAGGCCAGACGCCGCGCACGCAAGGGACGTCGTCGCTGATAACAAACATGACATCGCATACTAACGGATGTCTTTAATCCAAAGCGGGTAGCGTCTCGAGACGCTACCCGCTTTGCGCTTTCCGTTGATGATAGTTAGTGCCCTGCCTGGTCATCTGGAACTTGAGCCATCAAATTGCCGCATGCCGGCCCATGATGCCGAAATTCGGAGACCCTCAAGTCGTACCAGGCAAACTCCCAAATCGTTACAAGAACCCACTTTGTCTGAGAGTTTGAATTCGTTACCCTTGCAACCGCTTATGAAGCCAAACGCATCTTATTCAGCGGCAAGGTGCGCGATCTTGCATTCTGCGGTATAAATAGTTGTCTGACGTGACGTCTCGAAGCCTCGATTTGCCAGCCCCGGATGAAATCTATGAGAGTTTCAACATTTAAGCCTGTTTTTGTTTCGCTATTGCTAATCGCTTTTTTCCTTCCCCAATTAACCGTTGCCTCTGGTTCTGTTGGAGATTCGCCATCGTCCGACGGCTCGCCCGCCTTAACCGACTGGCGCGTTACTGGACCGACGGGTGGCGACGTCCGCGCCCTTGTCGTGGATCCAAATGACGAGAATCGATTCTATTTTGGAACCCTGGATGGACAAATTTACACATCCACGGACGGTGGAAAAAACTGGAGTTTGTTTTACAACTTCAACCGTCCCCAATTGTTTGTCGACAATATTCTGGTGGACAGCCGGGATTCGAAAACTCTGTACGTTGCCACACACCGGCATAAAGTTGCAGGCGGCTTCTACAAAACGATCGACGGAGGCAAAACCTGGCGTCTTTCTCAGGAATTGAAGGATGAAGCGCTGCATTCGCTGACCCAGTCGGAAGTTGATCCAAATGTCCTGGTCGCCGGCTCGAATACGGGTGTCTTCCGCTCGACCGATTCGGGTGACTCGTGGACACGGCTCGATACCGCTTCCGTGACTGGACTTCATAACGTCGAATCGCTTGCCGTCGATCCCCGCAACGCCAACGTGATTTATGCGGGAACGTGGTATTTACCGTATAAAACTGTAGACGCCGGGAAGACCTGGTCCTCGATCAAAACCGGAATGATCGATGATTCCGATGTCTTTGCAATCGATATCGATCCGCGAAACCCCGACCATATTATTGCTTCGGCTTGCAGCGGGATCTACGATTCACAAAACGGCGGTAATAATTGGCGTAAGATTCAGGGGATCCCCTCTCAGTCACGCCGGACACGTGCGATTTTGCAACATCCTTCGGTAAACGGACTGGTATTTGCCGGGACCACTGAAGGGTTTTGGCGTTCGACCGGAGGCGGCAAGGATGGTTCATGGACTCTGACAACGTCAAAACAACTGGAAATTAACTCCATCGCCGTCCATCCCAAAAACCCGCTAAAGATTTTGATTGCCACGAACAACTATGGAGTAATGATGTCGCTGGACGGTGGCAAAAACTTTGTTCCGAGCAACGGTGGCTACAGTGGGCGATTTGCCAATACGATTCTCTCGGATCGCGAACACCCTGGCCGTGTTTACGCTGCGACGATCAACTCCGCCACTGGAGGAGGCTTCTTCTTCGTAAGTAACGATAACGGTGATACGTGGCGTCCCGCAATGCGTAATATGCCGCAGCGATTGATCAGTTATTCAATTTTGCAGGACGAACATGACGGAAACCTGATCTATCTCGGTACGAATAACGGACTTTACATGAGTACTGACCGTGGTGAGTCGTGGGGGCCGGTGAATCTTCCGCAACCTGAAGTGCCTCAAAAACCTGCAAAAGGGGCAAAAGCCAAAAAATCGTCGCAGACCTCTGCTTCAAAGCCCGCAGCCAAACCTGATAGCAACGTAAAGCGTGCACAGGAGGCCTTGAATTCGCTCGGATTTAAGGTCGGCGTGCCGGACGGTTTTGCAGGTTCCAAGACAATTGCGGCAATTCGTGGTTACCAGGCCGACAAGGGGCTGCCCTTGAGTGGAAGACTGGATCAGGGGACTTTGCTTGCGCTCGGGATCACACCTGATCCTGCAACTTTGGACAGTTCGTCGAACGCAATCTTCCTGACAATTCCGATCAACATATTGTCTCCGACACATGATGAAAAGGATGGGAAATCGGGGATCCTTGCTGCCACAAACATCGGACTTTACCGGACTTACGATCCGTCAAAAGGTTGGGAAAAGGTCGAAATTCAGGGAAATTACGATCAAAAGATAACTACGGTGTCGGTCGGTGCGCAGAGTCCACGTACGATCTGGATCGGAACGACACAATCGGGCGTGCTTGTTACGCGTGATGGCGGCCACTCGTGGGAACAGGTCTCAGACGTTCCAACGGAAGCTCCCGTTTCAATTATCAAACAGGACCCGCTCAACAATCAGCGGATCTATGTAGGGACCAAACAGTCGTTTTATTGCTCCTATGACGATGGCAGGAATTGGTTGCGAAGGGGCGGAAATCTCCCTTATGGCGAGTTCGCGACGATTGTTATTAACCCCAGGAACCCAAACGAGATTTACGTTGGGAACGCGTTTGAAAAAGTTGGCGGAGTTTTCAGGTCCTCTGACGCTGGACAAACCTGGGTTCGGATTGACCCGCGTGATCGGCAACTTCCCAGTTTGAGAATTTGGGCGCTGGAATTGGATGCCAGTGATTCTGGACGTCTGTTTGTCGGTTCGCATTCTGCCGGAGTCTATGTTGCTGACCGAGAATCTTCGGCCACTGCAATCAAAGATCGCTCAAGTCTCAAACCATAATTGAGATTCAAAAACGGAATCGAGCGGAGGTGCGGCAGCAAAAAATGGGCCGCATTCTTCGTTATGTTCGCCAGCACCTTGACATGCTGTGATTTACACGTGTACATTGCCCATCTACCCGGTAATCGGCTGGGCGTTGGACAGCGAATTCTGTGGGACTTCGGGCGCGGCGGAAATCGAAATAATTAGGCAAACCTCCTTTTCCAATTCAACTCGCATTCTCACAATTAATTTATCTGCAACGGCCAATCGCTAACGAAACCTCAGGTGGACCATCAATTGTGTTCACCTGCGAAAAGATTATCCTCGGTAATGCGGGGAATCAGACCGGGAATAGCGTGAAAAGTTCTAATACACGCTGTATTTTCTAGGAGGAGTTTTCAGAAATCTGCATGTCCACTCAAGAACCCAAGCCGGTTAACGGCGAGGAACCCGAAAATAAATCACAAACCGGCGAGCACAGCGCGACGCCGATTACGTCCAATGAGCAACGTCAAGTTGCCTCCACCGCTGCTGCGCCGGCAGCCGTTCCGTCCCAACCCCAGCCAGCGGCTGGTCAGGATGATGACGACGATGAATCTCGCTCTGGAAGCGATATGGATTTTGGCGCCCTGTTAGACCAATTTGAACAGGAACAAGCCGGATTTCAGGAGGGGGAAGTTGTTCGCGGAACGGTCGTCGATATTACAGAGCGTGGCGTTGTGATCGATTTCGGTTACAAATCCGAAGGGATAGTAAACCAGGCAGAGTTTACGGAAGACGGCAAGCTTACGGTTAAACCCGGCGACGAGGTTGACGTGCTAATCAAGAGCATGGAAACCCACGAGGGCTTTCCGGTTCTCTCCCGTGCTGATGCCATAAGGATGAAGGCCTGGGATGAGCTTGAGAAGGCCTATGCCGACGGAACTTCCATCAAAGGCCGCATCACCGAACGAATTAAGGGCGGACTTCGCGTTGACATTGATGGGATTCCGGCGTTCCTTCCCGGATCGCAGATCGATATCAGGCCGGTTCGAAATCTGGACACTTTCCGTAACCAGATCATCGAGGCCAGAGTTATCAAGCTTAACCGAAAGCGTTCGAATGTCGTTCTTTCTCGCAAGGCTGTTCTCGAAGAAGAGAATGCCGGCAAGAAGGGACAGACGCTTAATCAGATCGAGGAAGACATCATTGTCGAAGGTCAAATCAAGAATCTCACTGATTACGGTGCTTTTGTGGACCTCGGTGGTATCGATGGTTTGCTCCACGTCACCGATATGTCGTGGGGTCGCCTGCAGAATCCTGCCGAACTGTTCAAGGTCGGCGATACTGTCCAGGTAAAAGTGCTCAAGTTCGATAAGGAACGCGAGCGCGTTTCGCTTGGGTATAAGCAGCTATTGCCTGACCCATGGGCGACAATTGAAGAGCGTTTCCCGATCAGTAGACGATTGAACGGCAAGGTTGCCAGCGTCGCGGATTATGGCGCCTTCATCGAGTTGGAGCCCGGCGTTGAAGGTCTTGTTCATGTTTCAGAAATGAGTTGGTCCAAGCGTGTCAAGCATCCCAGCAAGCTGGTGAATGTCGGTGACACTGTCGACGTCGAAGTATTGAGCGTTGATCCAAAAGCAAGGCGTATTAGCCTCGGGATGAAACAGGTTCAGACGAATCCGTGGGACACTCTTCGCGACCGGTACGAAGTTGGTCTCAGAGTGCACGGCCGAGTTCGCAACCTGACAGACTTTGGTGCGTTTATCGAAATCGAAGATGGTGTGGACGGCCTCGTGCACGTCTCTGACATCAGCTGGGCAAAGCGGATCAAGCATCCTGGAGAAGTGTTAAAGAAGGGTCAGGAAATCGATGCGGTTATTACCAGTATTGACACCGAAAATCGCCGGCTCTCGCTCTCGATAAAAGATCTCGAGCCCAATGCCTGGGATAAGTTTGTTTCGACCCACAAGCCGGGCGACATTGTTCACGGCAAGATTGCTCGATTTGCGAATTTCGGAGCGTTTGTGGAACTCGATGACAATCTCGAAGGGCTCTGCCATATCTCGGAGCTTTCTGAAGAACGGGTCGAAAAACCTGAAGATGTTGTTCAGATCGGCCAGGAGATGGATTTCCGAATCCTTCGGATTGAACCTGAGAGCCGAAAGATAGGGTTATCTGCTCGTGCCGTCGGCAGTGATGAACCTATTATCGATACCAAGACGTATTCGTCAGAGGCAGGTGGCGGTATGGCCTCACTTGGCGAACTGGCGGGTCTTGGCGGCGTGGGTCGCAATTCCGACGACGACACGGATCGATAGCTTCTGCCACGAATCCAAATCTCAAAAGCGCCGCTACCCGCGGCGCTTTTAGTTTGCCTTTGCCGGTTCGGTTTCACCTGCAAACTTTCCTTGATTGAAAATGCTCCTTTCTGTTACTGTACAGGGGTTTACAGCCATCAGTCATTCTAAATCCCGGGCCTCTGAGTGTTCTTCAGGCCGGCGAATCCGACCCCATATAGAGGTGATCGCATGACTAAAGCAGAGCTCGTAGAGGACGTTGCGCGTGCAGCAGAATTAACAAAAAAGGACGCTGAACGGCTGGTCGAAATCGTCTTCGAGAGCATTATTGAAACATTAAATCGAGGTGAAAAAATCGAATTAAGAGGGTTCGGAAGTTTTCGCGTTCGCGAGCGAGGTTCTCGCCGCGGTCGAAATCCGAAAACCGGCGATCCGGTTAATATTCCGGCGAAGCGGGTGCCTTATTTTAAGCCTGGAAAAGAGCTTAAGGAATTGATCAATGAGGACACCTCGACGCAGCAGACTAGTGCTCCTCCCAGTGATGAAGCGTATACTCCTTCCGTTTTATAAGACCGACCGACTGCTGGAGCGCTGGCGTGGATAGATTATGGAGCCCATGGAGATCATCCTACATTGCTGCCAGTGGCGGAAACGCTGTACCTGACAATGACTTCTGTGTTTTTTGCGATTTGCAGTCAAATTCCCTGAGCGATGAGCAGAATTTGATCGTTTTCCGGGGAAAAGAGAATTTTATTGTCCTCAATCTTTACCCTTATACCAGTGGTCATTCAATGGTGGTGCCCTACCGCCATGTGCCAGACCTCGACCGTGCTCCGCTCGAGATAACCTCCGACATGATGGAGTTGACCCGGCGTTGTCAGGGTGCCTTGCGTATTGCTTATAATCCTGACGGATTTAATATTGGGATGAATCAGGGGAGTGCGGGCGGAGCCGGGGTGGCCAGCCATATGCATATGCATCTGGTACCCAGGTGGATTGGAGACGCAAACTTTGTTACGACAATCGGCGAAACTCGAGTTTTACCCGAGTCACTTCAAGATACTTACCGGAAAATCAAGAAAGCGTTCGATTCGCAAATGATAAGTGGCCAGTAGAAATAGGGGAGTGGGTAACCCAGTTGTCGCTCGGACTTTTGTATATTCAATCCGCCAAACTCGCCAAAAGCTCGAGCATCGTGCCTGCCCTGAGATCGCATCAACCAATTACCATTTCCTATTTACCGCCCTCTTGGTAGTTGTAATCGCTTCGTCTTCGACTTCGCCGCTTCTATTCACGGGCACCTCAGAAGAATTCTTATACACCACATTCTGTTCCCGCACTTTGTATTCACCTGAGGTCAAAGGGCCGAGAGGCCCAGTCACTGCCGGTTCATTAAAGCCCGGATAATCGATTCTGCCGTGATAAATTGCCGTCAGGGACGATATGATTGATTCGCGAATCTTCGTCACTTCCCGCAGAGTCAAATCACACTCATCGAGTTGGCCGTCACTCAGTATCGCATCCACAATTTTACTAACGATCGCTCGGACATTCTCAGCATCAGGTCTCGCCAGCGATCGCGCTCCGGCCTCACAAGAGTCGGCCAGCATCAGGATCGCTGTTTCCTTGAACTGCGGTTTGGGTCCCTGATAACGGAATTCCGATTCGTCAACTAACTCGCCTTCAGTCGCATCAACCTGAGCTTTACGAAGAAAGAAATGCAGGATGCGGGTCCCGTGATGCTGAGGGATAAAGTCGGCAATTTCTTTTGGGAGACCGATCTCCTTCGCCAATTTCAGCCCGTATGTAACGTGATTTGTAATTATCCTTGCGCTGTTTGAGGGGCGGATACGGTCATGGGGATTAACCCCATTCTGATTCTCGACAAACATTTGCGGCGCACCCAGCTTCCCAATGTCGTGATACAGGGCACCGATTCTGGCAAGTAACGGATTGGCCCCAATCTGCCGGCAGGCGTCCTCCGCAATTTGTCCCACGGCATGACTATGTTGATTTGTACCGGGCGCTCGAAGGGCCAGTTGTCCCAAAACGGGCAAATCCGCGTTCGACAGTTCCAACAGCTTTACATCAGTAAGGATTCCAAACGCGGATTCGTTGACCGGCAGTCCGCCGGCTGTGAAAATCGCCGTCAATATCCCACCCAAAAAACCGCATCCTGCTGAAAACAGTATTGTGATCAATACCAAAGGATGTTGGGAATATGCGACAAGCGTGACCGCCATAACGACATTGAATAGTCCGGACACCAGACCGGCAAGCGTTACAGATTGACGTTCCCGGTACCTGCCGATGCCATAAATCGCGGCCGAAGACGAAACTAGCGCATAGAATGCCATTGAAACGCCGTTCTGCGCCATGACCGCCGCAAACAAGGCGGTGATCAGCCCCGTGATGAACGCAAACTGCGTATCCAAAAGCAGTGCCACCAGCAGCGCTGCAGATGCAAACGGGATCGCATACGCCCAAATCTCGGGATCGTTAAAGGGCGCATTCATGCTGGCGGTTGCAACACGATCCGCAATGGTGAACCCGACGCGCATTAGTACGGTCTGCACAGCAATTGCGACCCCGACCAGGGCGAAAACTTTGCTTATCGACAGCCCAGGCTTTAGCGAAGTGCTCCTGTTGGCGATAAACTTCCACGCCGCCCACAAGGCCGCCGAAACCATTAGAAGAAGGGCGAAGAAACGAGGCCATTGGCGTTTGCCCCTGGTCTGCTGGCGAATCGCAGTAAACTGCGCGAGCATTTGCTCGGTTACGGTGTCGCCCTCTCTCGCCACCACTTGATTTCGTCTAAGCGAAACGATCGTTTGTTGCCGCTTTTCCGCCACCGCGTTCCTTGCGGCCTCGGTCGCGCTCTCGTCATAAATCACATTTGGTTTGACCAGTGGCAGCATGGCTGTCTTCAAAGCGTCAATCTGCTCAGGAGTCCAGCCTTTCAGTTGCTCCAGCTCTGTCTGAAGATTCTTCTTTGCCGTCGAAACTGCAACCATCTGCAGGCGTGGCATCGGCACTGACGTTTGTGTGCCAGGGTTTCTCTGGTCAATTAAGAAAAGCTCCCGGTTTAAGAGCCGGGCGTCTTCATCACGATAGATATACCGTTCCACCGACTCTCTCAGCAGACCCGTCAGGCGGTCCAGAGTGGCCAAATCAAGCCCGTGGGAGGCTAAAGCCCTGGCGACCTTATCAGTGCCCTCACCTGTCCACGAAAGCGGTCTGCGATCGCCGCTGCGGCCCTCTGTCTGCAGTTGCAGATGCACACATGCAGCTCGAAAGGCACGCACGCTGTTTTGCGCCTCACCAGAGTCGAACGTAAAGATCGGACTCGCATCATCGTCCTGCTTCGGGGTTGTTCCGACAAGTTCAACGGCCTCGATATCAGTTGGAGAACTAACCGTGCGATGAACCACCTCTCCGAGTCGATAATCCTCAATAGGACTGCTTGAAAAACCACTTGCAAGCAGCAATGTACAGAAGACTACAAGGATACCGAAGCCGGTCAGCAGCTGCAGGCGCGGAGAAAGAGATCTTAATGGGCGGGCCAGAAATCCAACGACAGCTTTTCTGGCCCGCGTTCGAGGGGTTGTGAATCTGGGACAGCGTGCGCTCATTTATTCTCGTCCAGCTTACTAAACAGTCATTGCTTCAACTTCAATCTCAGTATCCTTTTCGACTTCAAAAGTCAGATCCCTGGCCAGAAGGGCACCGGCCTGGTCCAGCAACGGACCAAGACTTTCGGGCTGGAGCGAAGAGATAGCAATGCACTGCCTTTCACCATTCTGCGAAGCCAGACGCATCATAGGTCCCAACGCTGCCCTGGACACGAGATCCGACTTATTGAAAACGACCAACCGCGGTATCTTTCCGAATTCCAGATCCGATAGAATTCGCTCGACGGACTCAAGCTGTTGTTGCCAGCGGTCGTTCGAAGCATCGACCAGGTGAAGTAAAAGGTTGCTTTCGTTGATCTCCTCGAGCGTTGCGCGAAACGCCGCAAGCAGATCCGGTGGCAAATCCCTGATGAACCCGACAGTATCATTGATTACGACTTCCTGATCGCGAGGAAGTCTCAGACGCCTGGTCGTCGGATCCAGCGTCGCAAACATCCGTTGTTCAGCGTGAACGTTGCTCGATGTCAACACATTCAATAGTGTCGACTTGCCTGCATTGGTGTAACCGACAATTGAAATTACAGGTAGATGACCCCGAGCGCGCGATTTACGTCGCTCGTGGCGTCTTTGGCGAAGTTGCTCAATTTCTTCTTCCAGTCTCCGGATGCGATCGCGGACGCGCCGGCGATCCGTTTCCAGTTTTGTTTCGCCCGGGCCCCGTCCGCCAATTCCACCTGCCAGTCGGGAAAACGCCGAATCCTGTCCGATCACTAGTCGCGGTAAAACATACTTCAACTGGGCAAGCTCGACCTGAATTTTACCTTCCCGGCTTTGAGCTCGCTGAGCAAAAATATCCAATATGAGTTGCGAACGGTCTATAACTTTGAGGTCCGTCGCTACCGACAATGCCTTGACCTGTGCCGGCGACAACTCGCGGTCAAAGACGATTAAATCTGCCCCCAACTGCAGGGCTCTGACAAGTAATTCCTCCAGTTTACCGCGACCCAGGATAGTCCTTGGGTCGATCGCCTGTCGTCGTTGAATTATTTCGTCCAGCACGACAACATCGGCAGAAGCGGCAAGTTCTTTCAGTTCCGCCATCGATTCTTCAGCTTCGGTCAATGGCCCGGTTGCAACACCCACCAGAATCGTTCGATCCTTTAGGTTAGCTCGCCTCGCGCCTCTTCGATTTCGCGTCATCTCCTCTTCGAGCGACGTGATCAAAGAAAGGAAATCGACATCCAACTGCGACGGCACTTCCGGTTTAATAAAGACGTAGGGCGTGGATTCCTGATGCTCGTTTAATTCTCCAACCGTTGTTGGCATAAGGTGCGCTGCCCTAACAACACCCGGCAAACCGGTTTTCGGATCGACTTCGATCGCCGCCATTAAATCCAGTCGTAACAGGGCAAGATCCGTAAGGTCATCCTGCGTTAATTCCTCGCCTCTAAGATGGGTGTGTATACATCTCAACCCTCTGAAACGGTCCGCGGCGACACGGGTACGCTTTAAATCCGGCAGTTCAATGCGCCGTGCATCGCCCACTAACACGTATTCAACATATCCTTTTCTATCGATCAGAGCTCCGATCTGCCTATTTGTTTCGAATGAAAGCTCGCTGATTTGTCTTGCGAACTCGGTTGTCACGATTTGATGAGGGGTAATTCTCCGCGAATATAGCTTTTCGATGCGCCGCAATTGGTTCGGTTTCAAACCCTGCTTATTACCGTGAATTATACTAATTTCTCAATCCTCCAAAACAAAACAAATAACACAGGGGGCAGAAAGTCGCCCTTGCGTCAGGCAAGCTCGAATGCTGCTTCGAGTACGTAACATTTATTAGATACAGGAAAGGCAAGTGTCGGATGTCGGAATTCGACAGGGAAAATCGGGCAGATGCACTTTACGAGACTTTGCTTCAGCATCGTCCGTCGATCGTCTATTACTCCTGGCGCAAAAATTCAAGCGACTCAATCAAAACGAGTCAAACCAGCAGCCCAGCCGTTTAGTTATTATACCATAACGATGAAAAGGAAAAGGGAAATGGACAAGTCCAGGTGTATTTCCTGCCAATTCACATAGAAAATGACATTTTCGCCCACGATTTACTATTTGCCCTTTACCATTTACTATCTACGAATGGACGAAAATAAGGCGCGAATCATGCGATCAACACCGGGTGCAGCAATTCCGGGCGCCGAGGTTCTGATTGAATGCGAGGGCTTCGACCAAGTCGAGACTCGATATTGGAATTGTACTGTTGGAGATGAGGAATGCCGTCTTGTTGGGGCTTCCAAACGCCGGATCCTTGCGATTGTGCCTGGCGATCTACCTGCCGGCGAACACAGGCTTGGAGTTGAAATCGGCGACCTGACAGCGAACAACGCCTCGTTGATCGTTGGGACGGAACTTGCTGACGAGCTTCACCCGGTTGCTAATCCTGCGTTTGACCCGGACGACGGCTCACTCTTTGTTACTCGATCTGGCTCCAGGGGCCAGGAAATGCCGGTGTCGATATTTAGAATTACGCCTGATGGCGAACTCGATAGCTTTTCGGGCGACATTACAAATCCGACAGGAATTGCATTTAATCGCGCCGGAAATCTTTTTGTCACAAGTCGCCTGACTGGGATCGTGTACCGCGTTGATGATTTCAAGGAGGCAACGCCTTTCGCCGAAGATCTTGGGGTTGCCACCGGGCTTGCATTTGATAAAGCCGGAGATCTCTTTGTCGGCAATCGTTCGGGCGTGATTTACCGAATTTCGCCCGATGGCGAAGTCTCTTCGTGGGCGACCCACGAGCCCTCCGTCTCGGCATATCATCTTGCTTTTGGCCCGGATGGGATGTTGTATGTAACTGGACCTACGGTTTCAAGCTACGACGCGATCGTTCGATTTGATCAGTGGGGCAAATCATCCGTCTTCTTTCGTGGGCTTGGGCGACCCCAGGGGCTCGCGTTTGACGCCGATGGCAACTTGTACGTGGCGGCTTCCTACCGTGGCCGGCGTGGCATCATACGCATTACGCCGGATGGTCAACAGGCCGAACTTGCAGTTTCAGGAATGAATATCGTTGGACTCTGCTTCAGTGCTGAAGGAGATATCATCGTCGCTACCACTAACGCGGTGTATAGCGTTCCGGCAGGAATTAAAGGCTTGCTTCTCGCCTGACGTTATCGCCCGACGCGGCTGACGAGCAAGGGCATTATTTGGCTCCGCAGCTTTGCACGTCGGTTTGTGCCCGGCTCATGGCTGGATTCAAATCAACCTCGCGGAGACAGTTCTCTTCCAATTACAGAAAGGCGATTTGCCCTTACGGCGACGGCATAATTGGGGCTCAAACCTTTTTGACACGTCTTACCACGCATGCTACTTTTGCAGGCTTGGCTTAAATGTGCCCTTTCGGTGGTGACATCCTATGAGTCCTAATATTATCGGTGAGTTGGTTATTTACATGGTGGTGCTGATCTTCGCTATTTCAGCCCACGAGTGCGCTCACGCCTGGATGTCTTATAAGTTTGGTGATGACACAGCCTTTCTACTTGGGCGAATCACCCTGAACCCTGTAAAACACACCGATCCTGTCGGAACCCTCCTGCTTCCGATTGCCAGTTTTCTGATGGCGGCAACCGGCACTGGTGGACCACTTGGAGTATTTCTGATTGGGTGGGGCAAGCCAACGCCTGTAAACCCTCTCCGGTGGCGCAACAAGGATGTGGCGAATGTGATGGTATCCATTGCCGGCATTCTTGCTAACACTCTCATTGCCGTCACCTTCATAATACTGGTCAAAATTCTCCAGCAAACAACGCTTTTCAGCCCCCAGGGCGCGTTGTACACCTTCGTAGAACCGGTCGGTTTATTTTTGAACCGGACCATTTACCTCAATGCATCATTGGCGGTTTTTAATTTATTGCCGTTTCCGCCTCTTGACGGAAGCAAGATACTCGAGACTTTCCTTCCGGCCAGCATGCAGCCGCTGTTTGAGGTCGTCGAACGGTACGGTTTTCTTTTCCTTATGCTTGCGCTCTATTTGGGTGTCTTCGGTTACATTTTCGGACCTGTACGCATCCTGATCGACTATATCCTTGCGCTTTAGTTTTTTGCGGCCGATATGCCAAAACGTATATTTAGTGGAGTTCAGCCAACTGGCGATGTTCATTTGGGCACCTATCTGGGGGCGCTGCGCAACTGGGTTCAGTTGCAGCACGAATACGAGAGCTTTTTCTGCGTTGTAAATCTCCACGCGATTACCGTTAAGCAGGATCCTGAACAACTGTTGCGCAAGACTCGCGAAGTTGCGCGAATCTATCTCGCCGCTGGGATAGATCCGGCAGTCTCAACGATTTTTGTTCAATCTCAGGTTAAGGAACACGCAGAACTGGCCTGGATATTGAATTGTGTTACGCGGATGTCTGAATTGGATCGCATGACGCAGTTCAAGGAGAAGGGAAAGAAACAGCGCGAGAACACTACCGTTGGGCTGTTCGACTATCCTGTTTTGATGGCCTCGGACATCCTGTTATATCAAACGAATCTCGTTCCGGTTGGGGACGACCAAAAGCAGCATCTCGAACTGACACGGGACATCGCAATTCGATTCAATCGCGATTTCGGCGAAGCGTTTAAAATTCCTGAACCATTCATCCCAAAGGTAGGCGCCAGGATCATGTCGCTGGCAGACCCTCTAAAGAAAATGTCAAAATCGGACGAAAATCCGAATGGCAGTATCTTTATGCTGGATGACCCTGACGTTGTTACGAAGAAGGTTAAACGCGCGGTCACCGACTCGGGAACCGATCTGAAGTTTGATGATTCGCGTCCTGCAATTACAAATCTCCTGACTGTCTACGAACTCATTACCGGGCGTACACGCCAGGAAATTGAAGCTCACTTTGAAGGGAAAGGCTATGGGCAATTCAAATCGGAACTGGCCGAGGTCGTTGTCGAATTTCTAAGGCCCCTTCAGGCCCGTGCGAATGAAATTGCGGACGATGAACTCGACAACCTGTTGGATAGGGGCGCCGAACGCGCGCACCAGGTTGCTGCTCAAACCGTGAAAACGGTCAAGGACAGCATGGGTCTCGAATCTTCAAGAGAAGGATGAGCGTCCACACTTTCCTTCGTATTGACAAAAGAGTTTGAATTAATCGGGCTGGTACCGTAAAACTATTAACCTTTTCCCTATGGATCACGTCGAACCCACAGACCAGGTCTCCGAGCCCGTCGCTCCTGTCGCCCACACGACAATCGCGGTCGCAGGTGCATTTCCCGAGATTATGGCTTCCGGCACCGGTGACGAATTAAAGCTGGTGCTCGGCGAGTTCGATGGCCCGCTGGATCTATTGCTCTATCTGATACGTCAGGAACAGGTCAGCGTCTACGACATTCCTTTAGCCCGGATCACAGTCGAATACCTGCGCTACCTGCGTCTAATGCAGGAACTCGATATTGCAGTTGCCGGCGATTTCCTCGTAATGGCAGCGACCTTGATCGAGATCAAGTCAAAAATGCTGCTGCCAAAGGATCCGCTTGCGGATCCGAACGCCGAGGAAGAGGAAGACCCGCGAACCGCGCTCGTCAACCAACTGCTCGAGCATCAAAAATTCAAGGCTGCTGCGCAAATGCTGTGGTCCCGGGCAACCGTCGAACAGGCGGTATTCATGCGCGGCGAGCTGGAGACCGATAAGGAAAATCCAGAAGTTTCTGTCGGATTGTTCGACCTGTTGAAGGTGTTTCAGCAGATTCTTTCACGGCACAAGGAAGAAGTGCTGATGGAGATCGAACGTGAAGAGGTCTCTATGTCGGAGATGCTCAAACGCCTGAAAGATTTGGTGTCAAATAACGCCGAGTTAAATCTCCGCGTCTTTTTTGAGATGGCGCGTTCCCGCCGCGAGCTTGTAGTAGCATTTCTTTCAATACTCGAACTGGTCCGAACCGCCAATATTAATTTGTTTCAACCGGAAACGTTTGGTGACATCATCGCGAGGACGGCAGCGCCAGCGGGAAAGTCTGCCGAGGGTTAGAGGTTCATGAGCGAAGAGAAAGACTTGCAGGACAGTTCAATTGAAACTGGTGATTTCGTCGACGCCCAAAGGGTCGAATCAAGTTATCCCCTCGAAGACGCCGACGTCGAAGCGCCGTTGACCAGCGCTGAGGATCTCTTCGCGGAGGATGACAATGACGACGAGATATTAATCTTCGACGCGGATGCCGAGGACGCTGCGGAAGCGGCGCGCCTCGCTTTGCAGAATTCGTCCGGGCAGGTCGAAGTTGTTGATGACGCGGAATCGGAAGCACCGCATTCGGTACGCGGAATGTCGGAACTGATGGCGATCATCGAGGCGCTTATCTTTGTCGCTGACGAGCCTTTGAACGTCAAAGCCATGGCTGACGTCTTGAAGGAGGATAAGGGTTGGATCCAGACAGCGGCAGAGGCGCTGGCGCACGAGTTTAATGAACGTAACGGCGGCCTTCACCTTCGCGAGGTTGCTGGCGGCTGGCAGTTGGCTACGCGCCCCGAACATCACGAACACGTTCGCGCGTTTCTTAAATCCAGGCCCAATGCGAAGCTTTCGCTCGCGTCACTCGAAACCCTTGCCGTCATTGCCTACAAACAACCGATTACGGTGCCCGAAATTCTTGAAATTCGCGGCGTGCATTCGTCGTCGGCAATCAAAACACTTCTTGACAAACGATTGATTGTCGCAAAGGGCCGCAAGGAAACGGTCGGCAGGCCGATGATGTATGGAACTTCGAAAGAATTTCTTCTTCAGTTTGGCCTCAAGGACCTTTCTGAATTGCCCAACGTAGAAGATTTCGAGGATCTTGCAGGTGGAGCGGTCTGACCGCGGAAAGATATAGATGGAAGAGCGGTTACAAAAAATTATTGCGATGGCGGGCCTCGCTTCGCGGCGGCATGCTGAGCAGATGATCCTCGCCGGCGAGGTCACCGTCAACGGCAAGGTCGTCGATATGCTTGGCGTCCGGGCCGATCCGGAAAGCGATCATATCAAGGTACGCGGGCGTCTGATTAATCCGCTGTTGCAAACGCGCGAAAAGGTCCACATCCTTTTGAATAAACCTAAAGGGTATCTGTCCAGCGTGGCTGATCCGGATCGTCGTCCGCTTGTAACGGATCTAATGCCCGAGGCGCTTGGAAGGCTTTATCCCGTCGGCCGCCTCGATTTCAATACCGAAGGGTTGTTGATACTTACAAACGATGGGGATCTGACCAATTTCGTCACGGCGGCACGCAATAATGTGGAAAAGGTATATGAGGCGAAAGTCAAAGGACTGCCTCCCGAGCCCGCAATCGAGCGGCTTCGACGCGGCATAATCCTCGATGACGGAGTTCGTACAAAGCCCGCGGAAATCGAGCACCTCGAAAGCACTGATTCAAATGCCTGGTTTAGAATCACCCTGCACGAAGGCAGAAACCAGCAAATCCGCATGATGTTTGAGGCAATCGGGCATTCGGTCGTCAAACTCCGTCGTGTACAGATTGGGTTCCTGCGAGACGACAGGCTTCCCGTTGGAAAGTGGCGTATGCTTTCCCCGATCGAAGTCAAAATGCTGATGACGAAAAAGCCGCGCGAGCGAAAAAGCGCGTCAAAACCCCCTGCAACATCAGCTGTAAAGAATTCGTCTGCCACTGCGGCACGACCGCGCTCGGAGCCAAATGCTCCGAGGTACTCAAATCCTTCGTCACGCCCTGATAGCCGAGCACCTCTGAAGTCTTACACGAAGTCACCTGTCAGATCTGCTTCAGAATCGGCCTCCAGGCCATCGTCGAGACCGAACACAAGGCCGGGGTTGAAAACCTCCGCCAGGCCCGGTGGAAGACCTGACAATAAATCCTGGGGGAAGTCGGGATCAGAGTCGTCTTCACGACCTTCCTCGGGGCCGAATAGAAGACCGGGATTGAAATCAACGGCGAGGCCGAACACAAGATCAGAGGAAGGATCTTTCGCAAAAAAGCCTGAAAAATTTGAATCGGAATCAGCATCCAGACCGATATCCCGACCAAATTCAAGGCCTGGATCAAAATCCTTTGCCGGCCCCTCTGGAAGGACCAAGTCTGGACCGGGAACAAAAAGAAAGTCCTCGTCCAAAACGCGCCCTGCTGGTCACGGTAAGGGACGAAGTTGAGCTAGAATGTTCTTGATCCCCTAATGCTTAGGTTTGACAGTTTGCAGACTTCGGGAATTTGCGAGTTATCAGGATGGTGTCACGCCGATTTCTCCCTCCTGTTCGGCGATCTCAATTTCTCGCTTTTGTGTTGATGTGTCATTTCCCACGGAGCTTTTATGGAATTCGAGCTGACTGAAGACCAGCAACAGGTTCGCTCAAGCGTTCGAGAGTTCGCTGAAGGCGAAATCGCTCCACATGTAATGGAGTGGGACGAGGCTCAGCATTTTCCCGTGGAACTGGTTCCGAAACTTGCGGAATTGGGTTTGATGGGTGTGATCTTCCCAGAAGAATACGGCGGGGCTGGGATGGGGTACGTCGAGTATGCAACCATCATCGAAGAGCTTTCTCGCATAGATGGCTCGGTTGGAATCTCAGTTGCTGCCCATAATTCACTCTGTTCGAATCACATATATACGTTTGGGACTGAAGAACAAAAACGAAAATTTCTGATCCCGCTCGCGCAGGGAACGCATCTGGGCGCCTGGGGGCTCACGGAACCAAGCGCTGGATCAGATGCCTCCGGAACGCGCTCGACAGCTGTGCGCCAAAATGGCGGCTGGATTGTAAATGGCTCGAAAAACTTCATCACTCACGCGATTCACGCTGATACGTGCGTCGCCGTCGCTTCGACTGATCGTTCCAAGGGAAGCAAGGGAATTACTGCTTTCATTTTCGAAAAGGGTATGAAAGGATTCGCTCCCGCGAAGAAGGAAAACAAACTCGGCCTGCGCGCCTCGGAAACTGCGAGCGTAACCTTCGAGGATTGCTATATTTCGGATGATAATCGCCTCGGCGAGGTCGGCGAGGGGTTTATCCAGGCGATGCAGATTTTGGATGGTGGTAGAATTTCGATTGCGGCGTTAGCTGTGGGAATTGCTCAAGGCGCATACGAATCGGCCCTTCGTTATGCCAGGGAACGCGTGCAGTTTGGCCGCCCGATCTCTGAATTTCAGGCTGTTCAGTTTAAACTCGTTGACATGGCCACCCAGATCGACGCTGCCCGGCTTCTGATGTATCGCGCAGCCTGGCTGAAGGATCAGGGTAAACCTGTCACCAAAGAGTCGGCAATGGCAAAACTGTTTGCATCAGAGATGGGCGTCAAGGTTTGCGAAGAGGCGATCCAAATCCATGGCGGATATGGGTACACAAAGGATTATCCGCCTGAAAAATACTGGCGCGATTCGAAACTTTGCACGATCGGCGAAGGAACTTCCGAAATTCAGCGAATGGTAATCGCGCGTCAGATTCTCAGATCCTGAATTCGACACAGGAACCCTTCCAGTCGCCGAAAGCGCCCACTGTCCCCGATTATTCGGCTTTTAGTTTATTAAAAGGCCAGTTGGTGGTCAGGGGAGAGGCTTGCTGGATTTTTACGAATGATCGACACTGCAGAGATTCAATCGATAGAAGCAGTTCTTGCAGGCGACGTGCGTGCCGTTGCTCGAGCGATTTCCAAAGTCGAGGACGCTTCGCCCGGTGCCTCGCGCCTAATGAAGGCCGTATTTCCATATACCGGGAAGGCGACGGTGATTGGCATCACTGGGTCACCAGGCGCTGGAAAGTCGACACTTGTTGATAAACTGGCTTTGTATTATCGCAAACAGGGCGAACGCGTAGGCATAATCGCCGTTGATCCTTCCAGCCCGTTTTCAGGTGGCGCCATTCTGGGTGACAGGATTCGAATGCAAACGCTTGGGCTGGATCCAGGGGTTTTTATACGTTCGATGGCCACACGTGGCAAATTGGGTGGACTTGCTCGGGCAAGCGTCGACGCGGTTGCAATCCTGGATGCGGCGGGATATTCAAAGATAATTGTTGAAACTGTTGGAGTTGGCCAGGACGAAGTCGAGATCGTAAAAACCGCGGATGTTTCAGTTGTGGTTCTCGTCCCTGGAATGGGCGACGATATACAGGCGATCAAAGCCGGTATCATGGAGATCGGTGACGTCTTTGTCATAAACAAGGCTGACCGGGATGGTGTTCTCCGGACTGAGAAGGAACTTGAAGCGCTGCTATCGCTTGCGATGCGTTCTGACTTCTGGATGCCTCCTATTGTTAAGACTGTTGCAACTGAAAATACGGGTATCGGGGCACTTGCCGCCGCAATCCAGTCTTACAAAGAGTATCTGGAGAATAATCAGGCAAGTCAGCAACGCCGCGAGGAAATTGCACGTTGGCGAATTCTCGAATTATTGAGTGAACGGCTTTTGGCGCAAACTCTGAGTGGACAATCGGCATCACAATTGCTTGAACGTCTTTCGGTGGAGGTCGCGTCGAAATATCGAGACCCCTATTCCGCGGTCGATGAAATAATAGCGTCCGTTCGGGGAGTCGAGGGATAACGGGACTTGTGGCTATGCCATTCGTTCTGTGAACTGGTTTGGATATACTGTACGATTCGGCGAAAGCGATGTCTTAAGCTGGATTCGTTGATTGCGAATGATATGACGGTGACCCGTGTCCCTGTTCCCATCAATAATGAAGATTGACCACCTGGGGATTGCAACCCGCGAAATTGCTGAAACACTTGAATTTTGGAGAGACGCTCTTGGCCTCCATCTTCACGATATCGAAGAAGTACCCGATCAAAAAGTTCGTGTCGCGATGCTTGATCTTGGAGAATCGCGAGTCGAACTTCTTGAGCCAACCTCTGCTGATTCCCCAATTGCAAAGTTCCTGGAAAAACGGGGTCCCGGAATTCATCATATTGCGGTCGGGGTCGATGATATAAACGCGGCCCTCGATAGATTAAGAAACCAGGGGGCACGCTTGATTGACGAATCGCCCCGCCCAGGCGCGGGTGGTTCTCTGGTTGCATTCGTTCATCCTTCAACGGCGAACGGGGTGCTTCTTGAATTGGTACAGCCGAAGGCCAGATAGGCTTGATTGAAAGGAAAGTATTACGTTGAATTCAACCACAAAAGCTTTAATCGCCGCCGCCGTGGCGGTCGCATTTTCCGCAGGCCTGATTGTTTGGCAAGTGAAGGCAAGGCACGCAGGCGGGGTTAACCTGACTGCGGAAGATATGTCTATGATCGCTGAAGATCAGGGACCCGGCCTCCAGACTCAGCTCGCCGGCGACGCTAAGAAGCGGAAAGACTTTGCTGACGATGTCAAACGACTCTTCGCTCTATCCGAAGAAGCCAGATCCCAGGGCATTGGTTCGGATCCGAAGGTTAAGAATCAGCTGGAGCTTTCCAGGGCAATCGTCGTTGGTCAGGCCTATATCAAACAGCAGCAGAAAGAAAACCCGGGCCAGGCTCCTCTCTCCGATATTAGACCGGAAGAGATCGATGGGTACCTTAAGCAGCCGGGTAAAGAACAACAATTCAACGATTTCCTGAAAATTCTGCAGGAAAGAGCCGGACCGCAGCAGGCGGAAATCAAGGACGAGCAAAAGGCTGATCTGAAGAAGCAATGGGCTCAGGTCTATATTGCTGAGAAACGTGCAACGGACAAGGGGCTCGACAAAGATCGGCATGTGCAATTGCAGATTATGTTGCAGGAAGCCCAGCAACTTGCACGCGAGTACGCCGAAAAGAATTTGACCAAACAGGTGAAAGCAACCGACGCTGAGCTTGACGCTTATCTTGCGAAGCATCCGAAGCTCGATGCCGCTCAGGCAAAGCAAAAGGCAGAGGATGTCCTTAAGCAGGTCAAGGCTGGCGGCGATTTCGCCAAACTTGCTAAGGAAAACTCCGATGACGGCAGCAAGGATCAGGGGGGCGACCTTGGCTGGTTTGGACATGGACAGATGGTAAAACCGTTCGAGGAAGCAGCCTTTGCGCTCCAACCGGGTCAGACAAGCGAAGTTGTTGAATCGCAGTTTGGTTTCCACATTATCAGGGTCGATGATCGTCGCACGCAGAACGGCCCTGACGGAAAGCCCGAGGAACAGGTCCACGCGCGCCACATTCTGATCATGAAGAATGACCCGCAGGCAAACCCACAAGGTGCACAAGACGATCGTGAAAAGGCGCGTGCTGCGGTTGAACAGGAGAAAGAGAAGAAAATTCTGGACGAAATTGCCGCCCGTTCGAATGTTCATGTTGCGGAGGAATTTCCGGTATCAAAACCTGAAATGCCCTTGATGCCGTTTGGACCCCATGGTGCACGTGGCCCAAGTGGAGCTGGGGATGCCGGCGCGCCGGAGGATATGCCGCCTGCGGAAGCCCCGAAGCCGGCTGCACCTGCTCCAAAGCAGTCCACCGGAAAGAAGTAATTTGGAAGGTTATTGCTGGGATGCAGTTGGGCGATTACCGGGTTGAAGTTGTACCGGATACAGAATTTGGACTGGATGGCGGGGCGATGTTCGGTGTCGTCCCGCGCGCCCTTTGGTCTAAACCATGCCCTCCGGACAACGAAAACCGAATTCGCATGAACATGAATTGCCTTTTTGTCGATACGGGCGCCGAACGCATATTGATCGAGACTGGTATCGGCGATAAGTGGACGCCTCGGCAGGCTGAAATGTATGGCATTCGGCGACAGCGCACTTTATCGGAATCACTCTTTGCCATCACTGGTGTCCGCGCTGACGAGATTTCAATTGTAGTTAACACGCATCTTCATTTTGATCACGCCGGTGGCAATACGACTGTCAACGCTGACGGCGAAGTGGTGCCGACATTCAAGAATGCGCGATATTTCGTTTCACGAAGTGAGTACTCTCATGCCGAGGCGCCGCATGAACGCGATAGGGCAAGCTACCTGCCTGCAAACTGGCGGCCGGTAGTTGAAAGTGGCCAACTTGAATTAAAGGACGCCGACTATGACGTGGTGCCAGGCTTGAAGATGGAGACCGTCACCGGGCACTCTAAAACTATGCAGTGTGTTCGCTTGAATCGCGAGGGCACGACACTGTATAGCTTTGCGGATCTTATCCCAATGCGCGCACACGTCGCACTTCCTTGGATTATGGGTTACGACCTTTATCCCGTGGAAACCCTCGAATCCAAAAAGCGTCTATTGCCTCAAGCCGCGCACGAACAATGGATCTGCTTTTTTTATCATGACCCTGATCAGCCTTTCGGTCGGATAGACGAACAGGACGGAAAATTCCTGGTTAAAACATTGCCAGATTGCGGGTGAATTGAAGCGATAGGATCACCGTGGATTTGCGTCCGAATCCTGGCATGTAGTAAATAATCATCGATTAACAATGTACCAAAGTGTGGGTCGTTGTTTCTCGTCACTTGCTATTCCTGACTCTTCCGGCGTCATTTGGGTCGCCGGAACACTCGTCAAAAGAGGATTGAGATCTGTTTTATGGCAACAGCACAGATTGGAATTATAGGCGGTAGTGGGCTCTACCAAATGCCCGAACTTAAAAACGTCGAAGAAGTCTCGATTGATACGCCATTTGGTAAGCCATCCGATTCTTTCATCCTGGGTACGCTGGAAGGAGCCCGGGTCGCTTTTTTGCCCCGGCATGGTCGTGGTCACAAAATTCTGCCGACCGATCTGCCGTTTCGCGCAAATATCTTTGCAATGAAATTGCTCGGGGTTGAACGGATTCTCTCCGCGTCTGCTGTCGGTTCGCTTCAGGAACGATATGCGCCGCTCGATATGGTCATTCCCGATCAATTCTTTGACCGAACACGTGCTCGCGCCCATGAATCGACCTTTTTCGGTGAGGGAATCGTGGCTCACATGGCATTTGCCCATCCCGTTTGTGCCCCGCTCGGCGATGTGCTCGAAAATTCTTCGCGTTCCGCCGGTGTGAATGTTCACCGCGGCGGAACTTATCTTTGTATGGAGGGGCCAGCCTTTTCGACGAAAGCGGAGTCAAACGTTTATCGCCAGTGGGGTCTTGACGTCATCGGCATGACAAATCTCCAGGAAGCAAAACTTGCCCGCGAAGCAGAGATTTGTTACGCAACCCTTGCCCTCGTTACTGACTACGACTGCTGGCACGAGGACCACGACGCAGTAACGATCGAGACAGTGGTTGCGAATTTGAACAAGAATGTTCACAACGCCCAAACGATCATTCGCGAATCCGTCAGGACATTGGTTGGCGAACCGCGTAGCTGCATTTACAGCTCCGGAATTGTGGCCGGAGGAAACTGCCAGGAAACTTAATCCGATTATTGGCAAGTATTCAAAAAGATAGGCTCCGTTTTTTCGGTTAACGCGAACGGGTTTTGTCGCTCAGGAGGTTGTATGAGGAAATTACTAATATCATTCGCAATATTGTCAGTCCTAATTGTGCTAGGCTCTTCAGGCGGGCTCGCGCAGAGTGCAGTCAAAACTGGTCCTGATAGCTCGACCGTTAGGGATCCCGAAGTCGAGAAGGACTCGATGAACAATCTTGAAAAGGCCAGATTCTACTTTATCAGTAGGAAGGCCTACAAAGCATCTCTTGCTCGATGTCTGGAGACTCTCGCAGGGGACCCTGGCTTCTCAAAAATAGACGAAGTTCTTTACATCGCCGGCGAAAGCAGTCTTCGGCTCTCTGCGGGCAAGGGCAAACAGAAGCCGTCCGATCCGGTTGACCAGCTCAGAATAGACGCCAAAGAATATCTTTCCCGGCTCGTCAAAGATCACCCTGACAGTAAGTTCAAAAAGAGTGCCGAAGAAGAGTGCCGAAGACGATCTGAAACAACTCGCCGACGTAGCTAAAGCTCCTGTCGGAAAATGAAAAATGTGACAGGTGACGAGTGACAGGATTTTGTTGAAGAATTCTGGATCTTTCTGGCTGTTTCGTGCGGTTGAAAGTCCTCAAAGCTATTCCGTCCGAGCACGCCAGGTTTATTACACAACAATCTGACTTTAACCTGTCACCAGTCACCCCTTAGGAGAACAAATGTCCTTGCTTGTCGTAGGTTCAGTGGCGTTTGACGCCGTCGAAACGCCGTTTGGTAAACGGGATAAAATGCTGGGCGGTTCAGCTTCCCATTTTTCTCTTTCCGCCAGCTTCTTTACGGATGTTCGTATCGTGGGCGTCGTAG
>WNFR01000186.1_pt1 | contig 97704 bp, 102 predicted proteins | sample 5400221 | NCBI WGS metagenome assembly WNFR01 (sample SAMN13153357, study PRJNA577476) | soil metagenome | isolation source: 40 cm soil under Madrone tree | place: USA:California | collected 2016-06-14
ATTTGTCCCTAGTACGAGAGGACCGGGATGAACGTACCTCTGGTGGAGCAGTTGTCGCGCCAGCGGCAGTGCTGCATAGCTATGTACGGACGGGATAACCGCTGAAAGCATCTAAGCGGGAAACCCACCTCAAAACGAGCATTCCCTTGAGAACCGTGGAAGACGACCACGTTGATAGGCCGGGTGTGGAAGCGCAGTAATGCGTGTAGCTTACCGGTACTAATCGTTCGATTGGCTTGATTGCTCTCATTTTCAGTGTCCATAGCGCTTCATGCGCATGAACGACTGCGAACGCTAATAGCGTTCAGCTTGCTTCGTATCTTTGTCTTTCGCCGGCCTGGTGGTTCTAGCGAGGAGCATGAACCCGATCCCATCCCGAACTCGGCCGTTAAACTCCTCAGCGCCAATGGTACTATGGCTTAAGCCCTGGGAGAGTAGGTCGCTGCCAGGCCTGCCAAGGACAAAGCAATTCCTCTTTACGTGTCATGATCAAACAAAACGCCGCCTTCCTTCGGGAAGGCGGCGTTTTTGTTTTTGGCCTTTGTTTTGGGCCTCACGCGCGCCGGCTGATTTTCAGCCATGATTTTCCGACAGCATGGCGAGTTCAGGGGCCGTTCATTTTCCAGAACCGTACCCATTGAACGCGGAATTCGAAACACACCTAGGAGATTCCCCATGCATTCCTTCGTTCGCCTCTCGGTGTTGTCGAGCATCGCCGGCCTCGCGGCCTTTGTCGCCGTCCTATCCGCTGGCGACGCGCTGGCGCAGGGCAAGCAAGCGCCGCCTAAACAGAGTGCGCCGGCTCAAGCCGCGCCGCCGCCGCAACCCGCCTTGAAGCAGATGGCGCTGACCGACAAACAGGTCGAGGGCGTGCTCGCGGCGTCGAAGGACATGGACGCGATCACCGCAAAGCTGCCGGAGAGCGCCAAGCCGGATCCCAAGGTTCTCGCGCAACTCGACGGCGTCGCCAAGAAGAACGGTTTTGCCGGTTACGACGAATACAACAACGTCGTCGACAACGTCAGCATGGTGTTGGCGGGCTTCGATCCGGCGACCAAGAAGTTTGTCGGTCCCGAGACCGTCATCCAGGCGCAGATCTCCCAAATCCAGGCCGACAAAAAGATGCCCGCAAAGGCCAAGAACGCCGCGCTCGCCGATCTCAACGAAGCGCTAAAGGCTCCGGCCCCGCCGATCGAGAACAAGGGCAATATCGAACTCGTGACGAAATATTACGACAAGCTCGTCGCCGCGCTGGGCGAGGACCGGCAGTAAGCGCGCATCGTCGTCCCGGCGGACGCCCGGGACGACGATGTTGAAGTGTGTTTCGCGATCGCGCCGTGCTCACCGAGCCCCCGCGAATTTCGCCTCCATCGCCCGCCGTGTCTTGACGGTCGCGTTGTCCGGGTCGAACGCGACGTCGCTCCATTTGACCACCGCGCCGTGGGCGATGTCGTGCTTGAGCTTCACGCCATGCGCCAAGCCAATCGGCAACGCGCCGGTCGCAAGGCTCGCGGTCGCCGGCATCAATTTCCCCCACACCGTATAGCCGCCTTCGCCGTCGAGCATCTCGCCGGCGCGCAAAGGGCGTTTGGCGATGGCTGCGACGTCGCCACGAAAGCCTTGCGGCTGGCCGGTCGGCTCATGACGCAGCGCCGCCGATAGTACCGAAATATTCAACTCAAGCCCGATCAGATGATACGGCTTGTACATCGCGGCATAGCGGCCGCTGGAGTCGGTCTTCAAGCCATATTGTTTGAAGCAGTCCGCGGCATAATCGTTTGGTGCCTCCAGCACAACATAGACGCCCCAGCGCAGGTCGCGAAACACCGGCCGACCGTCGCGCTCCAGCGACGACACCACTTCCACCACGCCCGATTTCTCAAGCCAACCGCCGGCCGCGCGAGGCCGCATCACATGCGGCAGATCGTCGACGCCGCAAGGCGGAAACAACAAGCCGTCGGTCGGGACATCGAGCCCCGTGGCATTGGCGATCGCGGCCATTTCGATGGCGGATTTTGTGCCGTCGAGAAACGAGTTGAACATCTGCGGGTTCATCCCGGCCGACTGCGCTTCATCCGCGGTCAAGCCGTAATGGCTCCAAACCCCCGCCGGCGTCACGTCGTGATAGGCCGGCAAATATTTCGTTCCTTTACCGGCAGCGACCACGCGAAAGCCCGTCGCGCGTGCCCAGTCCACCATTTCCGCCGTCAAGGCCGGCTGATCGCCATAGGCGAGCGAATACACCACGCCGGCGCTCCGCGCCTCTTCCGCCAGAAGCGGCCCGGCCAGCACGTCGGCTTCGACATTGACCATCACGATATGCTTGCCCGCCGCAATCGCCGCGCGCGCGTGTCTGATGCCGACCGCGGGATTGCCGGTCGCTTCCACGACCACCTCGATATTTCCTGTCGTCGCCTTGGTGTCATCGTTCGTAAAAGTTGTCGCCGCGATCCGTGCATCGTCCCACCCGACGGTCCGGCAAGCCTCGCGCGCGCGCTCCGGATCGAGATCGACGATCACGGGCACCTCCAACCCCGGAGTGTGCGGCACCTGCGACAAGAACATCGAGCCGAATTTGCCGGCGCCGATCAGCGCCACGCGCACAGGCTTGCCGGCCGCGCGGCGGGCGTTGAGGAGATAAGAGAGATTCATGGAGATGATCCGATTGTGGCGTGTCCCGGACGCGGTGCAGCGCATCTTGCGCTGCTCCGCAGAGCCGGGACCCATGGGGATGCTAGAGAAGTGTGGGCCCCGGATCAGCAGTGCACCGCTTGCGGTGCACTGCATCCGGCGCACGGCAATCTCATTCCGCCGCCTGCCGATGGGCGCGCGCCAACCGCAACAGCGCATCGTCGTCCACGGTCTTGATCGGCGTGAAATCGCGATGGGCGATGTATTCCGGACGCGTGGGGGTGCGGATGTAATTCGAGACGGCGTTGAGCGTGAGGTAGACGATCTTGCGCGGATAGGGCGTGATGTTGCCGGCCGAGCCGTGCACGAGGTTGCCGTGGAACATCAGCATGCCGCCGGCCTTGCCGATCGGGGCGACGATACCGCCTTCCTTCACGAGCCGCGTCACGGTTTCCTCGTCCAGCGTCCACAACGGATAAGAGGTGGTCGCAAGATCGTGCGACGCCTTGAGGTCGCCGGCGTGCTGGCTTTTCGGCACCAGCATCAGCGGGCCGTTGATCGGCATCACTTCGTCGAGGAAGATCGCGATGTTCATCGCGCGCGGCTCTCGCATGCCGTCGTCGCGTTTCCAGGTGCCGTAATCCTGATGCCACTGCCAGACGTCGCCGGTGAAGGCCGATTTGGCGTTGATCTTGTACTGGTGCATGTAGACCTTCTCGCCGAAGATCTGTTCCACCGGATCGATCATGCGCGGGTGGGCGCCGAGCAGGCCGAAGGCTTCGTTGTAAAGATGGGCGGCAAAAGCGGTGCGCGGCGCGCCGCTCTTTTCACGCCACACCTCGGGGCGTTTGGTGTCGTAGATGCCCTCCGCCTCGCGCGCGAGCAGGGCGACTTCCTCGGCGCTGAACAGTTCGGGCAAAAACAACCAGCCCTCGCGGTTGAAGTCGTCGATCTGCTGTTGGGTCAGTTTCATCGTTTCCTCCTCGCGTTCCCGGGTGATGCCCGTATTTTTGTTTGAGGAAGCCTAACATTGGGGCAGAGGTTTTACCAACCCAGGATGGGGCGTTTCGTCAGGGACGGTGCCGATGACGGGTGTCGGAATGCCTCAGAATCCGGGTGGATCGCGGGCATTTCCGGGGCTAGATTCCAGCTCAGTCTTAAGTCCCTGAATTGGCGCGACGGAGCCAACCATGCCCGGCCATTCCTTTGCAATATTCGACACCGCGATCGGCCGTTGCGGGATCGTGTGGGGTGCGCGCGGCATCCATGGCGTTCAATTGCCGATGGAGAGCGAGGTCAAGACCCGCGGCCGCATTCGCCAGCGCTATGGCGACATCGCCGAAGTGCCCCCGCCACGCGACGTGCAACACGCGATCGACGGCATCGTCGAACTGCTCGTGGGCAAGCCGCACGATCTCACCGACATCGCGCTCGATCTCGACGGCGTTCCCGAATTCAATCGATCCGTCTACGACATCGCCCGCACCATCCCGCCGGGCAAAACGCTGACCTATGGCGACATCGCCAAGCGGCTCGGTGGCGTCGAGCTGTCGCGCGACGTCGGCCAGGCGCTCGGGCGCAATCCCTGTCCGGTCGTGGTGCCTTGTCATCGGGTGCTTGCCGCCGGCGGCAAGCCCGGCGGATTTTCCGCCAATGGCGGCGTCGCCACCAAGCTCAAGATGCTGGCGATCGAGGGCGCGGTCGTGAACCACACGCCGAGCTTGTTCGATTGAGGAGCCGTTTCAGGGGCAGTGGCTTTATCCTTCGAGACGGCCGCGTTGCGGCCTCCTCAGGACGAGGTCCTCCAGACCCTCGTGGTGAGGAGCGCGGCAACGCCGCGCGTCTCGAACCATGAGGCCGATATTTAACGCCAATTTGAAATGTTTTACGTCGTTACCGCCTCGCAGGAATATCCATTGCCCAAGCGGCGGATTTTCCCTGCGGACGGCGAGGGGAAGTGCGCGGTGCAGCACAGCGTTTCGGTGTCGCAATAGCGCTCCAGGAAAGCGCGCCGCGTCACGGCGGCTTGCGCCGGGTCGACGTCGAACTTCACCGACAATTCGGGATAGCGCGTCTGTAGCGGCGTGTGCATCAGGTCGCCGCTGAACACGGCGTCGTCCTTGCCGCGGCCGAAAGTGAACGCGACGTGTCCCGGCGTATGGCCGGGCGTCGGCAAGATGCGCGTGTGGTCGCCGATCGCGTAATCGTTGCCCACGATCTCGGCCTTGTTGGCTTCGACGACCGGCAACACGCTGTCGCCGAATGCCGGCACGGCGGTCCTGGCGTGCTGTTCGGTCCAGTGGTCGAATTCTTGTTTGCCGAACACGTAACGCGCGTTCGGAAACGTCGGCACCCAGCGGCCGTTTTCCAGCCGCGTATTCCATCCGACGTGATCGACATGCAGATGCGTGCACATCACAAAATCGATATCGGCGACGGAAAAGCCCGCCGCAGCCAGCGCGCGGATGTAAGTGGCGTCACGCTTCATATTCCATTTCGGACGCAGCGGCCGCGGCTTGTCGTTGCCGATGCAACTGTCGACCAGAATGGTGTGATGCGGCGTCTTCACGACGTAAGACTGAAAGCACATGATCAGCACGTCGTCGGCGTCGATCGCGCCGGCCTTTTGCATCCAGGGCCGGTTCTCCGCGAGCAGCTCCGGTGTCAGGCCCGGCAACAACTCCAAGGCCGGCGGCAGGAAAGTTGTTTCTTGCTCGACGATGCGGTGGATGGTGAGATCGCCGACGGTGAAGGTGCGGTTCATGGCAGCTTTCAGGCGATTACGCCGGCGGCGGAACCGAGATTTTGACCGAAGGTCTTGCCAGCATCTTCTCGTGGAAGGCGTCGAGCTTCGGATAAGCCTTGCGCCAGCCGCAATCGGCAAAGCGGAAATCGGCATAGCCGAGCACGCACACCAGCGCGATCTGCGCGATGTCGAGCGGCCGCGACAGCATGTCCGCCTGTTTTTCAAAATACGCCAGGCCATTCCAGGCACGCTGGAAGTGGTCGTCGGCCCACTCTTTCCAGCGCAGCGGCTCGGGTCGCACCATTTTTTCGTAGCGGCACAAGAGCATCGAATCGAGCATGCCCTGCAGCATCGAGTGGTCGCTCTTGACCCTCCATTTCAGGGCGCCGGAGGCAGGAATCAGCTTTCCGCCGGCGAGGTCGTCGAGATATTCGACGATCACGTAGGAATCTACGATGACCTCGCCATTGTCGAGGATCAGCGCCGGAATCTTCTTCAAAGGATAGATTTGCGAATACTCAGGGTGGGGTTGGGTGGGCGCGACCATGGTCGGGACCAATTCGATTTTGTCGATCAAGCCGAGTTCGATCGCGGCAATACGTACCTTGCGGACGAATGGCGAGCCGGGGGAGAAAGTGAGCTTCATTTTGAAATTCCTGGGTCATGCGCAAGTAGAAGATTACCCGTCATTGCGAGCGAAGCGAAGCAATCCAAAGCCATAAGAAAAAGCTGGATTGCTTCGTCGCTTGCGCTCCTCGCAACGACGATTTCGCGAAGGCTACGCCGCGATGATTTCCTGCCGCTGCTCGCCGAGCCCTTCGATCCCGAGCGTGACCACGTCGCCGACGTTGAGGAATGTTGGCGGCTTCTGGCCGGCGCCGACGCCGGGCGGGGTGCCCGTCACGATGATGTCGCCCGGCAACAGCGTCATGATTTCCGAGAGGTAGGAGACGATCTTCGGAACATTGAAAATCATGGTGGCGGTCGTGCCGGTCTGGCGACGCTTGCCGTTGACGTCGAGCCACATCGAAAGCTTATGCACGTCCGCGATCTCGTCCTTGGTCGCGATATAGGGCCCGAGCGGGCCGAACGTGTCGTGCGACTTGCCTTTGGTCCATTGCCCGAGGCGCTCGAGCTGGAAGTAGCGCTCAGACACGTCGTTGCAGATGCTGTAGCCCGCCACGTAATTGAGCGCGTCGGCCTCGGAGACGTACTTCGCGCGGGCCCCGATGATGATGGCGAGTTCGACTTCCCAATCGAGCTTGGTCGAGCCGCGCGGCTTTTCAACCGCGTCGTTCGGGCCGCAAAGGCTGTTATTGGCCTTGATGAAAACGATGGGTTCGCTCGGGAGCGCCATTCCGACTTCAGCGGCGTGGTCGGAATAATTGAGGCCGATGGCGAGGAATTTGGGCAGACCCCCTACCGGCGCACCGATCCGCGGCTTGCCGTTGACGGCAGGAAGCTTGGCGGGGTCGAGGGCGGCAAGCTTCGCCAGCGACGCTGGCGAAAAGGCCTCGCCGGCGAGGTCCTTCACATGGTCGGACAGGTCGCGAAGCTGACCCGATTTGTCGATCAGGCCGGGCTTTTCCTGTCCAATCGCCCCGTAACGAACAAGCTTCATTTCTTAACACTCCCTGGTGTGGTGGTCTGGTCGGGTTTTTAAGCTGGGATGCTTCATGGAACAGGGCAGGCTGAAATTCAACTGCCGACTGCGCAGGTCCCTCATCCTGAGGAGCGGCCTCTTAAGGCCGCGTCTCGAAGGATGGATGCCATCGGGCCTTCATGGTTCGAGACGCGCGAAGGCGCGCTCCTCACCATGAGGACCGCCAGTGCATCGCACCCTAAACCACGAATTTGAAGGCGTTGCCGTCGCGCTCGATGCGACCGGCGTCAAAATGCCCGCCGATCACCAGCGTCGGTGTATCGGCGAAGCGGCCAAACAATTCCCGCCGCGTCGCGGCGGATTGTACGGGGTCGGAATCGGCCGTTGAGGACCAGCCGAGATGGGCCATTTGGCAGGGATGGTGGGCGACGTCGCCAGTGAGCAGCGCCTCTTCGCCGTCGGATCGGATGTGCAGGCTGAGGTGGCCCGGGCTGTGGCCGGGGGTCGGCATCAGGCTGATTTCGGCGCTGAGCTTATGGTCGCTTTCGACCAGATCGGCCTGGCCCGCGTCAACGATCGGTCGCACCGAATCATTGAAAACCGCCGCCTTTTCGGGCGCGGCGCTGTGGTCCCGCCAATGCTCATATTCGGCTCTGCCGAACACGTAGCGCGCCTTGGTGAAGGTCGGCACCCATTTGCCGCCGAGAAGTGCGGTGTTCCAACCCACATGGTCGACATGCAGATGGGTGCAAAACACCGTGTCGATGCTGTCGGGTGGAAAGCCGGCGGCCGTCATGGTTTCGAGAAAGGGCGTGTTTCGGTTGTTCCAGGTCGGCACCGAGCGGCCTTCTTTGTCGTTACCGAGGCCGGTATCGATCACGATCCGGCGTTTCGGCGTCTCGATCACCAGCGAGTGAATGGACATCTTCAACCGGCCATCCTCGGTTGCGAAATGCGGCACGAGCCAGCGTAGTTTGCGGATTTCTTCGGGGGTGGCGTGCGGCAGGATGAATCGCGTGCTGCCCGTCGTTTCCAATTCGACGATTTTCGTGATTTTGACCTTGCCCACACTCCAGCACATCCGCCCGTTTCCTTGCTCGATGGTTGCGGCGAAAGATGCGGATTTCCGCGTGTCCGCGCAATGGATCATCTCGCCCACTCGCGCGTTGATCGACGTTTCAGGCAAGGAACGTCAGGCAAGGAACGCAAGGAGAAGCGGGGGATGCCGGAACTAGCCATCGCGGTCGATAAAATCAGCTTCTTGATCGAGAAAACCCGTGAATTCGACGTCAAGGAGGCCACGACCGATCCGGACTCCGGGTCGAACCCTATCGACGACAACATGATCGATGTGCTCGAGGATGACGGCTGCGATCCCGTGATGCACGAGATCGCCGGCTTCATCAACGGCATGACCGAAGACGAGCAGATCGACCTGATCGCGCTGATGCGGCTCGGCCGCGGCGACGGCGCCATCGAGGAATGGAACGATCTTCGGCGTGACGCCGCGGAGATGCGCGGCCGGCGCACCGCGCGCTATTTGCTCGGCGAACCCCTGGTCAGCGATTATCTGGCCGAGGGGCTCAACGCGTTCGGCTTGAGCTGGACCGACGCGCGGCCCAGTTCAACATGATCGTATGATTTTTATTTGCGCATGATCCACGCGACAAACGCGTTTCGCGTTTGTCGCGTGGAAAACCGGTTCCCGCCCTCGGATCAAGTCCGAGTGCATGCTTTTCCGGATCATGCTACTCTTACCGCGTCATAACCAGCTTTATCCCCTCATCCTGAGGAGCATCGCGACGCGATGCGTCTCGAAGGATGCAGGCCCGGAAAACGGGCCACATGGTTCGAGACGGCGCTGACGCGCCTCCTCACCATGAGGATTACGTGACGCGGTACGACTACAGCGTTCCCGGAAAGGCGCCGCCATCGAGCAGGATGTTCTGCCCGGTGATGAAGCCTGCCTTGTCGCCGCACAGGAACGCGCACGCCTGACCGAATTCCTCGGGATCGCCGAGGCGACCCGACGGATTGAGCTTGGCCCGTTCGGCGAGGACCTGCTCGATCGAGACGCCGCGCTTCTCCGCTTCCGGCTTCGCCGTGCCACGCAGGCGGTCGGTGGTGAAGGGGCCGGGCAGCAAGCCGTTGATGGTGACGTTGTTGATCACGGTCTTGCGCGAAAGGCCCGCGACAAAACCCGTGAGGCCGGCGCGCGCGCCGTTCGACAATCCGAGCACTTCGATCGGCGCCTTCACCGCGGCCGAGGTGATGTTGACGATGCGGCCGAATTTGCGTGCCATCATGCCGTCCACCGTCGCCTTGATCAGTTCGATCGGGGTCAACATGTTGGCGTCTACCGCCTTGATCCAGTCGTCGCGGGTCCAGTTGCGGAAATCGCCCGGCGGCGGCCCGCCGGCGTTGTTGATCAGGATGTCCGGGTCGGGACAGGCCTTCAGCGCGGCCGCGCGGCCCTCGGGCGTGGTGATGTCGCCCGCGACCTCGGTCACGGTTACGCCGGGATGGCTTGCGCGTATCTCGCTTGCTGTTTTCGCGAGCACTTCCGCGCCGCGCGCGGTCAGCGTGACATGCACGCCTTCGCCGGCCAGCGCCATCGCGCAGGCGCGTCCCAAACCCTTGCTCGATGCGCACACCAGTGCGCGGCGGCCTTTGATCCCAAGATCCACTTGCTTGCTCCCGTTATGTCAGACGATTTCGAGGTCCGATTAGATCGTGATGCGATTGAGTGAAATCGCATCACGATCTAATCTCTTCAATTTGAGCATGATCTTTCCGGAAAACCGGTCTCCACTTTTCCGGATCATGCTTTAGCGCTTCTGGCCCTTGTAGCCAACATCGACGGCTATGATAAGTGGCTCGTCGCGGCAACGCAGGTCAGCACGCGGGTTGCGGGCTACGCGTGTTATATCCCTCGGTCTCTTTTCAGGCGATCGACATAGGCGACAACGTCCGGCGGCAGGGATTTAACGCCGGTCTGCCCCACGGCCGACAATAGTGGCCGCAGTTGCGAGCCGACTAGAAACGCCGGTTGGCGGGCTGGAGGCACGAGGCGGTCGAGCACCAAAACCAGCGTCAGTGCCACAAGGCCGACCCGCACCGCGCCAAGGGCCGCGCCGCCGAGGCGATCTCCGATGCCGGCTTGAGGCCCGATGGCGTCGTCCAACGCCATCCGCATCGATTTTCCGAGCACGATGCCGATGACGAGAAAAATTACGAAGAACAGCAACGAATTCTGCGTCAAAGGCTCGCCAAGCTTAGCCGTGACCTCGGGAGCAACAAGCGATGTCGCCCACACCGCAATCGGCATCGCGATCAGATAGGCCAGGATCGTGATCGCGCTGCGCAACAGACCGGCGTTGAAGCCGGTGACGACGGCCACGATCAATGCGAGTGAGATGACGGCGTCGAAACTATTCATGGACGATAAGTCTCCGTTGGTCTCAATGTTTTTATGTTCGGCTATTGCTGAATGAATTGGGTTTTCGAACGTGAAAATCGTCTGTATCAATGGCGGCGCGCAAACCTCGCGGGGGTAGTCATGTCCGATCTATTCGACATCCGTAAAGAAATCATTCTGGTCACCGGTGCCTCGCAGGGGTTGGGCCGGCAATTCGCGCGGGTGTTGTCGGCGCACGGTGCGGCGGTGGCGCTCGCGGCGCGCCAGACCGCCAAACTCAAAAGTCTCGAGGCAGAAATACGCGGCAAAGGCGGCCGCGCCGTTGCGGTCGCGATGGACGTGACCGACACGGCCTCGATCGCAAAGGCGATCGATGATGCGGAAGCAGCACTTGGCCCGATCAGCGTTCTCATCAACAATGCCGGTATCGCGATTGAAAAGCTCGCGGTCGATCAGACCGAAGCGGATTGGGATGCCGTGATCAACGCCAACCTCAAAGGTGCATATTTCGCGGCGACAGAAGTGGCGCGGCGGATGATCGCGCGCAAGCAGGAAGGCAATATCGTCAACATCGCCTCGGTGCTCGGCACCGGCGTGATGAAATCGCTTTCGCCCTACACGATCTCCAAGGCCGGAATCATCCAGGCGACGAAAGCGATGGCGCTGGAATGGGCCGGTAACCGCATCCGCGTCAACGCCTTGGCGCCCGGCTATATCGACACCGAAATCAACCACGCGTTCTGGGCGACGCCCGGCGGCGAGAAATTGACAAAACGAATCCCGCAACGTCGGGTCGGCGCTGAGTCCGATCTCGACGGCGCGATCCTGCTCTTGGCATCGAACGCGTCACGTTACATGACCGGCAGTGTCGTCACCGTGGACGGCGGGTTTTTGTTGACGTAGCAACCTTGCCACGCGCGTCGTCCTCATCCTGAGAATTTGTGAATCTATTATGGCCCTCATCCTGAGGAGCGGCCGATTGGCCGCGTCTCGAAGGATGGCGACAACACGCTGACTCGCGGCCATCCTTCGAGACGCCGCACTTTGTGCGGCTCCTCAGGATGAGGGAGATGGATGCGCAAACTCTCAGGACGAGGATGGCATATGCGGCGAATCAATTCACCCGCATCTCCGCCTTGATCATGTCGGCGGCTTTCTCGCCGATCATGATGGTCGGCGCGTTGGTGTTGCCGCCGATCAAACTCGGCATGATCGAGGCATCGGTGACGCGCAAGCCTTCGAGCCCATGGACTTTCAGCTTCGGATCGACCACAGCCATGGCATCGTTGACGCCCATCTTGCAGGTGCCGACCGGGTGATAAACCGTGTCGACGCGCTCGCGCAGAATTTTCCGGATGGCGTCGTCGGTCTCCACGCCTGCGGTGAACATGTCGGCGCTTTGCAGGGTCTTCAGCGCCGGCGTGTCCAACAGTCGTTTGGTGGTCTTGAAGCCCGCGACCATGCCTTCGAGGTCGGCTTCATCACTGAGGAAATTCGGATCGATCGCCGGCGGAGCAAGCGGATCGGCGCTCTGGAGCGAAACGTGGCCGCGGCTTTTTGGGCGCAACAGGCAGACGTGACAGGAGAAGCCGGTGCCCCAGCGCGGCTTGCGGCCGTGATCGTCGATCATCGCCATGCAGAAATGCAACTGGATGTCGGGCACCGCGAGGTCGGGGCGGGTCTTGAGGAAGCCGCCGCATTCGGCGACGTTTGAGGTCATCGGCCCGCGCCGCTCCCGCCGATATTGCGCAATGCCTTTGAAGATTCGCGCGATGCCGCCAAACGAGAGGCCGGCGAAGTGGGGCGCATCGGACGCAAAGCCGAACACGAAGTCCGGATGATCTTGCAGGTTTTGTCCCACGCCCGGCAAATGATGCGTGGTTGCGATGCCGTGTCGCGCAAGCGCCGCGCCGTCGCCGACGCCGGACAGCATCAACAATTGCGGCGTCTGAAACGCGCCCGCGGCAAGGATCACTTCGCGGTTGGCGCGGATTTGCCGGATGGTTTTGCCCTGCCGGTATTCGACGCCGACCGCGCGCTTGCCCTCGAACAGGATGCGGCTGGCTTGTGCGTGAGTTTCGACGCGTAAATTTGCGCGATTTCCCAGATGCGGATGGATGTAACCGCGGGCCGCGCTCCAGCGCTCGCCGTTCTTTTGCGTGACTTGATAGACGCCGAGGCCTTCCTGCTCTTCGGCGTTGAAGTCTTCGCGGATTCGGAATTGCGCTTCGCGCGCGGCTTGCAGATAAATCTCCTGCACCGGATTGTTGGAGCGCGATCCTGTGACATGAAGCGGGCCGCCTTTGCCGTGATAGGCGCCGTCGAGTTCGGAATTGTCCTCCGAGCGTTTGAAGTAAGGCAGCACGTCGGCATAGGACCAGCCGGTATTGCCGAGCGAAGCCCAGTGATCGTAATCGCTTTTGTGACCGCGAATGTAGACCATGGCGTTGATCGCGGAAGAGCCGCCGAGCGCCTTGCCGCGCGGCTGATAGCCGATCCGCCCGTTGAGGCCTGCCTGCGGCACCGTATCGAAGGCCCAGTTGTTGACCTTGCCACCGATCATCAGGATCATCGCGCCCGGGGAATTTACGACCCAATTGTCGCCAGTGCCGCCGGCCTCGAGCAGTGCGACCGAGGTTTGGGGATCTTCGGAAAGCCGGCTCGCCACCGCACAGCCGCCGGAGCCGCCGCCGACCACGACAAAATCAACGCTCTCCATCGCGCTCATCCTCCCAAAACGTTTTTATATCGCCCGGCAGATTGGCCGGGCGTTGGCCTTGATGGCCTGGGCTTAAGGCTGAGCTTTCGCGCCACTTCTGGCAAGAGCACGCTTGCGTGATGATTCGGGGCGGAATTAGCGCGTTCTGGCCGTCATAAAATCCTCAAAAGTCGCACTCAAGCCCTTTCCAAAGCAGTCTTGCGTTGGTACATACACCTCGCGACCCAAAGAGCCTTCGGCTCGGGTTGCCTTCTCAGGAAGCCTCCGGACGGGATCGATCGGCGCGCTCGCGCGTTGGCCAAGTTCATTTCGGCATTTGGATTTTCGAGAGGGCGCGCAATGGTTTATCGCGGGGTGGAGCAGCCCGGTAGCTCGTCAGGCTCATAACCTGAAGGTCATAGGTTCAAATCCTATCCCCGCAACCAAGTTAAGGCCCGCAACGCGAGAGCGTTAGCGGGCTTTTTCGTGAGTGCCGTAGTATTTCTCGTAAGACGACAGTCGGTATTCAGGCTGCCTTGGGAGGGCGTTCGTGACCTTCGTCATATGACGACCACCACCAATACATCTAGGTTGGCGATAGCGCTTATTAACAGCTTGCTTGTTCGAGGCAGCTTCGGCCAACGTTAAGTTAAGTGCAGTGTCACTGTAATTGCCGCCTGCTCATGGTGTCAGGCAATTCGCTGTGACGATTGCATGCACACGATCGAAAAGTTCCGCAACCGCTTCCGTCGAAACGGTTTGGTTAGGGAAGGCGCAAGGCTTATTCGGTCGATACCGAAACGTGTAATCGTCGTGGAGCGGCGATAGGGTCCTAATGACGCCCTTTGTCTGGTCGGTCAGTACAAGCCCAACCGTTTCAGCCTCATCCATGGCCTCGACCAACTGGTGCCCGAGCTTCTTCCGGCAATACTCGACAGTCCTTCCGTTCGCCAAAAGAACCGATTTCAAAAGCAACTCAATCGCGTGCGACCGCAGGAAGTTCGTCGGACCGACGAGCCATATGCTGTTCTCGTCGGTGCGGAGGTTTTCCGCAGCAATCATATAGTCGCCGGCGTCCTTCTTGAAGATGACGGCCATGTCTTTGTCAGTCAGACTCATCAAAAGTACCGTCCTCGTAGCTCTCATGATTTACTTCTTCGCTTGCAGGTTCGCGAGCGTCATAGCCTCGCTTTCTAAGACCGCCAACTGCCGCGTAATTTTTTCGGCTAATGCACGATCCCCGCTAGCTTGTGCTTCTTTTTGCGCGTTTTCGAGATCCTGCATCTCCAACAAAATTCCCGCGACCTTATATCCGAACGCATAGGTTGGATCGTTTTTCATTCGCTCCGTGTGCCCCACGTTCACGACACGGTATTCGCCATCGACCATGACGCCGGTCGGTCCTTGCCCCTCGGGATACCCGAGCATCTTGTTTATCTTCTTTAGGGAATCGCTAGCTTCGCGAGCGGCCTCACGTTGTCGGTCCGTCTCGGCTCGGGCAGTCCTACCTTTCCGGGCGAAAAACCAGACGACAAGAATCACCACTCCAATGAAAATTATAACTGCGGTATCGTTCACGTTACTGCTCCCCGTTCCTCGGCTTCTCGACCCGCCCTGTTTTCATTAGTCAGTTTCTCTGTGCCGCAAGCTGCTCAGCTCTTTTGGCGTCACGATACACGTTGGCTATACACAGGAGAGTTCATGGCGCGAAGATCCGGTCCAGCCGGCGAACAGGTCAACTATATTGACCATCTGGCATTGAAGCGTGGCAAGAGTGTTGATTTTACCGGATACTGGCAGCGGCATATTGAGGATTAGACAACATGGCGAACGTGCTGGATTCGGATGAACTTAGAAAGGTTCATATTGATGGCTTGGACTTGGTATTGATTTTATCGATGCTCACCCTTGAGATTGCCGCTGAAATCTCCCCCACGGACGCTCAGGGAGCGGTCGCCGCTATCGCCAATAGGATTGACACTTTTGCCAAAGGCATTCTGGAGCCGAGAATGAACCTTATTTTCTCTCAGCTCGCCCGTAGCCTCATCGCCGCAGAACGCACCGCCTGAGTTTATCAAGGATTGCAGCCTTCGCCGCATCGCATCAATCTTTGGGTCTTGGGTGGACACGATAAACGCCTTCCATTCGGTTAGAGTGCTCTAATCGACGAAGCGCTGTTGCGGCGTTACCGATGCAGCGGGGTGCCAGCCCCGCGGATCAACTCTCACATAAATATCAGAAGTTATAGCGGCAAACTATGGATAACCTTTAGGGCCGTTTTTTGCGCTCTATCCAATAGGCGATCAGGATACACGCTCCAATAAACGCTAAAGCGGCGAATGGGCCGCCGCTGGCGACCAGTGCAGGGGCCACAAAATATTTTATAGCAATCATAATGGCGATGAATATGACTATCGCGCTAATTAGATATGGATCCATTTCATCGGGCCTTTTTAGCCTTAGGTGGCTTGCTCTTTCGTTACGCGGCGACACTTTTCCGGGGATTACGGTGACAGTGCATTTAATTTCTAATAGCCCCCCGATCATCCGAGGCTTCCCTTACATCCCTACGCAATCAGCGACGCACCGCGCCGCTCTTGTTCTGCCGAGCCAGTTCGAGGAACTTGGCTTTGATCTGCGCGAACAGGCCGGGTGGAATGAAGCCATAGCCGAACACGCTTGGCTTTCCCGGAATCGGTGAAAGACCGGCGTTCGGCCATTCGTCGATGTTGTGTTCGGACACGATGACCCAGCTCCGCGCATCGTCGAGACCGATTGCCTGTTTGACCTTCGCCGGAATCTCAATCCCGATCGTATCGCCGTCGGGCGGCGTGTGGGTGATCGGCAACAGGACCACAAAACGTGGCCGCGTCTGGCTGTCGCTCGCGGCGACGAGACAGGCCGGACGGTCCTTTCCCTGATCACGTCCCGCTGTCGCTTCATGGGTCCAAAGATAATCATAGCGGACAACGAAGCCCGGCTTCGGCTCAGGAAAGGCCACTTGGTCTGCTCACTTGAGCAGTTCATCGAGCGCGGCATGCTCGGGGTCCATCTCGGCCCGTTCAACAGCGTCGATCACCACCTGGGTCGCATCGCCCGTTCGGTAGGTGCGCTTGGCCGCCGCCGTCAGCCAGTCATAATGTTCAGCCGACATCAGCACGAACTCGCGCCGGCCGTGGCGCGTAATCTCAATAGGCTCGCGCTGGGCCTGATGTTGGAACTCGCCGAATTTGCGTTGGAATTCCAAAGCGCTCGTTTGAACCATGACGGGTTATCCAACTGGAAAGAGCATGTATTATACGTATAATACGGACTTAATCAACTCCGCTCCCTCTTAACACGAGGAGCTTGCAATTTTCGGCTCGGTCATTAAAGTAGGCAATATAACTACATTTTAGGAGTCTGCCATGGAGGAAGCCGTTTCGGCTGCGGATGCCAATCGCAGGTTCTCCCTTCTTCTGCGCGGGGTTCGGGAGGGGCACAGCTATGTCGTGACCAGTCACGGAAAGCCCGTCGCGCGGCTCATTCCCGCCGGCAAGCATGACGATGTGGCGACCAGCGCTCGTTCAACGCTGCTGTCCCGTCTTGAAAAGCAGCCCGTCATCCAAGCCGGACGATGGACGCGCGATGAACTCTACGAGGACGATCGGTGAGGATCGCGTTCGATACGAACGTGCTCGCCTGCGCGGAAGGCATCAATGGGGCCGAGCGGCGTGACGCCGCTCTGGCCCTCATTCGACGACTGCCGCAAGAGGCTGCCGTCATCCCGGTGCAGGTTCTTGGCGAGCTTTTCAATGTGCTCGTCCGCAAAGGTGGAAAGTCGCGCAGCGACGCCCGCGATGCCCTGTTGAGTTGGCGTGATACGTTCCCCGTTGTCGAAACCTCACCGGAAGTTATGCTGGCGGCGGCCGATCTCGCTACAGACCACCAACTAGGAATATGGGATGCGGTTATCTTGTCGGCCGCGTCGCAAGCGGGGTGTCGTCTGCTTTTATCCGAGGACCTTCAGGAAGGCTTCACCTGGGCCGGGGTGACTGTGATCGATCCATTCTCCTCGCCACGGCCCGCCATGCTAAATGCTCTGTTGGGGGAGGCTGCCGAATAGCGTGGAACGCCGGGCAGTCTTCGCTCTCGCGGACGAGAGCCGGTTCGGCGATTACTCGGCCAAGTCGCCATTCGGGCTGCCTTTTGGAGGGCGTCCGTGACCTTCGTCGGAGCTTGCCACCGGAAGAAGGACCGCTATATCGGATTTTTCCAATTCCCAATTCAGGATCAGCCGAGATCGATCATGACGACCACGACCGAACCATCCGTCGAATCCCAACCCTTTCAGGCCGAGGTTTCCGAACTGCTGCATCTGATGGTGCATTCGGTTTATTCGGAGACCGACATCTTCTTGCGTGAGTTGATCTCGAACGCTTCCGACGCCTGCGACAAGCTGCGTTACGAGGCGATCGCGAAACCCGATCTGATCGCCGACGGCGAGCCGCCGAAAATCCGGATCGTGCCGAACAAGAAAGACAATACGTTGACCGTTGCCGACAGCGGCATCGGCATGGACCGGCAGGAATTGATCGACAATCTTGGCACCATCGCGCGCTCTGGCACCAGGTCTTTCCTGTCGCGGCTCTCCGAGGCCAAGGATGGCACCGGCCTGATCGGCCAGTTCGGCGTCGGGTTCTATTCGGCCTTCATGGTGGCGGAGCGCATCGTCGTCATCAGTCGTCGCGCGGGCGTCGATGAAATCTGGAGCTGGTCGTCGTCCGGCGGGTCCGGATTTGAAATCGCGCCGGCGAATGAAGACGATGTCAAGCGTCTGGCGCGCGGCACCGAGATCGTGCTGCATTTGAAGCCTGACGCGAAAGAATACCTCGAAACGCACGAGATCGAGCGCATCGTCGGCGCCTATTCCGACAACATCCAGTTTCCGATTTTGCTCGTCCCGGAAGACGGCGAGCCGCGGCAAATCAATTCGGCGAGCGCGCTGTGGCAGCGGTCGAAATCCGAATTGACGCGGCAAGATTATGCCACGGCCTACAAGTCGATCGCGCACGCCTTCGACGAGCCGGCGATGACGCTGCATTATCGCGCCGAAGGGCGTTATTCCTACGCGGTCCTCTTGTTCGCGCCGTCGACCAAACCGTTCGACCTGTTCGAGCCGGCGCGCAAGGGCAGAGTGAAGCTCTATGTGCGGCGCGTCTTCATCACCGACGACGCTGATCTTTTGCCTTCTTATTTGCGCTTCATTCGCGGCGCGGTCGATAGCGAGGATCTCCCGCTCAACATCTCCCGCGAGATGCTGCAAAACAACCCGCAACTGGCGCAGATCAGGAAGGCGGTCACCGGCCGGGTGATCGGCGAAATGGAGCAGCTTAGCGAGAAGGAGCCGGAGAACTTTACCAAAATCTGGGATGCCTTCGGCGCCGTCATCAAGGAAGGCATTTACGAGGATTTCGATCGGCGCGAGAAATTGCTGGCGCTGTCGCGCTTCACCACGACGGCAGGCGAGAAGCGCTCGCTCAAGCAATATGTCGCCGAGCTAAAGCCCAATCAAACCGAGATATATTTTCTGATCGGCGACAGCGTCGAGCGGCTGAAGTCGAACCCGCGTCTGGAAGCGGCCGCCGCCCGCGGCATCGAGGTGTTGTTGTTGACCGACCCGGTCGATGCGTTCTGGACCTCGGCGCGGCTCGATTTCGAAGGCAAGCCGATGAAGTCGCTGAGCCAGGGTGATGTCAATTTCGATCTGATCCCGGTACTCGCCGAGCACGCGAAGGACAATGCTCCGGCCGACGCCGACGAGGCCATCACGATCGCGGCGATCAAACTAAGCCTCGGCGATCGCGTCGCCGATGTGCGGGCGTCGACGCGGCTCACCACCAGCGCGTCGTGCCTGGTTGCGGGCAGTCACGGGCCCGACCGGGAATTGGAGCGGCTGTTGTCGCAACAAAATCGCGGCACCCGGACCAAGCCGATTTTGGAGATCAACCTCCGGCATCCGCTGGTGGCCGCGATCGGCAAAGCCGAAAAGTTGACAACCGATGACCTGTCGCTGTTGTTGCTGGAGCAAGCGCAAATCCTAGACGGCGAATTGCCCGAAGACCCGGCCGCGTTCGCCGCGCGCCTCAATCGGCTGGTGTTGCGGGGAATGGCATAATCAGCGTTATTCCGGTCAATTTGGCGCCATAGTTCGGGATCAGCCTGATCGGCGATATCACCTCTCACAACCTGCCAAGCGAAGGAGCTCTCCATGATTCCTTCTGACACGGGCTCGGTACCTGAGAAATTCCCCCGGCCAAAAGACGGAGTCGTCGATGGCGACGCCCACGGTCCGATGTCGCAGCAGGATAGTGGGGGGTGTCACGGCCATGAAATGCATCCGCAGAAATTCGTGCATCTGGTCGGCTGTCATGATGCCAAGGCAGGAAAGCATTTGACGGATCGTCCGCACTGACACGCGCCGCGCTCAATGCCCGTTGCGGATATATATTTCATAGAACGTGATCACGATCTCAAACGCGATCAGGATCACCACGATGATTTCCAGTCGCAGCGAGCGTTTGGTATCGATGATGTCGGCCAGCGTGCTGGCGGTATCGGCAATCACCGCCAGCTTTCGGTTCAAGGTCTCGACGCGCTCGCTGAGTTCATATTCGTCCTGCAGGCGGGCATAGAGCCGCTCGAGGTCGGGCCGGTCCCACAGCACGTCCGGTTTTTCTCCGACCGCGACACGGCCTGAGACACGGTGCTGTACCAACAGCGCGTTGCCCATCAGCTTGAGCAGATCGGTTCGATTCCTTGAAGTTTTGCCGAATTTGGCAAGTTCGTGGGCGAACGGCTCAATAGTGTCGAAGACATTAGCGACTTCCCTTTCGTCGCGGCCGAGCACGACGCTTTTCGCCAACGCGTCAGATACAAGCAGCAGCCGTTCGACGGAGAGTTCCTTGACCAGAATGGGGCCACCGACCGGGATCGGTTCTTCGGCTTCCTTAGCAACCTGTATCTTCGCCCACTCCTCTTCGGGAGGCGTGATCTTGCCGAAGATGCGATCGCGCAATCGTTCAAGAAAATCAGTCTCCTCTTCCGGCGATAGGCCGATCAGCACCACGACGCCGTAGCGAAACAGCACGGCTATTCCATTTCCGCCGACGCGCACGGCCAGGGGCGCGCTCGACAAAATCTGTCCCTCGAAGCCCGCCGTATTGATGCGATCGCCGATCTGAAGGGCGTGGGCGGTGAGTTGCACCGGAGTCGGATTTGAATCCTCCATCCTCTCACCTTTCGAAACTTCCTCTATGCCGGTGAACCTTTTGGACCCTGAAAACATTTGTTTTCACGAGCGTTTCCATCAATATGGGCTAGCGCCCGCACCGGTCCTTGAACCGTTTTTCAAACCCGGCCGTATCTGTTTGACGATTTCAGGACCCGGATAGTTCCACACCCATGACCGCGACAGACGGAAGCGAGATATTCTACCGCGGCATTCCCGTTTTTCGCGGCTTTGCCCGCTTGATGGAGCCGGCACTCTATTCGCCGTTGCCGGACGGTTGGATCATCGGCGTTGCCGACATCGTCGAATCGACCAGGGCGATCGCGCAAGCGCGCTACAAAACGGTCAATATGGCGGGCGCGGCGGTGATCGCCGCGGTCACCAATGCGCTGGAGGGACGCGAGTTTCCGTTTGTGTTCGGCGGCGACGGCGCGAGCTTTGCGGTGGCTCCGCACGATCTCGAGCGTACCCGCGACGCGCTGGCTTCGACCGCCATTTGGGTGAGGGACGATCTCGATCTGGTGATGCGGGTGGCGCTGGTGCCGGTCGCGGCGTTGCGCGCGCAAGGGTTTGACGTGCGCGTCGCCCGCTTCGCCCCGTCGCCGAATTTGTCTTATGCGATGTTTTCCGGCGGCGGGCTTGGCTGGGCCGAAGCCGCGATGAAGCGCGGCGAGTTCGCGGTGGCGCCGGCGCCCTCCGGCACCCAGCCCGATCTCTCCGGGTTGTCGTGTCGCTTCGAGGAAATTCCCTCGGTGCGCGGCGTGATACTCTCCGTGATGGTGGTGCCGGCGAAAGCTGCCGACCCCGCCGCCTTTCGCGCATTGATCGAAGACCTCATTGCGTTGGTCGAGCGCAGTCCGGATGCGGCGCGGCCGGTCCCGCCCAGAGGACCGCCGATACGATGGCCGCCAACTGGGGCCGAGCTTGAGGCCCGCGCCACGCGTGGCGGGCCGCTGTTCAAGCGCCGCGCCTTCGTGCTCGCCTATACGCTGTTCGTCTATTTGATCCTGCGCTTCGGCATCCGCATCGGCGGGTTCGTGCCGAAGACCTATGTGCGGCAGGTGGTGGAGAATTCAGATTTCCGCAAATACGACGATGCATTGCGCATGGTGCTTGATTGCACGGCCGAACTCGAGCGGGCGCTGACGCGGCGCCTTGAGGTCGCGGCCTTAAGCGGGGTCGCGCGCTATGGCCTGCACCGCCAGGACGCGGCGATGATGACCTGTTTTACGCCCTCGGCGGTTCGCAGCGACCACGTGCATTTCATCGACGGCGCGCGCGGCGGCTACGCTTCGGCGGCCACGGCGTTGAAGGCCGCTTTGGCTTGAAGTCATCTCCTCATGGTGAGGAGGCGCATCGCAGGCAAGTTTACGCAGCCTGCGTAGACTTGGCTGCGCCGCCGTCTCGAACCATGAGCAAGCGCACGGCTCCATCCTTCGAGACGCGGCGAAGACGCCGCTCCTCAGGATGAGGAAAAATCAGCCTCATTCAGCGGTTGACGCGCGTCCAGTTTTCACCGCCACAGATCGCGCCGACGCAGCCTTCAACCCGTAAGCTGTCCGGACCCGAGACCGAGATATTGCTGGCGTAGGTGTTGCCGTTATCGGCATTATAGATATTGCCGGACCATTTGTTGGAACCGACCGTTCGCATGCCGCTGAAGAGCGACAGGCCCATGATCGGGCGCTTGGCTAGCGAAGGATTGCGATTTTTGTCGTCGATTTGGAGTTTGCCGGTCGCGGGATCGATAGGGTCCTTTAGCCAGACCACTACTCCGCAAAGTCCCGCGCCGCATTTGCTGACGCGCACTTTTGCATCGCCCGCCTGTGTCAGCCAAATACCGCCTGGCCCGGCTGCCTGCATACCACCCACCGCGGAAGCGGTCTGCGCTTGCGCGGCGCCGGAAAACGCCATCGAAACCGCTACGAGTAAGCCAAATCTGCAAGCCATAGACCTCTCCCGGACCAAGGGGCTTGCATAACAATAAATTCAAAATTTGTGCAATGCCATATCCGCAACTGCACCCGGCGTTATGACTTGCCGCGACCTTGTCGCCACGGCTCATTCCGACGCCAGGGCGAGCAAAATTGCGGTGTTTAAGGCCGACGGAACCATCTATAAGGGGCCCCGTTAAGCCCCGTCTCCCATCATTGCGGACATCACCCCATGACCTTCACGCTTCCCACCCTTCCTTATGCTTATGACGCGCTCGCGCCCCATATGTCGAAGGAAACGCTGGAATATCATCACGACAAGCATCACCAGGCCTATGTGACCAACGGCAATAATCTGCTGAAAGGCACCGAATTCGAGGGCAAATCTCTTGAGGAGATCGTCAAGGGCTCGTTCGGCAAGAATGCGCCGCTCTTCAACAATGCCGGCCAGCACTACAACCATTTGCATTTCTGGAATTGGATGAAGCCCAATGGCGGCGGCAGCAAACTGCCCGGGCGTCTGGAAAAGAAAATCAATGAGGACCTTGGCGGACTCGAAAAATTCAAGGCCGATTTCACCGCCGCCGGCGTCGGCCAGTTCGGTTCGGGCTGGGCGTGGCTGTCGGTGAAGAACGGCAAGCTCGAAATTTCCAAGACGGCCAATGGCGAAAGCCCGCTGGTGCATGGCGCGACGCCGATTCTCGGCGTCGACGTCTGGGAGCACTCCTATTACATCGATTATCGCAACCGCCGCCCGGATTATCTGAAGGCGTTCGTCGATCATCTGGTGAACTGGGAATATGTCGACCAGCTGTTTTCGAAAGCCTGATACGGGCCAGAGCTAAATCTTTGGGGCGGTGGCATCCGGCTGCCGCCCTTTTTATTTGCCTTGTTCATTTTGCCTGGTCGTGATCCTTGCAGGGATCGCGCGCGTGCGGCAAAACCCTGTCTCGCAGCGTTGGTGTTGTTTTGCCGGGATGGGGAAGGTTGCGATGAACTATCTGTTGGTTTTTATCGGCGGCGGCCTTGGTTCGACGCTGCGACATACCATCAATGTCGTTTGCACGCGCTGCCTCGGCACCGCCTTTCCGTATCACACCTTCATCATCAACATCACGGGCTCGACCATCATGGGCCTGATCGCGGGGTATCTCGCGTTCAAGGGCGAGGCGTCGCAGTCTTGGCGGCTGTTTTTGATGACCGGCATTCTCGGCGGCTACACGACCTTCTCGGCCTTCTCGCTCGATGCCGCCTTGCTTTATGAGCGGGGCGAGATCGCCCTTGCTCTGTTTTACGTGCTGGGTTCGGTGATTTTTTCGATTTTAGGGCTGTTTGCCGGCCTCGCGCTGGTTCGCCATCTGGCGTAAACTTATTCCCTTGTCGGAACTTCCCTCAAAAGATCACGCGACCGCCGCCGACGCTTCGGAAGGCGAAACCCGCCCCGGCCGCGCCCGCAAGCCGATCGGTTGGTCGATGATTTCGATCGTCGTGCTGATCGTGATCAGCGCCGTGCTCGTCTATCGTCGCGACGGCATCGACGGCGTGTTGGAAATCCTCACCCACGATCTCGGGCTGTTCGGCGGCATCGTGCCGCGCGTGCTCGCGGGCTGCCTGCTCGGGGCCTTCATCGCCGAGATTTTGCCGCATGAGAAAGTGTCGCGATCGCTCGGGCCGCAATCGGGCCTGAAGGGCTTGCTGATCGGCGCGGCGTTCGGCGCGATCCTGCCGGGCGGGCCGTTTACGGCGTATCCGGTGGCGGGCGCGTTGCTTTCGATCGGTGCCGATTTCGGCGCGACGATTGCGATGGTCGTGAGCTGGACGCTGATCGGTTACGGCAGGGCCATCGCCTGGGAATTGCCGATCATGGGCACCGACTTCACGCTGTGGCGCATCGTGATCTCGCTGCCGCTGCCGGTTCTGGCGGGCGCGCTCGGCCGCTTCGTATATGTGCGAATGTATCCGAAGGTCGCGCCATGAGCGGTTTGATCATCGACCTCATTTTGTGGGGCTCGGTCGCGGCCCTCGGTTTTGTTGCGTTCCGGCGCGGCCGGCCGGTACTGATCGGTTCGCTGCGCGAGGGCACCATGGATTTCATCAACATCATGCCGCGCGTCGCCATTGGGGTGATCGGCTCGGGATACATCGCCGCCGTGATCCCCGAGGAAATCATCACCGGCTGGCTCGGCCCCAATTCGGGCTGGCTCGGCGTGCTGACGGCCGTGATCGCGGGCGGCGCGACGCCGGGAGGGCCGGTGGTCGGCTTTTCCATCGGCGCCGTGGCGCTCAAGGCCGGCGGCGGCACGCCGCAAATCATCGCCTATGTCGTCGCCTGGGCGCTGTTTGCCTTTCAGCGCGTGATCCTGTGGGAGATCCCGTTCATGCCGGCGCGATTTGTCTGGTTTCGCGCCGCCGTCTCGGTGCCATTCCCGTTCCTGGCCGCGGCCATCGCGATGGCGATCGGGAAGCCGTGACGCCGGCCGCCCTTCAACTCCGGGTCTGACCAAGTGGACACCGGTTATGTTATAATATAACATTTCTCCATGGTTCCTCCCCACAGCCACGACCACGCGCACGAGCACGCTCATAGCCATGGGCCGGCGACCCCGCATCCGCCACAGGCGGCGCCGTGGTCGATCCTGCGCATGCCGGTGATCTCTCGTGTCGCGGCGGCGTTCGCGGTCAGCGCCGCGCTGTGGGCCGTGGTGTGGCTTTCGATGAGATGACCATGATCGCGCCCGTGCAATTTCGCGACGTCACGCTGGGCTACGACCGGCACCCGGCGGTGCATCACCTCTCGGGCGAGGTCGCCTCCGGCGCGCTGCTTGCGGTCGTCGGCCCCAACGGTGCCGGCAAATCGACGCTGTTTCGCGGGCTCGTCGGCATCCTCAAGCCGTTGGCCGGCTCGATCGTGACGGGCGGTCTCAACTTGAAAGACATCGCCTATCTGCCGCAGACGGCCGATATCGACCGCAGCTTTCCGATCTCGGTGTTCGATTTCGTCGGCACCGGGCTGTGGCGCAGCGTTGGCGTCTTCGGCGGCATGGGCAGGGGCGCACGCGAGAAGATCGTGCAAGCGCTCGCATCCGTCGGCCTCAACGGTTTCGAAAGCCGCACCATCGGCACGCTGTCGGGCGGGCAGATGCAGCGGATGTTGTTCGCGCGGCTGTTGTTGCAGGATGCGCGCTTGATCGTGCTCGATGAGCCTTTCAACGCGATCGACGCGAAGACCTCGCTCGATCTGCTCGCGCTGGTGCGTCGCTGGCACGCCGAGAAGCGCACGGTGCTGGCCGCGCTCCACGACATGGAGCTAGTCCGCAGCCATTTTCCCGAAACCTTGCTGCTGGCGCGAGGCAAGGTGGCCTGGGGCGCCACGGCCGAGGTGTTGACCGTGGAGAATCTTTTGGAAGCCCGCCGGATGTGCGAAGCCTTCGACGACAGCGCCGCGGCTTGCGCGGTGGACGATCTGCCCTCGCGGGCCGCCTGAACCTCATGTTTATGTCGTGCCATGATTTATAACGCGCTGATCGCGCCATTCATCGATTTCGAATTCATGCGCCGGGCGCTGGCGGCCGTGATCGCGCTTGCGCTCGGCGGCGCGCCGATCGGCGTGTTTCTGATGCTGCGGCGAATGAGCCTGGTCGGCGACGCGATGGCGCACGCGATTCTGCCCGGGGCGGCGATCGGCTTTCTGCTGTCGGGATTGAATTTGTTCGCGATGACGACCGGCGGCTTGATCGCGGGCTTTGCGGTCGCGATTCTCGCCGGTGTCGTGTCGCGGACCACTGAGCTGAAGGAAGACGCGTCGTTGGCCACCTTCTATCTGGTTTCCTTGGCGCTCGGCGTGACCATCGTTTCGCTCAAGGGTACCAACATCGATCTGTTGCACGTGCTGTTCGGCAATATCCTGGCGATGGACGATCAGACGTTGATGGTGATTGCGTTCAACGCCACGGTCACGTTGATCGTGTTGGCGGTGATCTATCGCCCGCTGGTGATCGAGTGCGTCGATCCGGTGTTTTTGCGGACCGTGAGCCGCGCCGGCGCGCCGGCGCATCTGGCGTTTCTCGCGCTCGTCGTCATCAACCTGGTCAACGGCTTTCATGCGCTCGGCACGCTACTGGCAGTGGGGCTGATGATCCTGCCGGCGGGCATCGCGCGGTTCTGGTCGCGCGACATCACCGGCATGATCTGCATCGCCGTCGCGAGCGCTTTTTTTTCGGGTTATGCGGGGCTGGTGCTGTCGTTTCAAACCGGCATCCCGTCGGGCCCCGCGGTCATTCTGGTGGCGGCGGCGCTCTATGTCGGCTCGGTGTTGTTCGGCAGCGTCGGCGGTCTGGTCCGGCAGATGTTTCCCGGCCGACACCTCGAAGCTTAGCGGGATTCATGGATGTAAAACTGTCTGTTTCCAAATGCTCGATGTCACCTCTCCCCCTGTGGGAGAGCATAGGCCGCCTTCGGCGGCCGTCCTTAAAGAAGAACGCCGAAGTGATCCTTCAGCTATGTCGTATCGGAGATGCGATCCGGGTGAGGGGTTATGCTCTATCGATAGACCGTGACCCCTCACCCCAACCCTCTCCCACAAGGGGAGAGGGAGCCCACCGCCGTTGCCGGCACATTGCGCCGATGCTTCAATCCCAGAGGATCGGATGTTAACGATGCGGCGCTTTTGGTTCATCGGACTGGTGCTTGCTGTGGCGATCTTCCCCGCGCGGGCGCAGGATCGCCTCGACGTCGTCACGAGCTTTTCGATCCTCGGTGATTTCGCGCGAAATGTGGGGGGCGAGCGCGTCAATGTGACGACGCTGGTCGGGCAGAACGGCGACGTGCACGTCTATACGCCGGCGCCCGCGGACGCGAGGAAGATCGCGGACGCCAAACTCGTCATCATCAACGGCCTCGGCCTGGAAGGCTGGCTGCCGCGGCTGGTGCAATCCGCCGGCAGCAAAGCCACCACCGTCACGGCTTCGCAGGGCATCACGCCGCGCAAATTGGGCTCGGGCGCCGATCCGCACGGCTGGCAATCGGTGGCCAATGCAAAGATCTATGTCGCCAATATTCGCGACGCGCTGGTCGCCGCCGATCCTGCCGGCGCGGAGGTCTACCGCGGCAATGCGGACATGTATTTGGCAAAACTCGACGCGCTCGAGCGCGAGGTGCGGGAAGCGATCGGGACAATTCCACCGGCCCGCCGCAAGGTGATTTCCACCCACGACGCCTTCGGCTATTTCGCTAGCGCCTACGGTATCGAGTTCATCGCGCCGCAGGGCGTCTCCACGGAGGCCGAGGTCAGTGCGCGCGACATCGCCCGCATCATCACCCAAATCCGCGCCACGAAAATCCCGGCGGTTTTTCTCGAGAATGTCAGCGATTCGCGGCTGATGCGCCGGATATCCAATGAGACCGGCGCCCGCGTCGGCGGAACGCTTTATTCGGACAGTTTGACCGACGAAAAGGGCGATGCCCCCACTTACATTGACATGGTCAGGCACAATATAAAGGCGCTGACGAGTGCGCTAATGAATTAGCCGAGTCCCGCTTTTGGAGTGATTATGCCAGAATTGACGTCGCAAAAAATTCCCGTGACCGTGCTGACCGGCTATCTCGGCGCCGGCAAGACCACGCTGCTCAACCGCATCCTGTCGGAAAATCACGGCAAGAAATACGCCGTGATCGTCAACGAATTCGGCGAGATCGGCATCGACAACGATCTGGTGATCGGCGCCGACGAGGAAGTCTTCGAGATGAACAACGGCTGCATCTGTTGCACCGTGCGCGGCGACCTCGTCCGCATTCTCGATGGGCTGATGAAGCGCAAGGGCAAGTTCGACGCGATCATCGTCGAGACCACCGGCCTCGCCGATCCGGCGCCGGTGGCGCAGACCTTCTTCGTCGACGAGGACGTGCAAAAGAACGCGCGGCTGGACGCGGTCGTGACGGTTGCCGACGCCAAATGGCTGAGCGACCGCTTGAAGGACGCGCCGGAAGCCAAGAACCAGATCGCATTCGCCGACGTCATCGTGCTCAACAAGACCGATCTTGTTTCCAAGCCCGAACTGGCCGAAGTCGAGGCGCGGATTCGCGGCATCAACCCTTATGCCAAACTGCATCGCACCGAGCGCTGCAAGGTCGCGCTGTCGGACGTGCTTGAGCGCGGCGCGTTCGACCTCGACCGGATTCTCGACATCGAGCCGGATTTCCTCGAGGCCGGCGATGGTCATGGCCATGATCACGATCATCACCACCACGGCCATGATCACCATCACCACGATCACGGCCACGGCCATGGCGGATTGAAGCATTACCACGACGAGGACATGCAATCGCTGTCGTTGCGCACCGACAAGCCGCTCGACCCGACCAAATTCATGCCGTGGCTGCAAAACCTCGTCGCCAAGGAAGGCCAGAAGATTTTACGCTCGAAAGGCATTCTCGCTTTCAGTGATGACGACGAACGTTACGTCTTTCAGGGCGTGCACATGATGCTCGAAGGCGATCATCAGCGGCCGTGGAAAGATGGCGAAGCGCGCGAAAGCCGCCTCGTCTTTATCGGTCGCGAATTGCCCGAGGATGTCATCCGCGAAGGCTTCGAGCGCTGTATCGTTTCGTGATGAGAGAGTTCGATTTGCCCGACAATTCGGCTTCCATCGTTTCGGTCAGCGATCAGGTGCGTCCGCTCGCGATTCGTATGCCGGTCACCTCAGTGCATTTCCTGGGCGATCGCGCGGCGTTTGTCGGCACTGAAGAGAGCGTCGCGCTGGTGAGCGCGGCGGGCGAGGTGTCGCGGATTTCCGTGCATGTCGGTGGCATTCTTTGTGCGGCTTCCGACGGCGCGCGCATCGTCATGGGCGGCGACGACGGCAAGCTGGTTGCGCTCGACACCAAGGGTAACGTCGAGCTGCTCGCGACCGATGCGAAACGGCGCTGGATCGACAATGTCGCGCTGCATCCGGATGGCGCGGTGGCGTGGTCGGCGGGCAAGACCGCTTTCGTCCGCAGCGGCAAAAACGAGGAAAAATCTCTCGACGTGCCCTCGACCGTCGGCGGGCTTGCCTTTGCGCCGAAGGGCCTGCGGCTCGCGGTCGCGCACTATAACGGCGCGACCTTGTGGTTTCCCAACATGGCGGCAAAGCCGGAATTTCTCCAGTGGGCGGGCTCGCATCTCGGCGTGATGTTCAGCCCGGACAACAAGTTTCTGGTCACCACGATGCACGAGCCGGCGCTGCATGGTTGGCGCCTGGCCGACAACAAACACATGCGCATGACCGGCTATCCCGGTCGCGTGCGGTCGATGTCGTGGAGCGCGGGCGGCAAGGCGCTCGCGACCTCCGGCGCCGATACGGTGATCCTGTGGCCGTTCGCCAGCAAGGACGGCCCGATGGGCAAGGAGCCCGCGATGCTGGCGCCGCTCGAGACGCGGGTCGCGATGGTCGCCTGTCACCCGAAGCAAGACATCCTCGCCGCGGGCTATGGCGACGGCACTATTTTGATGGTGCGGCTGCAGGATGGCGCGGAGATTCTGGTGCGCCGGAACGGCACCGCGCCCGTGGCGGCGCTGGCCTGGAACGCCAAAGGCACGTTGCTCGCATTCGCCGACGAAGAAGGCGAGGCGGGGTTGCTGGCGCTTTAAGGCTTGATAAAACCCAAATTGGGATGTATCATACCCAATATGGGTATGATTGTTACAGAAGAAATAAGCCTATCAAACGCCTTGTTTTCCAAGGTGCAGCAACGTGTGTTGGCCCTTATTTTCGGTCAAGCTGAGCGCAGCTTCTATATGTCCGAGATCGTGAGGAACGTTCATTCGGGAACGGGCGCGGTTGAACGGGAGCTGTCGCGGTTGCAGCGCAGTGGGCTTGTTTCTGTCGAGCGCATCGGCAATCAGAAACATTACCGGGCCAATAATCAGTCTCCGATTTTTTCCGAATTGCAGAGCCTGGTCCTCAAGACCGTGGCCGTGGCCGAGCCTCTCAGGAAAGCCCTTGCTCCCTACTCGGATAAGATACATGCGGCGTTCGTATACGGCTCGGTCGCGAAAGGCACGGACACGGCGCACAGCGACATCGATCTTATGATTGTCGGGGACGAGTTGAGTTACTCCGACCTCTATACTGAGTTACAAAATGCCGAAGGCATTTTGCATCGTAAGGTGAGCCCAACGTTTCTTTCTTTGAAGCACTGGCAGAGCAAAGTTGCCGATAAGGGGTCGTTCATCGGAAAAATTATTGTGTTGCCGAAGATTTTTGTTTTGGGCTCAGAGAAAGACCTCCAGCCATGAGCGGGGAAGAACTCCGTAATCTCGTCAGGATAAACCAACTCAAGGTCGAGCCGGTATCACGGAGCGAGTTTGTTGGTATGGTGAAGTCGGCTAGGACGCGCTTGGCCGATGCTCAGAACGAGAGTCTCGATCCCGACAGCCAGTTTGATTTGGCTTATGGTGCCGCGCACAGGCTAGCGCTCGCCGCGCTACGCTACCAAGGATACCGGTCGGAAAATCGAATTACGGTTTTTCAAGCACTCGTTCATACGTTGGGTGCGGATAAGTTCGACGTGCAGATTTTTCTCAAGGCCCACAACGAACGAAACCTCGCAGAATACGAGGGCCGCATGGAGATTGACGAGGTTCTTTTGGCCGAGTTGATCCGCTGTGCAAAGAAATTGGAAAAGGCGGTCGGAAAACTTAGTCCTCCCGATGAATGAAAGTCTGGCAGCTAGAGCAGATTCCTCTTAATCCCAGCCGTATCCGGCGTGAGCGAAGAAATTTACGCATTCGTTGGGTTTGACCTGCTCCAACGCATTGGCGGCGGCACGCTCGAGTGCATCGAGGGTTCGCGCGGCGGACTTCCGCACGTGCGCCTTGAGCTTGGCGAAGGCATTTTCGATTGGATTGAGGTCAGGACTGTAGGGCGGCAGGTAGTGGAGTTCGGCACCGTGGGCTTCAATAGCTTGCCTGACGCCTGCGACCTTGTGGGCGGCAAGATTGTCCATGACGACGATGTCGCCTGGCCGCAAGGTTGGCGCCAACATCTGCGCGACCCAGGCCAGGAAGGATTCTCCATCCATTGGCCCGTCGAGAAGCATCGGCGCAACGAAGCCCGCAAGCGTGAGGCCGCCGACAAAAGTGATGGTCTTCCAATGACCGTGCGGAATTGCGGCGCGGCAACGTTCGCCTTTAGGCGCCCAACCCCGAAGGCGCGCCATCTTCGTCGAAAGGCCGCTCTCATCGATGAAGATCAGGCGTTCGGGGTCAAGATCGTCTTGGCGGTCGATCCAATTCGCGCGCGCGGCCTTCACATCAGCGCGCGCTTGCTCGCTGGCATGCGCGGTCTTTTTTTATACGTCTGGCCGTGCCGGTCGAGAAGTTTCCACACCGCGGTTCTTACAACCGTAATGCCGCATTCCTTGCGCAACCGCTCGACCATCTCGTCAAGCGTCGTGTCGGGCGCCTCCGCAAGCGCGCTGAGAATGAAAGCCGCATGCGCATCAAGCACCGAACCCTTCGGCTTGCCCTGTTTGGCAGGACGAACCGCCCCCGTTGCCCGCTTCAGCCGCGCCCAGGTCCCGGCCGTCGCAATCCCGATCGCAAACCGCTCCGCCGCCTGACGCGTCGATAACCCGCCTTCGATCGCCGGAACTACCCGCTCGCGCAAATCCATACTGTACGGCTTGCCCATCCCATCCTCCCGACTCAGTCAGAAAGATGGAATCAGTATTCGATCCTCAAGAGAATCCCCTCCGACTCGCTTTTTGAGGAATGCGCTCTAGCCCGAGCGACGCTGCGGTTCTCGCAAAGGTTGGCGGAACAATGTGTTCGCGTATCCGTTAATCTCGCCGAGGGGTCGCGGGTGAACGAGATGTCTCCGGACGAAAGAAAACGCGCCTACAGGAGCGATATGATTTTCGCATCCGCCATGATGGCGGTGGGACTCTCGATCTCGGGGCTTTCGTCAATCGAGCTTTTGGCGCGCGGGCCTCAGCAAATCGCCCAGGCGACGCAACCGCTGCAGCCTTCTCCCGCATCCGAAGCGCAGGAAAAGTCGCCGGCGGAATCAAAACCCGGCGGCGTGCGCCCGACCACGCCGGCGCCTGAGCCGGCTCGTCCTGATGAAGAGGCACAAAAGGCCGGCGCCACCCCGGCGCTGCCGCCAGCGCCGGCCGAAAAGACCGCGGCGCCGATCAAGGAAAAATGACGTCGTTCCTCTACCGCACCAGCACGTTGCGAAACTGCCACGGGTCCGAGGGGTCGATGTCTTCCGGAAACAATCCCGGCCGATCGCTGAGCGGCGTCCAGTCGGTGTAGAAGCCTTTCACCGGGCCGAGATACGGCGTCTGGATTTCGAGGCAGCGACGGAAGTCCATTTCGTCGGCCTCGACGATCCCGGCCGTGGGATTTTCCAGCGCCCACACCATGCCGGCAAGCACGGCGGACGACACCTGCATGCCGGTGGCGTTCTGGTAGGGCGCTATCTTTCGGGTCTCTTCGATCGACAATTGCGAGCCGTACCAATACGCGTTTTTGGCGTGACCATAAATCAAAACGCCAAGTTCATCGATTCCGTCCTCGATTTCGTTCTCGTCCAGGATGTGCCATTTCGACTGCATCTTTCCCGTGGCGCCGAACATTTCGTGCAACGACAACACCGCGTCGTTGGCGGGGTGATAGGCGTAGTGGCAGGTCGGGCGATACATCACCCGCTGGCCGTCGCGCAGCGTGAAATAATCCGCGATCGAAATCGATTCATTGTGGGTGACGAGGAAGCCGTATTGCGGGCCCGGCGTCGGGCACCAGGAGCGCACGCGGGTGTTGGCGCCGGGCTGCAGCAGATAGATCGCCGCCCCGCAGCCGTCCTTGTGGGTGCGGCCGTTATCCGGCATCCATTTTTCGTGGGTGCCCCAGCCGAGCTCGGCCGGCTGCATCCCCTCGGAGACGAAGCCCTCCACCGACCAGGTGTTGACGAACACGTTCATCGGTTTCGGCCTCTTCGAGCGCTGGGTGTCGCGCTCGGCGATATGGATGCCCTTGACGCCGAGCTTCTGGGCAAGTTGACCCCAGCCCTCGCGGCTCTTCGGCTCGTTGAACGGCGTATGTGTGTCGCGCGCGAGGTCGAGTAGCGCCTGCTTGACGAACCACGACACCATGCCGGGATTGGCGCCGCAGGTGGAGACCGCGGTCGGCCCGCCCGGACTTTTGTGCTTGGCCGCGAGCAGGGTTTCGCGCAGCGCGTAATTCGAGCGCTTCTCGGGCCCGATGTTCTTGTCGAAATAAAAGCCGTGCCACGGCTCCACCACGGTGTCGATGTAGAGCGCGCCGATCTCGCGGCACAGCGTCATGATGTCGACCGAGGAAGTGTCCACCGACAGATTGACGCAAAAGCCCTGGCCGCCGCCGACGGTCAAAAGCGGCACCAGCACCTCGCGATAATTGTCCTTGGTGATCGCCTGCTTGATGAAGCGCACGCCGTGTTGGGTCGCGATCGCGCCGTCCTCGTGCGGGTCGATGATGACGAACCGCGATTTGTCGTAATCGAAATGCCGCTCGATCAGCGGCAAGGTGCCTTTGCCGATCGAACCGAAGCCGATCATGACAATGGGGCCGGAAATCTTCGCGTGGATCGTCTGCTCGTGCGGGCTCATGGCAACCAGTCTTTTGGGGATCAGGGGGACGCTCGGAGGAGCGATCAGGGGTTGCGGCGTTTCGCGGTGACTTCGACCTCGACCTTCATCGCCGGCTTGTAGAGTCCGGCAACAACAAGCAGCGTCGCCGCCGGTCTTATTTCGCCGAGCTTCTCGCCGCAGACCGCGAACACCGTATCGGCCTCAGTGGCGTCGGTGATGTAATAGGTGGCGCGGACGATATCGGCCATTTCGAAGCCTGCTTCCTTGAGCACCTCTTCGATGGTCTTGAAGCAGTTCCGTGTCTGGGTCGCGACATCCGCCGGCAATTTCATGGTGGCGTAGTCGTAGCCGGTGGTCCCGGAAATGAAGGCGAAATCGCCGTCGATGACCGCGCGGCTGAAGCCGGCGGTTTTTTCAAAGGGCGAACCGGTGGAAATCAGGCGACGAGACATGGCAAAACCTCAATACTAAAGACTGGCCCCGCAATGCCGTGTCTTGGGGATCAAATCAAGCCGGGTGAGGTGCCGATTTACCAGCTTTTTCGCCGCATGGCGGCTCGCGCCCTGCCTGGAGCAGACGTCGTCGGCAAATGGGCATGTGGGGGAGGGAGCCGGCTCGCCGGCCCCCGATTTAGATCACGATGCGATTAAGTGGAATCGCATCACGATCTCATCTTTTTATTTGAGCATGATCTTTTCGGAAAACCGGTTCCCACTTTTCCGGATCATGCTCTAGATGTGGTAGGTCCGCAGCGGCGGGAAGCCGTTGAAGGCCACCGACGAGTACGTCGACGTATAGGCGCCGGTGCCTTCGATCAGCACCTTGTCGCCGATCTCCAGCGTCACCGGAAGCGGGTACGGCATCTTCTCGTACAGGACGTCGGCGGAATCGCAGGTCGGACCGGCGAGCACGCAGGGCGTCATTTCCGCGCCGTCATGCGGGGTGCGGATGGCGTAGCGGATCGACTCGTCCATGGTCTCGGCGAGGCCGCCGAACTTGCCGATATCGAGATAGACCCAGCGCACCTCGTCCTCGTCGCTCTTTTTCGAGATCAGAACGACTTCGGTCTCGATGATGCCGGCATTGCCGACCATGCCGCGGCCCGGCTCGATGATGGTCTCCGGGATCTGGTTGCCGAAATGCTTGCGGAGCGCGCGGAAGATCGACCGGCCATATTGCACCACCGGCGGCACGTCCTTGAGGTATTTGGTCGGGAAACCGCCGCCCATATTGACCATCGACAGGTTGATGCCGCGCTCGGCGCAGTCGCGGAACACGGTCGAGGCCATCGCCAAAGCCCGATCCCACGCCTTCACCTTGCGCTGTTGCGAGCCGACATGGAACGAGATGCCGTAAGGCTCCAGCCCGAGGCGCTTGGCGAGGTCGAGCACCTCGATCGCCATTTCCGGGTCGCAGCCGAACTTGCGCGACAGCGGCCATTCGGCGCCGGCGCAGTCATAAAGGATGCGGCAGAATACTTTCGAGCCAGGGGCGGCGCGGGCGATCTTCTCGACCTCGGCGGTGCAATCGACCGAAAACAGCCGAATCCCGAGCGCGAAAGCACGCGCGATGTCGCGCTCCTTCTTGATGGTGTTGCCGTAGGAAATCCGCTCCGGCGCCGCTCCGGCGGTGAGCGCCATTTCGATTTCGGCGACCGAGGCGCAATCGAAGCAGGAGCCCATCGAGGCCAGCAGCGAGAGCACTTCCGGCGCCGGATTGGCCTTCACCGCGTAGAACACGCGGCTGTCGGGCAGCGCCTTGGCGAAGCTCTGATAGTTGTCGCGCACGATTTCGAGGTCGACGACGAGGCACGGCTCGACGTCCTGGCCCTCATTCCGGCGGTTGCGCAGGAATTCCTGAATGCGTTCGGTCATAGCACCCTCCCAAACGGCCCAGCGACGGGGACCCGTTCAAAAATGATCTCGGATCGAAGCGCCTCAGCCACTTCGCGCGATGGAGGCGCGACGGGGCCGAAAGCTCAGACCGAATTGTGCTGCCGTGGATTGGTTGGGAATGGTCCCGCCCGCACACCTGGCAATGAAGGACAAGCCTCTTCGGTATTCGCGCCGGCTGGTGGAAAGCCGGCAGAGACCAAAAAAGCCCGATCCGTCGTTGCTTTAAGTCGCGTCCCCCGTTGAGAACGAGGTGCGCCGGTTGACCACAGGCACGTGCGAAATTGGGCAATTCTGCAAATAAGCGTTTTGAGATGGTCGCGCAACAATTTTTTTGCCTTGAGCGCAAATTTCCCTAACGAGCACTTTCATCGCGCGCGTCAGGCGACGATGAAAGTGAACAGACGTTAAGTTTCTTTAACGAGGCGTAACCGTGAGCGGCGTTGTTGCGCGAGGCGGCGTTACGCGCGCCGCGTGAACGGCTCGACGCGCTGTGCGGCGCGGATGAACGTCACCATGATGAAGACGCCGATCGCAAACAGCACGGCCTGCAGGATGTGCGCGCCGGTGTTGTCGAGGCCGAACAGGATCGCGAGCGCCCAGCCGCCGGCGAACGCGGCGCCGAACACTTCGGCGCCGATCAAGATCGCCGCGCTGATCACGGTGATGACGCTCGGCCAGACGATCTGGCGGGTCGAACTCGGGGAGGGTTGCGCACTCATCGGGGTTTATCCTGTTGGGGAGCGCAATCTCTCCGAAAAGTGCGTCACTATCAAGCGCAAAAGGCCCAAAAAAGCCGCATCGCGTGCTATAGCTGGCGCGAAATCTTGGGATGAAAAATAGGACTTGGTATGTCGGATACCCTGGAAACGGCGCCGACCGCGCCAGCTCATGTCAACCCGCTCCTGAAGGCGTGGCAGACGCCGTTCGAGGCGCCGCCGTTCGGCGAGATCGCGCCGGAACATTTCCTTCCCGCCTTCGAGCAGGCCTTCGCCGACCATGCGGCCGAGATCGCCGCCATCACCCACGACCCCACCGAGCCGGACTTCGCCAACACCATCACGGCGCTGGAGCGGTCGGGCAAGCTGCTGAGCAAGGTCTCGGCGGTGTTCTACGATCTGGTCTCGGCGCATTCCAATCCCGCGCTGCTCGAGATCGACAAGGAAGTGTCGCTGCGGATGGCGCGGCACTGGAACCCGATCATGATGAACGCGGTGCTGTTCGGCCGGATCGCGTTGCTGCACGACAACCGCGCCACGCTCAAGCTCTCGCCCGAGCAGCCGCGGCTTTTGGAGCGCACCTATACCCGCTTCCACCGCTCCGGCGCGGGCTTGGGTGAGGCGGCGAAGGCGCGGATGGCGGAGATCAACGAGCGGCTGGCGCATCTCGGCACCACCTTCAGCCATCATCTGCTCGGCGACGAACAAGACTGGTTCATGGAACTCGGCGAGGCCGACCATGAAGGTCTTTCGGACACCTTCATCGCGGCGGCACGGGCCGCGGCGAGCGAGCGCGGCATGGAGGGCAAGGCGATCGTGACGTTGTCGCGGTCCTCGGTCGAGCCGTTCCTGAAGAGCTCGACGCGGCGCGACCTGCGCGAAAAAATATACAAGGCCTTCATCGCCCGCGGCGACAATGACAACATCAACGACAACAACGCCATCATCGTCGAAATCCTGAGCCTGCGGGAAGAGAGCGCGAAGCTGCTCGGCTATCCGACCTTCGCCGCCTATCGGTTAGAGGATTCGATGGCGAAGACGCCGCAGGCCGTGCGCGGCCTCCTTGAGCGGGTTTGGAAGCCGGCGCGCGAGCGCGCGCTGCGCGATCGCGACGCGTTGCAGGCGCTGGTGACGGAAGAGGGCGGCAATTTCGCGTTGGCGCCGTGGGATTGGCGTTTCTACGCCGAAAAACTGCGGCAGGCCAAAGCCAATTTCGACGACGCCGCGATCAAGCCCTATCTCGTGCTCGACCACATGATCGAGGCCGCCTTCGACACCGCCCACCGCCTGTTCGGCGTCACGTTCTCAGAGCGCACGGACATTCCGGTCTGGCATCCGGACGTGCGGGTCTGGGAGGTGAAAGACGGCGGGGGTAAGCACAAGGCGCTGTTTTACGGCGACTACTTCGCCCGGCCCTCGAAGCGCTCCGGCGCCTGGATGACCTCGCTCCGCGACCAGCAGAGGCTCGACGGCGAGGTCGCGCCTCTGGTGATCAATGTCTGCAATTTCTCCAAGGGCGCCGAAGGTCAGCCCTCGTTGTTGTCGCCGGACGACGCCCGCACCCTGTTCCACGAATTCGGCCACGGCCTGCACGGCATGCTGTCGGACGTGATTTATCCGTCACTCTCCGGCACCAGCGTGTTCACGGACTTTGTCGAACTGCCTTCGCAGCTTTACGAGCATTGGCAGGAGCAGCCGCAGGTGCTGCAGCAATTCGCCCGGCATTACCAGACCAATGAGCCGCTGCCGGAGGATCTCCTCAAGCGCTTCATCGCCGCACGCAAATTCAACCAGGGCTTTGCCACGGTGGAATTCGTCTCTTCGGCCTTGATCGACCTTGAATTCCACACCCAGCCGGCTTCCGAAAGCCGCGACGTGCGGGCGTTCGAGCGCAAGGAGCTGGAGAAAATCGGAATGCCCGCGGAAATTTCACTGCGGCACCGGCCCCAGCAATTCGGCCATATCTTTTCCGGCGATCACTACGCCTCGGGCTATTACAGCTACATGTGGTCCGAGGTGATGGATGCGGACGCGTTCGGCGCCTTCGAAGAGGCGGGCGACATTTTCGATTCCGCGGTGGCCAAGCGCCTGCACGACGACATCTATGCCTCGGGCGGCTCGCGCGATCCCGAACAGGCCTATGTCGCGTTTCGCGGCCGCGAGCCGGAGCCCGACGCGCTGTTGCGTCGCCGCGGTTTGCTCGAAACATCGGAGGCCGCGTGATGAAGACCTTGATGCACAAATGGGTGCTGCGGCTGTTGCTCTCAGCCGCGCTCGCGCTCGGCGCGAGCGCAGGCGTGGCGCAGGCGCATCCGCATGTCTGGATCACAGCGAATAGCGAGGTGATTTACGCCCCCGACGGCTCGGTTACCGGCGTCCGTCACGCCTGGGTCTTCGACGACATGTTCTCGACCTATGCGTTGCAGGGCCTTCAGACCAAGACCAAGGGCGTCTACAGCCGCGAGGAGTTGGCGCCGCTGGCGCAGACCAACGTCGAATCGCTCAAGGAATTCGCCTATTTCACTTTTGCCAAAGCCGACGGCAAAAAAGAGAAGTTTGAGGAACCCGTCGACTACTACCTTGAATACAAGGATGCGGTGCTGACGCTGCACTTCACCTTGCCGCTGAAGACCCCGGTGAAGCCGAAAGAGCTCGCGCTGGAAGTGTTCGACCCGACCTTTTTCATCGACTTCAAATTGTCCGACACCAATCTGGTCGGCGCCCCCGCCGCCTGTAAGGTGAGGTTCCAGCGGCCGAGTGACGGCACGGCCTCGGCCCAGAAGCTGGGCGAACAGAATTTCACGGACACCAATTCGAATTACGGTGCGATGTTCGCCAACAAGATCACGGTGGATTGTCCATGACAATGAAATCAGGTTTGGCGCGGGCTGCGGCGATTTGTGTCGCGGCGGCGCTGGTGACGTTGGCGCTCGATGCTGCCGTGAACGTGCTGATGGCGCAGACGCCGTTCGGCGGTCCGCGTCCGAACCTCACTGAGCCGCAGGTCGGCGGCATCGTCGGGTGGCTGCTCGCAAAACAATCGGAATTTTATCGTGAGATCTCCTCCGCCATCCGCGCCGCGAAGTCCGACGGCTCGGCGGTGTGGACGTTGCTCGCGATCTCGTTCGCCTATGGCATTTTTCATGCTGCCGGTCCCGGTCACGGCAAGGCGGTGATCTCGTCCTATCTGGTCGCCAACCAGGAAACGGCGCGGCGCGGCATCGTGCTGTCGTTCGCCTCGGCGCTGTTGCAGGCCCTGGTCGCGGTCGTGATTGTCGGGGTCTGCGCCTGGCTGCTCAACCTCACCGCCAAGACGATGTGCGGGGCGGAAAAAGTGATCGAGATTTTGAGCTACGCCTTGATCGCGGCGTTCGGCGCGCGCCTGGTCTGGACCAAGGGCGGCGGCTTCATGCGCGCGTTGCAACCGGCCCCGCCGGTGCCGGCGATGGCGCTCGCCGCGCATCACGATCATGGCGGGCACGGCCACGATCATCATCACCACGATCATCACGATCACGATCATTCTCATTCGCACGCGCATGTGGCGCACGACCACGGGCATTCTCACGATCATCATGAACATGATCACGTCCACGACGAACATTGCGGCCATTCGCACGGCCCCATGCCGAGCGAACTCGCCGGCCCCGGCGGCTGGCGGCGCGGGTTAGGTGCGATTTTCGCGGTCGGCATGCGGCCGTGTTCGGGCGCGATTTTGGTGCTGGTGTTCGCGCTGGCGCAAGGCATGTTCTGGGCCGGCATCGCCGCGACCTTCGTGATGGGCCTCGGCACCGCGATTACGGTCGCGACCATCGCCGTGATCGCGGTGTCGGCGAAAGACCTGGCGCGCCGCATAAGCGGCACGCGCGAAGGCGGCGGCGCGCTCATCATGCGCGGCGTGGAATTCGGCGCGGCGGGACTGGTGCTGCTGTTCGGGGTCGGGTTGTTGTTGGGCTATATGGCGGCGGAACGGGTGACGTGTTTCTGAGCTGCTTGCTTCGGCTTCGCCCTCATAAGCGGGCATCGCTAGCCATGGGCGTGAGGTCCGAAAAGTGCCAAGAACCGGCACCCTCTGCGACCCCGGTCTTTGCCCAATCGCAGGCCTGTAGGTATTGTCAGCCCGATGATGGCGTCGGTGGATTGTATCTCGTTTCCCTGTGGGAGAGTCGCGATTGTGAGCAATGAATCGGTAGTGAGGCACAACCCGGAAACAGTCTGGCCAATTCCGGAGAGCTTTCGGTCAATTTATGCCCATGGTGTAGAGCTGCGGTCCATGGCCCGGCTACTATTCCTATCGGGCCAGATCGGTGTTGCACCGGACGGGAGCCTTGCCACCCATTTCGAAGCCCAATGCGAGGTTGCGATGACGAACATCGAGACCCTGCTCGCCGCCGGAGCCATGAAGCAGGCTGATATTGTCAAGCTTGTCTTCTACCTGACCCGAGCGGCCGACTTGCCGACGCTCGGTGAACTTCGGCGTAAGCGTTGGGCATCGCCAACGCCGCCGGCCGTAACCACGCTTGTGGTGGCGGCTCTCGCGCGACCGGAATTGCTGATCGAGATCGATGTGACCGCCGCGTCAACGAGCTGACTGCGCGGTTTGAGGCTCATCTCGTCGCGCAGGCAATCGTAAAGCCCGACCGTGCACCCCAGCGGCGGCCTTCTCGAGTGAACTCAGTAGTCTGTAGGACGGGTGGAGCGCAGCGATACCCATCGCGTCACCATGTTACGATAGCGAAACGACCTACGGGCTCTGATCAACCGCAATTCCAGATCGGTCCGATAGGTGTCCGCGTCCAGCATGGACCAAAGCTGCCGCCATTGTAGCGGCCGCCGTCAAAGCCGGGCCGACCGAAATAGTGCCAGTTGCCATCATATCCGAAATAACGAGGGACCGGGTCAATGTACCAAGGGCGTCGGTCGCGGCGCGCCAAACGCCGCATCGCATCTTTCTGGGCGTAAAGCGGAAGGCTGTTGTTCAGCGGCTGATGATAGCCTGGCAGGAAGCCATAGCCATGCCAGCGTGGCGCCGGCCGCTTATGAATTGGCGCAGCCGACGCGACCACCGACAGCAGTGACAGAACGACAGCAATTGATAGACACACGAGGCGTGACATAAGCACACCATAGATAGTCGGCGTTGGAAGGCCAAATAAAATTCGGAAAATCTTGCTCATGTATGACGCCGAGGTCGTTCAGGCGTTGAAGCAATTTGGGTAGACGGCGGGCTATTTGATTGCCCGACGGGCAAATCACTAAATTTCATGTCCAGTCCTCTCGCGAAAAATATTTCGCTGTGCCTGTCGGGCAAATCATCTCTACAAGCTCGCCCCGTCCCGTCTCATCATGAGGGGCGGCTCGCGATCGTCACGAAACGCGGGGCGGGATGCGGTGGACGCTTGTCGCGCTCTCAGACGAAGGGCGCGCGAGGCGGACGGCGAAGTCGTGTGGTCCTGACGCCCCGACGCTGGCGTCAAGTTTCGCGGGAGTTCTTCCCGCGAAGCGACGGTGACAAACAAGCCCGGTCACCGGGGAGAGCGCGAAGGAAACCGTTAAAACCATTGCGTAGGGAATGCCGGGTGTTCCGGTGTCCTCGTGGCGACTACGCTCGTGTGCTTCCATATTTTCGCACGCGAGGCTGCGGGCGCATTGCGCGCCCGGCATTCCCTGCGCCCTCAGATTTTTTGGGCGAATGGTTGATGCAAAACTCGGGCGCTATCCGCGCGGCGGGAATGTGCCTTCGCGTCGATCAGCGGATGAAGGCTGCGTGCCCCGGATGCGGCGCAGCGCAAAGCGGTGCGCTGCTGATCCGGGGTCCATTGTACGCTCCGGATCGCCGTGGGTCCCGGCTCTGCGGTGCATCGTGAAGAACGCTGCACCGCGTCCGGGACACGTTACTTCGTCGCTCTCGGGTTCATGCAAGGTGGTTTGAATGTTCTGCTTCGATCATATCCTAAACCGGCAGAAACCCCCGGATCAACGGCATGAAGAAGATCGCGACATTGATCGCAAAGCCGATGTTCCAGAGGATCGAGCGCAGCCGCGGGCGGTTGCCGAGATAGGTGAGGACGTAGGCGATCCGCACGATCAGGAACAGCACCGCCAATTCGTTGATGAGGTTTTGGGGTGCCGCTCGAAATTCCGCGAGCAGCACGGCGACGGCGAAGAACGGAAACGCCTCGATGCCGTTTTGATGCGCGCCGAGCGCGCGGGCGCGGAGCGGATCGTCGTAGAAAGCGGGGTCTCGCGGTTTGGCGTTGTCGTAGCGGCGGCGTCCGATCCATTTGACCGGCACGATCGTCACCAGATAGAGCGCGAGCGCTCCGAAAATGCACCATTCGGCAATCGTCATGGTTTCCCTCAAAATAATGCACGACAATAACGAACTGGCCCTCGCCTTGACAAGGATGGCCCAACGCGCGAAGCCAAAAGCATCATGACAGTGGTCGGCGAAAACGAAAACGTAAAGGCTGCGACTGAGGCCAGGCCAGGGCGCGTCGGCGTGCTCCTGGTCAATCTCGGCACGCCCGACACCGCCGACACCAAGGGCGTGCGCGTTTACTTGAAGGAATTTCTCTCCGATCCGCGGGTGATCGAGGATCAGGGCCTGTTGTGGAAGCTCGCGCTCAACGGCGTCATCCTGCGCACGCGGCCGCGCCGCAAGGCGCGCGATTACCGCAAAATCTGGAACGTCGAGAAAAACGAATCGCCGCTCAAAACCATCACCCGCGCGCAAGCCGAGAAGCTCGCCGCCGCGATCTCGGACCACGACCACGTCGCGGTCGATTGGGCGATGCGCTATGGCAACCCGTCGATCGCCTCCCGCATCGAAAGCCTGATGGCGCAAGGTTGCGATCGGCTGCTGGTGGTGCCGCTTTATCCGCAATATTCGGCGTCGACCACGGCCACCGTCGCCGACGAAGTGTTCCGCGTGCTCGGCGGAATGCGTGCGCAACCGACGCTGCGGATCACCCCGCCTTATTACGACGATCCCGATTACATCGAGGCGCTCGCGGTCTCGATCGACGCGCATCTGAAGAGCTTACCGTTTGTACCCGAGCTGATCGTCGCCTCGTTTCACGGCATGCCGCAAAAATATGTCGATCAGGGTGATCCTTACGAGAAGCACTGCATCGCGACCACGGAAAGTTTGCGCAAGCGCATGGGGTGTGACGCCGGAAAACTCTTGCTCACCTTTCAATCGCGCTTCGGCTTCGACGAGTGGCTCAAGCCTTACACCGACAAGACGATCGAGCGGCTAGCCAAGGAAGGGGTGCGCCGCATCGCCGTGGTGATGCCCGGTTTCTCCGCCGATTGCCTAGAAACGCTGGAAGAAATCGCGCAGGAAAACGCCGAGATTTTCAAGCACCATGGCGGCGAGCAATTTGCCGCGATCCCCTGCCTCAACGACAGCGAGCCCGGCATGGACGTGATCCGGCAATTGGTGCTGCGGGAATTGCAGGGGTGGATTTAGGGACGGTGTGTTACGCCACGCCCGCTCTCAAAATATCATGCAAATGCACGATGCCGACCGGCCGGCTCGCTTCCGTCACGATCAAAGCGGTGATCTTCGACGAGTTGAGAATTTCCAAAGCTTCGCTCGCGAGCAAATCGCGCGAGATCGTCTTCGGGTTTTTCGTCATGACGTCGTCGACCAGCGCGGTCATCAAATCGGGGCGCATGTGGCGGCGCAGATCGCCGTCGGTAACGATGCCGACGATGTGTCCACGCGAATCGATAATGCCGACGCAACCGAAGCCTTTCGACGACATCTCGACCAAGGCGTCGGACATTTTGGTGCCCAAGGGCTTCAGCGGCACGGCGTCGCCGGAGTGCATCAGGTCGCGCGTGAATTTCAGCATGGCGCCGAGTTTGCCGCCCGGATGCAGCACGCTGAAATCGACCGAAGTGAAGCCGCGGCCCTCGAGCAGCGCGATCGCCAGCGCGTCGCCCAATGCCAGCATCATCAGCGAGGAGGTGGTGGGGGCGAGGTTGTGCGGGCAAGCTTCGCGGGCTTTCGGCAGCGTCAGCGCGACGTCCGCCGCCTGGCTCAGCGTGGAGTCGCGATCGGCGGTCATCGCGATCAGCGGAATCTTGAAACGCTTGGCGTAGGTGATGAGGTTCTTCATGTCCGGCTGCTCGCCGGACCACGACATCGCGAGGATCACGTCGTCGGCGGTGATCATGCCGAGATCGCCGTGGCTCGCCTCGGCGGCGTGGACGAAAAACGCCGGCGTGCCGGTGGAGGCAAAGGTCGCCGCGATCTTGCGACCGATGAGGCCGGATTTGCCCAACCCCGTGACGATCAATCGCCCTTTGGCGTTGCGGATGAGATCGGCGGCGCGGACAAAGGCCGGGCCGAGATCGGATTGCAGGGCGGCCGAAATCGCCGCGATGCCGCTGGCTTCGGTATCGAGCGTGCGCAAGGCCGATTGAACGGCGGGGTTTGCGGGATCGGTGCCGGATGATTTTGCCATCAGCGGGGTCGGATTTGCCATGCGTGGTTCCGAGGGAGGGTGGGCGCCGCTCGTTCGCGCCCGAAGCTCTCCTTAGCATGGGCAATTCCGCGAGGCGACGTGAGGCCTATGTCTCAACGCCTCATTAACCATAATTGTTTTAACTCCATTAACGACGTTTTTTTTCGGCGAAGGCGCGTCTCCGCGCGGGCCGAAAGCGCTCTCTTAAGTAAATGAATTTGTTGGAGTATTTTTTGTTGTGAGGTCGGGTCCAGCAACGGGCCGCCGCAAGCGCGCAACCATTTTGCGCGCCTTGTTGCCGTGCCTTGCGCTGATCGCGCTCGGTGAGACGCTTGCCCAGGCCCAAACGCTCACCTCCGATCTGTTTCGCCCGGTGCGCGACGGCTTCATCTCGCCGCAGGATTCGCCGCTGCGCCGGACGGCTGGGAGGAGCGATGACAACGCGCTCGATGGCGTTGATGCGCCGGCGCCGTCGCGGATCGGCCGGATTCCGACCTACGGCATTCCCGCCGCCAGCGGCGCGTCCGATTCAGGATTCGACTCGCTCAATCGCAAGCGCAAGCGGCCGAAGCCTTATCCGGGCCAGCCCAAACGGAAACTTCCGCCGGGCCCCGGCAGCGCCGCGCCCGCGATCTCGAGCGCACCGCTGCGCCTGTCGATCCCGCCGTCCGAGACCGCCAACAAGCCGCCGGTGCCGCCCGCGGTAGCCGGCACCGTGCCCGGCCAGCCGCCGCGCAAGCGCTTGAAGGTCGATGACGATCCGTTCGGCGCGGTCGGCGACTATGTCGGCAGCTTTCTGGTCAAATCGGCGGTCGAACTCAGCGGCGGCTACGACACCAATCCCGGCCGCCTTTCGGTGCCGCAGGGATCGCCGGTCTATGTGGTCGCGTCGGAATTCCTCGCGGTCTCGGATTGGGAACGCCACGCGCTTGTCGCCGATTTGCGCGGATCGTTCAGCGGTTATGGCAACACGCTTCCGCCGACGATCGACGGCGTGGCGTCGCCGGCGCCGACCGATCTCGACCGCCCGGATTTCACCGGCCATATCGACGGCCGCCTCGACGTCAGCCACGACATGCGTCTGACGTCTCAACTTCGTTTGCGCGTTTCGACCGACAATCCCGGCAGCCCCAACGTCCAGGTCGGGCTCGCCAAATATCCGGTGTTTGCGACGCTCGGCGGCACGCTCGGCGTCGACCGGACGTTCAACCGTCTGCAGATTTCGGCGGGCGCCACCGTCGACCGCACCGCCTTCACCGATAGCAAACTCACCGACGGCACCACTTCGAGCAACGACGACCGCAACTTCAACCAGCTCGGCGGCCTTGCGCGCGTCAGCTACGAATTGACGCCGGGCGTGAAGCCGTTCGTGGAAGCGGAAGCCGACCGCCGCGTGCACGATCTGCAGTTCGATCGCGACGGCTTCGCGCGGGATTCCACCGGCGGCTACGCCAAAGCCGGCACCTCGTTCGAATTCTCGCGCCTTCTCACCGGCGAACTCTCGCTCGGCTACGAGGCGCGCAATTACGCCGACCCGCGCCTCGACCGGTTGCAGGGCCTGCTCACCGCCGCCTCGCTGGTCTGGACGGCGACGCCGCTGACCACGGCGAGATTCGCGTCCAACACCTCGATCGACGAGACGACGCTGCGCGGCGCCTCCGGCATATTGACGCACACCTATACCGCCGAACTCGATCACGATTTCCGCCGCTGGCTCACGGCGATCGGAAAATTCACCTACGGCACGCTCGACTACCAAGGCGGCGGCCGTAGCGACAAAACGTACTCGCTCGAAGGCGATCTCGTCTACAAAATGACCCGCAACCTCTGGCTCAAAGGCTCGCTGCGGCGGGACATTCTCGATTCCAACGTCGCCGGATCGAACTCGGCCGCGACGGTGGTGATGCTCGGGGTGCGGTTGCAGAATTGATGGGCGGTGAAGAACGCTGCACTCGCGTCCGGGATACGCGACGTGCTCACCCCGGCAGATTCGTCGTCCCCATCAAGAACTGATCGATCGCGCGGGCGCAGAGGCGGCCTTCGCGGATTGCCCACACGACGAGGGATTGGCCGCGGCGCATGTCGCCGGCGGAGAACACGTTCGGCCGCGAGGTCTGGTAGTCGGCGGTGTTGGCGCGGACATTGCCGCGCGGGTCGAGATCGACGCCGAGCGTCTTCAACAGGCCCTCATGCACGGGGTGCACGAAGCCCATCGCGAGCAGCACCAGTTCCGCGTCGAGCACAAACTCGCTTCCCGGTATCGGCTTGAACTTGTCGTCGACTTGCACGCAATGCAGCTTGGTCACGCGGCCGCCTTCGCCGGAGAATTTCTGCGTCAGCACCGCATATTCGCGCCGCGCGCCCTCGGCCTGGCTTGAGGAGGTGCGCATCTTGAGCGGCCAGTTCGGCCAGGTCAGGCCCTTGTTCTCACGCTCCGGCGGCGCCGGCATGATCTCGAGCTGCGTCACCGAAAGCGCGCCTTGCCGCAACGAGGTGCCGATGCAGTCGGAGCCGGTGTCGCCGCCGCCGATCACCACCACATGCTTGCCGCCGGCGAGAATGTCGCTTGCGCTGCCGAGCGGCTCACTAGCGACGCGGCGGTTTTGCTGCGGCAGGAAATCCATTGCGAAGTGAATGCCGGCGAGATCGCGCCCCGGAATCGGCAGGTCGCGCGGGGCTTCGGCACCGCCGGTTAGCGCCAGCGCGTCGTAGTCGTTGATCATCTCGCGCGGGTCGATCGCGCCCGGCGAACTGCCGCCGACAGGGGTGTTGTAGTGAAACGTGACGCCCTCGGCTTCCATCTGCGTCACGCGACGATCGATGATGTTTTTTTCCATCTTGAAATCGGGGATGCCGTAGCGCAACAGCCCGCCGGCCTTGGCCCAGCGCTCGAACAGATGCACGTCGTGCCCGGCGCGCGCGAGTTGCTGCGCGCAAGCGAGCCCCGCCGGTCCCGAGCCGACGACCGCGACCTTCTTGCCGGTTTTGGCGGTCGGGATTTCCGGCTTGACCCAGCCGTTCTCCCAGGCGCGATCGACGATGGCGCATTCGATGGTTTTGATGGTGACGGGATTGTCGTCGATGTTGAGTGTGCAGGAGGCTTCGCACGGGGCGGGGCAAATGCGCCCGGTGAATTCGGGGAAGTTATTGGTCGAGTGCAGATTGCGCGAGGCTTCTTCCCAGTTGTTCTGGTAGACCAGATCGTTGAAATCCGGAATCTGGTTGTTGACCGGGCAGCCCGGCGTGCCCGGCGCCACCGAGCCGGTGCCGTGGCAATAGGGAATGCCGCAATTCATGCAACGCGCGGCCTGGTCGCGGGTGTCCTTCTCGCTCAACGGAACGACGAATTCGCGATAGCTTTTGACGCGCTCGTCGACCGGTGCGTATTTGCGATCGTGCCGCTCGATCTCGAGAAAACCTGTAATCTTGCCCATTAAACCTGAAGCCCCTGCGTCTTACCGTCCCTCATCCTGAGGAGCGGCGTCTTCGCCGCGTCTCGAAGGATGAGGCCTCATTGTGGCCTCATGGTTCGAGACGGCGCAAGCGCGCCTCCTCACCATGAGGGTTAAAGTCTACGCCCCGATCGCGATTTTCGGCTCGGCGTCCGCGTTCGCCTTCAATTCCTTCAGCGCGCGGCGGTATTCGACCGGCATCACCTTGCGGAATTTCGGCACGTAACTCTTCCAGTTCGCCAGAATGTCGGCGGCGCGCTTCGAGCCCGTCAACTTGGCGTGGCGCGTAACCAGAATGTGCAGCCGCTCGACATCGGAATCGAGCAGGTCCTGGAACACGTCGACCCTGCCATGGGCTTCGAGGTCGCCCGCGTGATGATACGTGTTCTGGTTGATCATCTCTTCCGACAGGACCGGCTCGAGCTCGACCATCGCCATGTTGCACAGCTTGTCGAAGTCCCCCGCTTCGTCCAGCACATAGGCGATGCCGCCGGACATGCCGGCCGCGAAGTTGCGCCCGGTCTTGCCGAGCACCACCACGATGCCGCCGGTCATGTATTCGCAGCAATGGTCGCCGGCGCCTTCGACCACCGCGATCGCGCCGGAATTGCGCACCGCGAAGCGCTCGCCGGCGATGCCGCGGAAATAGCATTCGCCTTCGATCGCGCCGTACATCACGGTGTTGCCGACGATGATGGATTCTTCCGGCACGATGCCCGAATTGTGCGGCGGCTTGACGATGATGCGTCCGCCGGACAGGCCCTTGCCGACATAGTCGTTGCCTTCGCCTTCGAGATCGAAGGTGACCCCGCGCACAAGCCAGGCGCCGAACGCCTGACCCGCGGTGCCCTTGAAGTTCACTTGGATCGTCTCGTGCGGCAGACCCGCATGGCCGTAGATTTTCGCGACCGTTCCCGACAGCATCGCGCCGGCGCTGCGGTCGGTGTTGTTGATCTCCGTCTCGATTTTCACCGGCGCCCCGCGATCGATCGCGGCTTGCGCCTTTTCGATCAGCTTGCGGTCGAGCACGGCTTCGAGATGATGGTTCTGCGCCTCGGTCTGGTAAATCTTCTGACCCGGGAGTTCCTTCTGGCGCACGAACAGCTTCGAGAAATCGAGCCCCTTGGCCTTCCAATGCGCCACCAGATTGGACTGGTCGAGCATCTGGGTCTGGCCGATCATCTGGTTGAAGGTGCGATAGCCAAGCGCGGCCATGATCTCGCGCACTTCCTCGGCGACGAAGAAGAAATAATTGATGACGTGCTCGGGCTGGCCGGTGAAGCGCTTGCGCAGCACCGGATCCTGCGTCGCAACCCCGACCGGACAGGTGTTGAGGTGGCACTTGCGCATCATGATACAGCCGGCGGCGATCAAAGGCGCGGTGGCGAAGCCGAATTCGTCGGCCCCCAACAACGCGCCGATCACGACGTCGCGGCCGGTGCGGAAGCCGCCATCGACCTGCACCACGATGCGGCTGCGCAACCGCTCGCGCACCAGCGTCTGGTGGGTTTCGGCGAGACCGATTTCCCAAGGGCTGCCGGCGTGCTTGATCGAGGTGAGCGGCGACGCCCCGGTGCCGCCTTCGAAGCCCGCGATGGTGACGTGGTCGGCGCGCGCCTTCGCAACGCCCGCGGCGACCGTGCCGACGCCGATTTCGGAGACGAGCTTCACCGACACCTGGCCGTCCGGATTGACGTTTTTGAGATCGTAGATCAGCTGCGCGAGGTCTTCGATCGAGTAGATGTCGTGATGCGGCGGCGGCGATATCAGGCCGACGCCGGGTGTCGAGTGCCGGACGCGCGCGATCGTCGCATCGACCTTGTGGCCGGGCAATTGACCGCCTTCGCCGGGCTTGGCGCCTTGCGCCATCTTGATCTGCATCATGTCGGAGTTGACGAGATATTCGGTGGTGACGCCGAAGCGCCCCGAAGCGACCTGCTTGATCGCCGAACGCATCGAATCGCCGTTCGGCATCGGCTTGAAGCGGTCGCTTTCCTCGCCGCCCTCGCCGGTGTTGGACTTGCCGCCGATCCGGTTCATCGCGATCGCAAGCGTGGTGTGGGCCTCCCGCGAGATCGAGCCGAACGACATCGCCCCGGTGGCGAAGCGCTTGACGATCTCCTTGGCCGGTTCGACCTGGTCGAGCGGGACGGGTCGGCGCTTCTCGTCCTCGGCGGTCTTGATCCGGAACAGGCCGCGCAGGGTCAAAAGCCGCTCGGACTGCTCGTTGAGGATCTTCGCGAACGCCTTGTAACGCTCCAGCGAATTGCCGCGCACCGCATGCTGCAGCGTCGAGACGGATTCGGCGGTCCAGGCGTGATCCTCGCCGCGGGTGCGGTAGGCATATTCGCCGCCGACATCAAGCGCGTTCTTGTAAACGGACGAATCGCCGAACGCGTCGGCGTGACGGCGCGTGGTTTCCTCGGCGATCTCGGCGAGGCCGACGCCCTCAATGCGGGTGTGGGTGCCGACGAAATATTTCGAGACGAAATCCGCCTTCAGCCCGACGGCGTCGAAAATCTGCGCGCCGCAATAGGATTGGTAGGTCGAGATGCCCATCTTCGACATCACCTTCAAAAGGCCCTTGCCGATCGACTTGATGTAGCGCTTGACGATTTCATAATCGTCCAGCGCCGTCGGCAGCCGGTCTTTCATCGCGATGATGGTTTCGAACGCCAGATAAGGATTGATCGCTTCGGCGCCGTAGCCGGCCAGGCAGGCGAAGTGATGCACCTCGCGCGGCTCGCCCGATTCGATCACAAGCCCGACCGAGGTGCGCAGGCCCGTGCGGATCAGGTGATGGTGCACGGCGGCGCAGGCGAGCAGCGAGGGGATCGGAATCCGGTCCGAGCCCACCATGCGGTCGGACAGGATGATGATGTTGACGCCTTCGCGGACGGCGGCTTCCGCGCGCGCGCAAAGTTCGTCGAGCACTTGCTCGAGCCCCGACGCGCCCAAACCCGCATGGAAGGTGGTGTCGAGCGTGCGCGACTTGAAATGGGTGTCGGCGATCTCCGAGATCGAGCGGATCTTTTCCAGATCGGCGTCGGTCAGGATCGGTTGGCGCACTTCGAGGCGCTTGGTGCCGGCGAGGCCTTGGAGGTCGAACAGGTTCGGCCGCGGCCCGATGATCGAGACGAGGCTCATGACGAGTTCTTCGCGGATCGGATCGATCGGCGGGTTGGTAACCTGCGCGAAGTTCTGCTTGAAGTACGTAAAGAGCTGCTTCGGCTTGTCCGATAGCGCCGAGATCGGCGTGTCGTTACCCATCGAGCCGTTGGCCTCTTCACCGGTCGAGGCCATCGGCGTCATCAGGATGGTGATGTCTTCCTGGGTGTAGCCGAACGCCTGCTGGCGATCGAGCAGCGGCAGGTTGGAGCGCATGCCCTTGGTCGGGGCCTCGCGCAATTCTTCCAGCACGATCTGGGTGCGGTCGAGCCACTCCCGGTAGGGATGGCTCTTCGCCAACGACGCCTTGATCTCGTCGTCGGGAATGAGCCGGCCCTGCTCGAGGTCGACCAGCAGCATCTTGCCGGGTTGCAGCCGCCACTTGGTGACGATCTGATCCTCGGGGATTTTGAGTACCCCCATCTCGGAGGCCATGACGATGCGGTCGTCGCTGGTCACGAGATAGCGCGCCGGGCGCAGGCCGTTGCGGTCGAGCGTGGCACCGATCTGGCGACCATCGGTAAAGGCAATGGCGGCGGGGCCGTCCCACGGTTCCATGATCGCGGCGTGATATTCGTAGAAGGCGCGGCGCTCTTCATCCATCAGCGGATTGCCGGCCCAGGCTTCCGGAATCATCATCATGACGGCGTGCGGCAGCGAGTAGCCGCCCTGCACCAGGAATTCGAGGCCGTTGTCGAAACAGGCGGTGTCGGACTGGCCTTCATAGGAGATCGGCCACAGCCGGCTGATGTCCTTGCCATACAATTGCGAATGCACCGAAGCTTGCCGCGCCGCCATCCAGTTGACGTTGCCGCGCAGGGTATTGATCTCGCCATTATGCGCGACCATCCGATACGGATGCGCCAACGACCAGGTCGGGAAGGTGTTGGTCGAGAAGCGCTGATGCACCAGCGCGAGCGCGCTTTCGAAATCCTGTTCGTGGAGGTCGGAATAATATTTGCCAAGCTGATCGGCGAGGAACATGCCTTTGTAGATCACCGTGCGGCACGACATCGACACCGGGTAATAACCGGCGAGGCCGCGGTCGCGGCGCTGATAGATCGCCTGTGAAATCGACTTGCGCAGGATGTAGAGCCGGCGTTCGAACTCCTCGTCGCTTTTGATGTGCGCGCCGCGGCCGATGAATACCTGCATATGCGCGGGCTCGGTTGGCTTGACGGTTTCGCCGAGCGAGGAGTTGTCGACCGGCACGTTTCGCCAGCCGAGCAGCGTCAGTTGTTCGGCCTTGATCTGGTCGGCGATGATGCTCTGGATGACTTTGCGCCATGCCGTATCGCGCGGCATGAACAACGCGCCGACGGCGTAGTCGCCGGGCTTCGGCAATTTGAAGCCGAGTTCCTTCGCCTTGCGCGCAAAGAACGCGTGCGGGATCTGCACCAAGATGCCGGCGCCGTCGCCGGCGCGCGGATCGGCACCAACCGCGCCACGATGCTCGAGGTTGCAAAGAATGTTGAGCGCATCGGCGACGATCTGGCGCGACTTCTTGCCCTTGATGTTGGCGATGAAACCGACGCCGCAGGAATCCTTTTCCAAGCCCAGGTCGTAAAGACCTTCGGCCGGCGGGCGCCAAGTATGCTCGTGTTTCGTAGGTGCGTGTTTCGAGGCCGGGTCCGCCGACAGCGCATCCGTCATGATGTTTTCGCGCTCGAACTCCGACCCGCTCATCTCACGTCCTCTCAATAAGGCTAAGAGCCTCACCGTCGTCGGCGGCGCAGCTTGGGCGTTTGCGGCACCCACCGGGCCACCGCTCGTCCTCCGCGAGCCGCAATTTCATAAATTCGGGCTTGGGCGTTCCTTAAAGAGAACGGCCTTGCCTTTAACTTTCCAGGCGCCTGAGCACCGACTTTTGGCGCAGTCCCGGTGCCTGGCTTGCACCCGCAATTGAGACAGTGATGCTGTCCTAATTCCCACCATGCCAAATTTTTTTCTATCACACAAGCGCGTGAAAGTCGCCGGCCACATGCTTGCGGGCGCCCTGCCGAGGGATGGTGACCGCGGCCTTCCCGATTTGGCTAGCGTGCCCCGCGGATCCGACCCGTGGCGCATCCCGAAAATGACGGCGGGAACAAAAAACGCCCCGGGTTCCGGGACGTTTCTAATTTGGCTGATGCGCGAAAGACGCGTTACGCGGCGGCTTTGCCGTCGATGATCTGCGGCGGCTGAGCGGCCGAGGCGATCGGGATGGCGCGGGGTTTCTTCGCTTCGGGGATTTCGCGGACCAGATCGACATGGAGCAGGCCGTTCTCCAGGGAAGCGTTTTTCACCTGCACGAAATCGGCCAGCTGGAATACCCGCTCGAAGGCACGCGCCGCGATGCCGCGATACAACACCTCGCATTTGTCGTTGCCGTTTTCGCTGGCGGATTTCTCGCCCTTGACGATCAGCGTGTTTTCCTTGGCGACGATCGAAAGCTCGGCTGGCGAAAAGCCGGAGACCGCGACGCTGATGCGGTAATCGTTCTCGCCGGTGCGCTCGATATTGTAGGGCGGATAACCGGGGCTGGCGTCGGCGGTGGTCTGGTCGAGCAGCGAAAACAGCCGGTCGAAGCCGACGGTGGAACGATAAAACGGGGTGAGGTCGAAACTACGCATGAGAGTCCTCCATTGAGCGACTTTTGAATGGAGCGAATTCGGACGCAAAACCGGAAGACCACTTTTGCTGAATCCGCCTGTTAAAATAACCCGCCCGCCATTGGGCCGGGCTTCGTCTGACATGCAGCCTTGTGGTCGGGCTCGCCCAAAACCACTGGTAGCGGCCTGCACGGAGGTGATATGGGAGAGGCACAAGCATGTTCAAGAGGTGGGAAAGATGCGCTGTTTTTGGCGCTCCCGCCTTGAATTTTCAGCACCTCCTACCTATCCGGCCATTGCCCATGACGCTCGTCTCGATTCCCGCCAATCCGGTTCCGGAAAACGTCGTCAGCGGAACGATCAAGACGCCCGACGGCGCGGAGTTGCGGTTTGCGCGCTGGGCGCCGCCCGTGGGCCGCAAGGGCACGGTCTGTGTCTTCACCGGCCGCGGCGAGCAAATTGAGAAATATTTCGAGACCGTGCGCGACCTGCGCGACCGCGGTTTCGCGGTGGCGATGATCGACTGGCGCGGGCAGGGCCACTCGTCGCGGCGCTTGCGCGATCCGCGCAAGGGCTATGTGCGCGATTTCTCCGATTTCGAGGTGGACGTCGAAACCTTCGTGCAACAGGTGGTGTTGCCGGATTGCCCGCCGCCCTATTTCGCGCTGGCGCATTCGATGGGAGGCGCGGTGATGCTGCGCATCGCGCATGCCGGCAAGCGCTGGTTCGACCGCATCGTGCTGTCGGCGCCGATGATCGATCTTCCCGGGCGGCGCACCTCGTTTCCGGCGCGCGCCTTGCTTCGCGTGTTGCGGCTTTCCGGGCTTGGCGGGCGTTACGTTCCCGGCGGCAGCGGCGAGTTGGTGGGCGCGTCGTCCTTCGTCAACAATCCCTTGACCAGCGACCCCGTTCGTTACGCCCGTAACGCCGCCATCCTCGAGGAAGACCCGACGCTCGGCATCGGTTCGCCGACGGTGGCCTGGGCCGATACGGCGTTCACGGCGATGCACGGCTTTCGCGCGTCGGATTATCCTTCGCGAATTCGTCAGCCGTTTTTGATGCTGGCCGCCAGCAACGACACCATCGTCTCAACGCCGGCGATCGAGGAATTCGCCTATCATTGCCGCGCCGGCTCGCACCTGGTGATCGCCGGCGCCAAACACGAGATTTTGCAGGAGCAGGATCGTTACCGGGCGCAATTCTGGGCGGCATTCGATGCCTTCGTACCGGGCACGCCGCTGTTCAAGTGAGCTAACGATGCCCGGATCAAGTCCGGGCATGACGATCGCTCCTAAGCCATAATCTTATAAATCGCGTTGCCCGCGATATAGAGCCCGAGAAAGATCATCGCGACCAGAAACCAGCGGCGGAAGGCTTCCGGGTGCAACCGCGAGCGTATCGCTTGTCCGATAAACATGCCGGCAAAGGACGCCGCCAGCGCCACCACGCCCGGCAGCGCGGTCGCGGCCGTTATCAGCCCGGCGCTGGTGAGATTGAAGGCGAGCGCCAGCGTCGCGACCGTGAAGAACACCCCGAGCGCCTGCACCAACTCGTCCTTCTCCATGCCGATCGCCTGCAGGTACGGCATCGAAGGAAGAACCTGCACGCCGGTCGCGGCGGAAACCAACCCGGTGATGAGACCGACGATGCCGCCAATCCACTTTTCGTTGGAACGCGCCACGCTGAAGGTAAATTTCCTCAAACCGATGACCGCGTAAATCACCAGCAACAGGCCGAGAATGATGGTGCCGTAACGGGCGTAGGGGCCGGTCAGCATGTCGGCGTTCAGCCAGATGCCAAGCGCGGTGCCGACCATCAGCGGCCACAGCCGCCGGATGATGTCGCCGAGGTAAGGGCCGACGAAGGTTTGCCAGACATTGGTGACGATCGCCGGCACGATCACGATGGCGAGCGCGCGCGACGGCGGCATCGACACCGCGAGCAGGCCCATCGACACCGTCGGCAGGCCGAGCCCGATCACGCCTTTGACAAAACCCGCCAGCAAAAACGTCGCGGCAATGAGAATCAAGAAAGGTTCGAACATTCACCCACATTGACCGATCGAGGCTTGACTCACAACGTGCCGAAACCAAGAGCGGTTCACTTCTCCGTCGCCACTCCCGCGTCCTTGATGACGTCAGCCCATTTCGCAATTTCCGCGTCGATAAAGCTTCGGAAATGTTCGGGTGTGTCGCCGATCAATTCGGCGCCTTGGCTTGCGAGTTTTTCCTTCACGGTCGGATCGCGCATCGCCTCGATCGCGATCCGATTGAGGGCGGCGACGATCTCCGCGGGCGTTCCGGCCGGCGCGACCATGCCGTACCAATTTTCGACGATCAGGCCCGGCATGCCGGCTTCCGCGGTGGTCGGTACGTCCATCGCGGTCGGCGCGCGTTCCACTGAACCGATCGCGATCGCGCGCAAGCTCCCGGCTTTGATCTGCGGCAAGATGATCGGCAGATCGAGAAACGCCATTTGCACTTGTTGGCCGAGGAGATCGCTCACGGCCGGCGCCGCGCCGCGATAGGGCACATGCACGATGTCGATCTTGGCGGTCAGCTTGAGCAACTCGCCGGCAAGATGCGGCAGGCTGCCGGGACCGGACGATGCGAAATTCAATTTTCCCGGCTGCGTCTTTGCAAGCGCGATCAGCTCTTTCATGTCGCGGGCCGGCACGTTGCTCGCAACCACGAGCATCTCCGGCACTTTTGCGATCAGCGTGATTGCTTGCAAATCTTTCCTTGTGTCGTAGGCGACCTTTTCCATCCCGGGGCTGATGACGAGCGCGCCCGCGCTCGATATCGCGATGGTGTAGCCGTCGGGCTTCGCTTTTACCAAGGCCTCAGTTCCGAGCACGCCGCCTTGTCCGCCACGATTGTCGATCAACACCGGTTGCTTGATCAATTCTGACATGCGCTGGGCGACCACGCGCGCGATGGTGTCGTTCGGGCCGCCGGGCGGAAACGGCACGATCAGCCGGATCGGCCGGTCGGGAAATTCTTCCGCGACGGCGGGTGCCGCGAGCAACGGCAGCGCCGACAATGCGCTCAGGAGCGCCGTCAGGATTCCGATGCAGGCCCGGGGAAACATCCTAACCGTTGAGCAGTTTGAGCGCGGCTTCGTGCACGCGCGGGTCGCCGGCGGCGATGATGCGGCCGCCGTTTTGGGCGGGCTTGCCTTCCCAGGTGGTGACGACGCCGCCGGCGCCGGTGATGATCGGGATCAGCGCCGCGATGTCGTAAGGCTTCAATTCGGTCTCGATCACGAGATCGAGATGGCCGGCGGCGAGCATGCAGTAGGAATAGCAATCGCCGCCATAGCGCGTCAGCCGCACCGCGCCTTCGACCCGGTTGAAGGCGGCGCGGTCGGTCGGGTTCATCAATAACGGGCTGGTGGTGAACATCGTCGCGTCGTTGAGCGAAGCGCAGCGCCGCACCGCGAGTTTTCGCATCCCGGTCGATCCCGAATAATGCGCCGAGCCGCTATCGCCGGAAAAGCGCTCGCCGATAAAGGGCTGGTGCATCATCCCGAACACCGGCGTGCCTTTGTGCAACAGCGCGATCAGCGTACCCCAGATCGGAAAGCCCGAGATGAAGGACTTGGTGCCGTCGATCGGGTCCAGCACCCAGACATATTCGGCGTCTTCGCGTTCGTTGCCGAACTCCTCGCCGACGATGCCGTGCTGGGGAAAATTGGCCTTGATCAGCCGGCGCATCACGGCTTCGGCCGCGCGGTCGGCTTCGGTCACCGGATCGAAATCATGGGCGGTGCTTTTGTTGTCGATGCTCAGCGACGTTCGGAAGAACGGCAGGATGGTTTCCCCGGAGGAAGTCGCAAGCCGGCCGATGAAGGCTGTAAAATCGATGACCGTCACGGATATTCCTTAGAGATGGGGGCGCGAGAAGACTATCAGGGTACTTGCCTAGCCCAATCCGGTGCTTGGCGCACGGGCGGCTTTGTCGGTGCCTGCGTCCGCCGTTTTCACGGGTTTCGAAAAGCTCGGCGCAATGGTGTAGTTTTTGATAATTTTGTAGATCACGAATCCGTGATGCCGATCGCCTGGAAATCCGCACTTCGTCGGCGGCCGAAACAAGCAACTGAAATCATGAACTAAAATTTCCAAACTCGGATTTTTTTCGCGGCCAATAAGGCCTAAAAGTTATGCACGGGAATTGATTCAGGGGACTTGCCTTTTGTGCAGCGCGGTCGCATATTGGTGCGGTGCGGTAGCGCCTTGCGCTATCGCCTGCCCTCCTTGGGCGTTTCCTCCCTAGACTTGGGCCGCTTGTTTACTCAAGCGGCCCTTTTTTCTTGGGCGTTTTCTTGGGCGTTTTTCCCTACTCCGCGGCCGCCTGGAATGGCCCGAGGTCGCCGAGCGGAAGTGCGGCCAGCGCTTCGGCCAGGATGACGAAATCCTCGGTCACTTGCGCAAATCTCGGCCCGCGCTCGCGCCGCCGCTCGTCCATGTAGATCGCGCGGTTGAGCTCGAGCTGGATCGTATGCAATCCGCTGGCGGGATTGCCGTAATGCTCGGTGATGAATCCGCCGGCATAGGGCTTGTTGCGTCCGAGCGAATAACCCAATCCCTTCATGACTTGCTCGATCATGTCGGGAAGCAGCGGGGCGCAGCTCGTGCCGTAGCGGTCGCCGATCACGACGTCCGGCCGTCGCGGCTCGTCCCGCGACACGCCGATCGATGGCATCGAGTGGCAATCCACGACGACGACCGTTCCGAACGTCTGATGCGCCTTGTTGATCAGCCGCCGCAAGGCGCGGTGATAGGGTTTGTAAAGCGCCTCGATCCGCGCGAGCGCGTCGTCGACCGAAAGCCGCTCGCGATAGATTTCCTGTCCGTCGCCGACCACGCGCGGGATGGTGCCGAGGCCGCCGGCCACCCGCATCGATCGCGTGTTGGCAAAACTCGGCAAGCGCCCGATGAACATGCGCGGATCGAGTTCGTAGGGCTCGCGGTTGACGTCGACATAGGAGCGCGGAAAGTTGACCCGGACCGTCGGAAAGCCGCGGTCGCTCAACCCGCCGATCAATTCGTCCATGAACGAATCTTCGGAGCGGCGCAGTGCGGCAAGTTCGATCCGCGACGCGGTGAGAAATTCGGCCGGATAGGCCGAGCCGGAATGCGGCGAATTGAAAATGATCGGTGCCCGCCATTCGGCCGGCTCCACGATCTCGAACGGAGGCGACAGTTCGCCGTCAAGCTGGGTCATCGTCGAACGCCGTCCCTCGAATCCGCTGGCTCTGGACACGTCATTCTTGCCAGAAAACGGAGCTTTTATGAGAGCGCATTGTCGATAATCACAGCCGTTCTGCCAAGCGAAAAACAAGAGAAAAGCCTTAAACCTGCTGGAAGAGGTCTTATAAGGTCTTTTGCAAGGTCGCGCGTGGTCCCGCATGTCTCTTACGGAACGGAAACCGCCCACCTCGATTGATCTTGAGACGCTACCGGTACAGAAATGACTGCGCGAACCTCCGACCCGCGGCCCTCTTTCACCCGAAATTTACCCTCTGTCGGGCTTAGTGTGTGCATTGATCCTCAGAACCGGGATTTGACGACCAACCACCATGCATAAAATCCTCCTCGCCGAAGACGACAACGACATGCGCCGCTTCCTGGTCAAGGCCTTGGAAAACGCCGGTTTTCAGGTCTCGTCCCACGACAACGGGATGTCGGCCTATCAGCGGCTGCGCGAGGAGCCGTTCGAGATGCTGCTCACCGACATCGTGATGCCCGAAATGGACGGCATCGAGCTGGCGCGCCGCGCCTCGGAACTCGATCCCGACATCAAGATCATGTTCATCACCGGCTTTGCCGCGGTGGCGTTAAATTCGGATTCGGAAGCCCCGAAAAACGCCAAGGTGCTCTCGAAGCCGGTTCATCTTCGCGAATTGGTCAGCGAAGTGAACAAGATGCTGGCGGCCTGAAGAGGTCCGCCAATCTCTGTAAAAGTCGGCTCGAAGCGTCCTTGCCTGCCTGCTTTGGAGCCGATATACGGACCCCACCCAATACGACTTTCGGGCACGTAGCTCAGCGGGAGAGCACTACCTTGACATGGTAGGGGTCACAGGTTCGATCCCTGTCGTGCCCACCATCCCCTCCTCGAATTCAATTCAATTGGCGTTGCGGCCTCACGCGGAAACGTCGCGAGACGTCCTCCACTGAGGCGAATTTGCCGCGCGTACGATATTTCCGGACATCGCGTCTCAAAAATGCGATCCGAATGTTGTAGAGCTTATTCGGTCGCGGGTTTTTGACAGGTGCAGGCGAATGTCGAAGCAGTCGATGCGTGAAGAGGCCGAGCGGCTGATCCGCGAAACGATGGAGCGCAAGGCCATCGTCGTAAAGCAGGGCAATACCCGCATCGAGGCGGTTTGCGGCAAATGCGGCGCACCAAATCGCGTGTCGGCCGAAAAGGGCGTGTCGCGGGTGAAATTCGCCTGCAAGCAATGCGGGCACAAGCAAGAGACGCTTTGAAGGTCGCTCCGCGGCGGGATGTCTTGAGTTACCCGCGCCGCTTGAAAGGATCGGTGCGGTCGAGGCGATAGACGCGGCGGGCGTTGGTTTCGAATATTTTGCGCCGGCCCTCGTCGGATAGCGGCAGCGCATCGATGTAAAACTTGGTGTCGTCGTAATAGTGATTGTTGTTCGGATCGATGCCGCGCACGGCTCCGAGCATTTCCGACGCGAACAGGATGTTGTCGATCGGAATCACCTTGAACAGCAGTTCGATGCCGGGCTTCTGATAGACGCAGGTGTCGAAGTATACGTTTTTGAGCAGCAGTTCCTCCAGCGGCGGTCTGTTCATATCCTGCGCGAGCCCGCGATATCGTCCCCAGTGATACGGCACCGCGCCGCCGCCGTGCGGAATGATGATGCGTAGCGTCGGGAAATCCTTGAACAGGTCTGACGTCAAAAGTTGCATGAAGGCGGTGGTGTCGGCTGCGATGTAATGGGCGCCGGTGCCGTGAAAATTCGGATTTGCCGATGCGCTGACGTGGATCATCGCGGGAATGTCGAGTTCGACCAGCTTCTCGTAAAGCGGATACCACCACCGATCGGTCAGTGGCGGATCTCGCCAGTAGCCGCCGGACGGATCTGGATTGAGGTTCACGGCGACGAACCCGTAAGACTTGACGCAACGCTCAAGCTCGCCCAGGCAATTGTCTGGCCTTACGCCCGGCGATTGCGGCAATTGCCCGACGCCGATGAAATTGTCCGGGTATAGCGCGCAGATGCGATGGATGAGTTCGTTCGAGACTTGCGACCATTCGGCGCTGGTTTCCGCGGTGCCAATGTGATGACCCATGCCGCCGGCGCGAGGCGAAAATAATGTGACAGCGGTGCCGCGTTCGCGCTGGAATTTCAATTGGGGCTGGACGCTTTCGCGCAATTGATCGTCGCTGATGTTGAGGCTGCGGATCGATGGCTTTTGGGAAGGGTCCTTTAATGCGGCGATTTGAGCCGCGCGGAAATTATTCAACGCCTCGGGCTCGGTCGTGTAATGGCCATGGCAGTCGATGATAAGAGGCTTGACGGAAGTTTGTTGGGCGAGTGCCGCAAACGGCGCAAGAGTGGTGCCCGTGGCCGCCACAGCTCCCGCACCCTGCAGCCATGCGCGTCTCGACATTCCCATGGCTCAATCTCCCCGGTCGGCCCGTCGTTTCGGACTTCGAATCACGGCCTCCCAATATCATAGCTGGTCTATCCGCGTTTCACCTGCGGGACGGTGTGAGGCTCGAAACGGATGGCTTTCCGCTTCCGAAATCTTGATGCGGCGCAGCGTTGCGCAATCTCATCGATGAGTTATTGGTGAAAGCTATGCAGCGGACACAAGAAGATGGAGGCTGTGCAAGGGATGGAGCCGATTGAAAAGGCCAGCGCCGACGAACTCTGCTCGTTACAGCTCGCGCGCCTGAAACAGACGGTCAGCCGCGCGTATCAAAAGGTGCCGCATTACAGGCGCGCATTTGACGACGCCGGCGTGCATCCGGACGATCTGAAACAGCTCTCCGATATCTCGAAGTTCCCGTTCACGACCAAGCTGCATCTGCGCGACAATTATCCTTTCGGCATGCTCGCGGTTCCGATGGACGAAATCATACGGATTCATGCATCGAGCGGCACGACCGGAAAGCCCACCGTCGTCGCCTATACCAGGAACGATATTCAAATCTGGTCGCAACTGATGGCGCGCTCGATTCGCGGCGCCGGTGGCCGGTCGACCGACAAGATCCAGATTTCTTATGGATATGGTCTCTTCACCGGCGGCCTCGGTGCGCATTATGGCGGCGAACATCTCGGTGCGGCGGTGATTCCCGTCGGCGGCGGAATGACCGAGCGGCAGGTGCAGATCATCCGTGATTTTCAGCCCGAGATCATCATGGTGACGCCCTCCTATATGCTGGCGATCGCCGACGAATTTGACCGGCAAGGGATCAAGGCCAGCGAATGCAGCCTGCGGATTGGCATGTTCGGCGCGGAGCCGTGGACGGAAAGCATGCGATCGGAAATCGAGTCTCGCATGGGGCTGCAGGCACTCGATTTGTACGGGTTGTCCGAGATCATGGGGCCGGGCGTGGCGCAGGAATGCCTCGAGACCAAGGATGGCCTGACGATCTGGGAGGATCATTTTTATCCCGAGATTATCGATCCGAATTCGGGAGCGCCGCTGGCTGACGGCGAGGTGGGCGAACTCGTGTTCACCACCCTGACCAAGGAAGGCATGCCGCTCATTCGCTATCGCACGCGTGATCTCACGCGCCTGTTGCCGGGCACGGCGCGAACGATGCGCCGGATGGAGCGGGTGAAAGGGCGCAGCGACGACATGCTGATCATCCGCGGGGTCAATGTCTTCCCATCCCAGATCGAGGCGGCGCTATCCGGTGAGGAAAAGCTGGCTCCGCATTATGTGCTTGAGTTGCGCCGTTCCGGACCTCTCGATGAGCTTGATGTCGTCGTCGAAACGCGTCAGCCATTGGGCGGTGAAGCAACGAGCGAGCGCGAGGGATTGCGGCTGCGGGCCGAGCATCTCATCAAGTCGTTGGTCGGCGTGACCTCGCGGGTGCGCATCGTCGATCCCGGCGCGATTGAGCGCTCGCAGGGCAAGGCAAAACGCGTCGTCGATCTGAGGCCCAAGAATTGACGAAGAATTAAGGAAGAGCTGAGGTGGAATCGAATATGAACGGGCTTTCGCTTGCCGGGCTGCCGATCGCGGCCCTTCAGACCTGGCAAACCGCCGAGCCGGATTCGACGGGTGATTTCGCCAGCGATTGCCGCCGCTATACGGCCTATTGGCGGCTTTCACGCGAGCTTCTTGGAAGCTTGGCGGCCAAGCCGGCCCGCAATGAGGAACAGACGAGGGCGGCCGAAACCATCCAGCAAAAAGCGCGGGCCTCGCGGCAACGCTTCTTGGCGCAACACGCGGCTTCCGTGTACGAGACGCTCACGCAAAATTATTCGAAGTTTCTTCGTGTCGAAGCCCTAGTCCTGGCTGCGGCGGACGCATTTCCAGGTTTGGTGCCGGACGCCGACCAGATTGCGGAAGATGCGGGCAGACTGCAACGCGACAAGGAGGGCGTGGAAATCGACCAAGGGATATTTCTGTCCCATGTGCTCGGTGACGTGCGGGCGGGTACGCATCTTTGCCACGCGATGCTGCTGCCGAGAATCGAGACGGAGCAATATCTTGAAAAATTTATCGCCGATGGTTTCGTGAACCTTGGCGCGGTGACCGTCGAGCGCCACGGAAACGCCGTCCATGTCACCCTGAAGAACCCGCGCTATCTGAATGCGGAGGACCAGAGCACGATCGATGCGACGGAAATCGGCATCGATCTGGCGACGCTCGATCCCAAAAGCAACATCGCGGTGATGAGGGGCGGGGAGGTCGAGCACGCCAAATACCGTGGACGTCGGGTGCTAGGCAGCGGGATCAATCTCACTCATCTCTATCAAGGCAAAATTCCTTTTCTCTGGTTTATCCAGCGCGATTTGGGCTTCGTCCATAAATTCATACGCGGTGTTGCACGGCCGGATGCGCTCCCCGACGATGTCCATGGAACGGGGATCGAAAAGCCGTGGATTGCGGCGGTCGAAAGTTTTGCGATTGGCGGCCATTGTCAGATTCTCCTGACGCAGGATTATGTGCTGGCGGCAAACGATGCCTTTATGACGCTCCCGGCCCGAAAAGAGGGCATCGTTCCGGGTGCAGCGAATTTGCGGCTGCAACGCTTCGTCGGCGACCGGCTTGCCCGCCAGCTTGTCCAATACGAGCGCAAGTTGCTCTGCGACAGTCCGGAAGGGCGCTTGATCTGCGACGAGATTGTCCCACCGGGCGAGATGGATGCCGCCATCGAGCGGGTGGTCCGGAATTTGACCAGTTCCGGCGCCGTCGGTGCGATCAGCAATCGCCGGGCGTTCAGGATAGCGGTGGAGCCGCTCGATCTGTTCCGCCGTTACTTTGCCGTATACGCGCGCGAGCAGGCCTATTGTCATTTCAGTCCGGCCCTTATCGCCAATCTTGAGCAGCATTGGAATGCGCAAAACCGGACAGGGTGAGTGCGTCGATCATGTGCCGCGATGATAAACTCCGCGTGCCCACCAAATACTCGCCACGCATTCGCCCGCTTGCTTGATCTTGTCGTCCTGGATCGGCCATGATGCCGATATCCCGGCGGCAACGGCCTCGGGAGCGGGAGGATTTAGATGAATCGCATCAGCGGGCGCTCGGCGTTCCTCGCTTTGTTGAGAGACGAGGGCATCACGCATTTGTTCGGCAATCCCGGCACCACCGAACTGCCGATCATGCATGCGCTGAAGGAATATCCCGACCTCACTTATGTGATGGCGATGCAGGAGAGCCTTGTGGTCGCCATGGCCGACGGCTTCAGCCGAGCTTCCGGCCGGCTTGTCGCGTGCAACGTTCATGTCGCGCCCGGGCTCGGCAACGCGATGGGCTCGCTTTACAACGCAAGCTTCACCGGCACGCCGATGATCCTGACCGCCGGTCAGCAAGAGCAGGGTCACGGCTTGATGGAGCCGCTGCTGTACGGCCCGCTGGTGCGAATGGCCGAGCCGTTGGTGAAGTGGGCGGTCGAGGTGACGCGGCTGGAGGACCTGCCGCGAATCGTGCGTCGTGCCGCCAAGATCGCGACCACGCCGCCGACCGGGCCGGTGTTCATCTCGCTCCCCGGCGATATTCTCAATTCGGAAGCGGGCATCGAGCTTGGCCGTTCGACCAGGGTCGATGCGCGGGTAAAACCTTCCGACGAGGCGTTGCAGGCGCTCGCCGCCCGAATTCTCAAATCCGAACGGCCGGTAATCATTGCCGGCGACGAAATCGTCAAAAGCGACGCCTTGCAGGAAGCAGCACTCCTCGCGGAGACACTGGGCTGCGCCGCGTATCAGCAATCGGTGGCTTACGGCGCGCATTTCCTCTCCGAGAGCCCGTGCTTCATGGGCGCGCTGTCGCGCTCGCAAAAACAAGTCCGCGAAGTGTTGTCGCCCTACGATTTGATGATCGTGCTTGGCGCAGACCCGTTACGGATGTCGGTTTACAGTGAAGTCGATCCTTTGCCCGACGGCCTGCCGATGGTGCAGATCGGCCTCGTCGATTGGGATCTCGCCAAAAATTACGCCGCCGAGATCGCGCTCAAGACCGATGTCAAGGAAACCCTGCGCGCGTTGATTCCCGCGCTCAAGACGCTCGGCGGTGCCGCGATCCATCCTCGCGCGCGCGAAGGAATCGCGGCGCTCAAGCCAAAGAACTGGACGGCGCGGCGCGCCGCGTTGGTCGAGCAAATCTCCAAGAATAAGAACCGCTCGCCGATCGACCCCGATTTTTTGACGCTGCAACTGGTTGAAGCGATGCCGGGCAACGCCATCCTGGTAGATGAGGGACTGACGTCCTCGCGTCAGGTCACGGCGCTGCGCCCGCACCGCGATCGTTACGGCTATCACGCGCTCGCGTCCGGCGGCATCGGTTGGGGATTGCCGGCCGCCGTCGGGGCCAGCATGGCGAACCCAGACCGGCCGGTCGTGTGTTTCTCCGGCGACGGCAGCGCGATGTATTCGATCCAGTCGTTGTGGACCGCGGCGCATCACAGACTGCCGTTGACGGTCGTCATCGCCAACAATGGCGGCTACCGCATCATCAAGCAGCGGCTGCTCGCGTTTCACGGCGACGACCACTATGTCGGGATGGACTTTATTGATCCGCCGGTCGATTTCACCGGCCTTGCCAAGTCGCTTGGGCTTGAGGCGATGCGGATCACGGAGCCTGCGGAGTTGAAGTCGGCGCTCGCCTCGGCTTTCAAACGGCCTGGCGCGAAGTTGATAGAGGTGATGGTAGACGGGACGGTGTGAGGGCCTCGGCGCGAAATTACTCCGCCGTCTTCGCCATCATACGATACTGCACGGCCGGATGCGGCGCGGTGAGCCGGGCGCGGCCTTTACCGAAAAACTTTTCGCGCAAGGTGCCGGGACGATAGGCCTCTTTGTAACGTCCGCGCCGCACCAGCTCCGGCACCAGCATGTCGGTGATATCCTCGAAATCGCCCGGCGAAACCGCAAACGGAACGTTCAAGCCATCGACATCGGTTTGATCGAACCAGGCCTCGATCTCGTCGGCGACCTTTTCGGGCGTGCCGACCACCACCGGGCCGATGCCGCCGATGCCGACATGCTCGGCGACCTCGCGCACGGTCCAGACCCGGTCGGGATCGGCGCGGGTGATGTTGTCCATCGCGCTGCGTCCGGCGTCGTTCTGAACGTGACGCACTTGCTGGTCGAGGTCGTAGGTCGAGAAGTCGACGCCGGTCCAGCCGGACATCAAGGTCAGCGCGCCCTCCGGATTGATATGACGGCGGTATTCCGCGTATTTCGCCGCGGCCGCCGCGTCGGTGCGGCCCAAAATAATAGTCATCATGCTGAACATCAAAATCTCGGCGGGGTTGCGCCCCATTTCCGTGGCGAGCGCACGAATCGCGGCGACGCGCGGCGCGATGATCTTGGCGGAAGGGCCCGACATGAACACGCATTCGGCGTGTCGCGCGGCGAATTGCCGTCCGCGCGGCGAGGTGCCGGCCTGATAGAGCACGGGGGTGCGTTGCGGCGACGGTTCGCTCAAATGGACCGCGTCGAGGCGATAATTGTTTCCCTCATGCGTGATGCGATGAACCTTGGCCGGGTCGGTGAAGATGCCACGGGCCCGATCGCGCAGCACGGCACCGTCTTCCCAGCTTCCTTCCCAGAGCTTGTAGACCACTTCCATATATTCGTCGGCGACGTCGTAACGGTCGTCATGCGCGGTTTGCTTGTTCTTGCCGGCGCCGCGCGCGGCGCTGTCGAGATAGCCGGTCACCACGTTCCAGCCGATGCGCCCCTCCGTGAGATGATCGAGCGTCGACATCCGCCGCGCGAAGGTATAGGGCGGCTCATAGGACAAATTGGACGTCACCCCGAAGCCGAGGTGTTCGGTGATGGAAGCCATCGCCGGGACCACCAGCAGCGGATCGTTGGCGGGCGTTTGCGTGGCGTGGCGAAGCGCCGCATCGGGGCTATCGCCGAACACGTCGTAGACGCCGAGCACGTCGGCGAGAAAAAGGCCGTCGAAACGTCCGCGTTCCAACGTGCGCGCCAGATCGATCCAATAGGGCAGGCGGTTATATTCGCTCGTGCGATCGCGTGGATGGGTCCACAGTCCCGGCGATTGATGCGCGACGCAATTCATCGCGAAGGCGTTGAGCCGGATTTCTTTTTTCATGTTTGGCGACTTTCAACGCGTCCTTGCGCGGGCTTGGCGGCCGCGCAAGGAATGTGGACGTAAGATTATTTGCCGGCCTGCTTGAACGGGATTTCCGCCTCCGCGGGCGGCGCGACGCGCGCGACGTTGAGCGTCATCGACACCGTGTCGTAATATCCGTTGACCGCGATCAGGTCCACGATTCCTTCCTCGCCGAATTTTTCCAGCGCCCTGGCATAGATCTCATCATTGACGCCGTGGTCGCGCCGCAACTGGGTGGTGAACTCCCACACGATCGCCTCGTCGGCCTTCATGTTTTCGGGTTTTCGCCCCGCGCCGATGGCGGCGACGATGGCCGGATCGAGGCCCGCCTTGAGCGCCAGCGGCGCATGGGCGTACCACTCATATTGCGCACCCCAGGCTTGCGCGGTCATGAGGATCGCCATCTCGTTGACGCGCTTGTCGAGCGAGGTGTTGAAGCGGAGATACTCGCCGACCTTTTGCAGGCGATCGGCAAGCTCTGGGCTGCGCAGCCAGGCGTTGAAGGGCCCCCGAACCGATTTTCGGGGTCCCGACGCGATGGCATCGGCCACGGCGCGCTGCGCCGGCGTCATTTTGTCGAGCGGAATTTCCGCCATGCGCTCGCCGGTCAATGCGACCGCGGAGCCTGCAAACAACAGACAGATGGTGGCCGCGCGCAGGATCGTTTTCATAAAATCCTCCCAATGCTGCCCACTTCCGTAGGCCGTTATATCTCGATACGTTGCCAGAAGTTCGACAGACTTCAAGCGATTTGCAACGGATAAGAAGACATGAGCAGAACTGAGGCCATCGAAAGCGCGCGCCAACATCTGCGTTCCGGCGAATTTATCGCCGAACTCGATCGCCGGGTTGCTTATCAGACCGAAAGCCAAAATCCCGAACGGCGCGATTGCCTGCGCGCCTATCTGGAAGAAAATCTTCGGCCGGCCTTTTCGCAACTTGATTTCTCGACGCGGTTGCTCGAATCGCCGACCGGCAAAAGTCCTTACCTTCTGGCGGAATATGTCGAGCATCCGTCATTGCCGACCGTTCTGATGTATGGGCATGGCGACGTGGTCGACGGCATGGCCGGCGAATGGCGGGATAACCTCGATCCGTGGCGGGCGACGACTTCCGGCAAGCGCGTCTATGGCCGCGGCACCGCCGACAATAAAGGGCAACACAGCATCAATTTGTCGGCGTTGCGTGCGGTGCGTCAGGCGCGTGGCGGCCGGCTCGGCTTCAATGCCAAATTCATTGTCGAGATGGCCGAGGAAATCGGCTCGCCGGATTTGCGCCAGGTTTGCGATTCGTTGCGCGATGAACTCAAGGCCGATCTGTTTCTTGCCTCCGACGGGCCCCGGCTTTCGGCCGATCGCCCGACCATATTCCTCGGCTGCCGTGGCGGCACACGAATTCATCTCGATGTGAAACTGCGCGACGGTGCGCATCATTCCGGCAATTGGGGCGGCGTTCTTGCCAATCCCGCGACCATCTTGGCGGGCGCGATTGCGACGCTGGTCGACGGCAAAGGGCGTCTGTTGCTCGACGAGTTGAAGCCGCCGCGGCTTTCGAACCAGATCCGTGCGGCGCTCGCCGATGTCGAGATCGAGCCGACGGCGGATGGGCCGGCGCTCTCGGCGAATTGGGGCGAGGAAGGCCTGTCCGCCGCCGAGCGGCTTTACGCGTGGAACACGTTGGAGGTGTTGGCGATATCTTCCGGCAATATCGACAAACCCGCCAACGCCATTCCGGGAGAGGCGCGCGCGGTGCTGCAGCTTCGTTTCGTGGTGGGCACCAAGGTCGACAAGTTGGCCGAAATCATTCGCGCGCATTTGCACGCCCAAGGATTTCCGATGGTCGAGGTGAGCGCGACGCAGCGCTTTGCCGCATCGCGAACCGATTTCGACAGCCGCTGGGTCGGTTGGGCGGCGGAATCGATCCGGCAGACCACGGGGAAGGCGCCGGCGGTGCTGCCGAATTTCGGCGGCTCGCTCCCCAATGACGTGTTTTCCGATGCGCTTGGTTTGCCCACGATCTGGGTGCCCCACTCCTATCCGGGGTGCTCCCAGCATGCCCCGGACGAACACATCCTTTTGTCGGTCACGGAAGAAGCCCTCGCCGTCATGGCGGGTTTGTTTTGGGATTTGGGAGAGATTCCGCGCGCGGCGAACTCATAAACGCTGTGACGGACCGACGCAGGCCGCCATTCGCGAACCGGAATCGGGCGCGGGGCCGTGTAATTCGGGTCGGGTTGGGTCGTGTGGTGGCCGATGGCGTGCTCGGCTTGGTCCAAATTGTGCATGCAGTGCAGGTAAGACAGTATAGGGTGCCGAGCGGGAATACCGACGGTCTGAGCGAGGAGGGTTACAAATGAAAAATTTGCGAATGATGGGCCTGGTGCTTGCCGCCGCGTTCTGCGGGGTCCAAGGCCAAGCCAATGCCGAGGAACTCACCGGCACCTTGAAGAATATCAAGGACACCGGCGCGATCACCATCGGCTACCGCGACTCCTCGATTCCGTTTTCCTATCTCGACGACAATCAGAAGCCGGTCGGCTTTGCGATCGACATTTGCTACAAGGTCGTCGAGGCCGTGAAAAAGGAGCTCAAACTCGACAAGCTCGAGGTCAAGCTCAATCCGGTGACGTCGTCAACCCGCATTCCGTTACTCGCCAACGGCACCATCGATCTCGAATGCGGATCGACCACCAACAATGCCGACCGTCAGAAGCAGGTGGCCTTCACCAATACGCATTTTCTGACCGCGAGCCGTTTCGTCTCGAAGAAGGCCAGCAAGATCGGCTCGATCGACGAACTCAAGGGCAAGACGGTAACGTCGACCTCCGGCACCACCAATATCAGACAACTCACCGAAGCCAATGCCGGTCGCAATCTCGGCATCAATATCATCCCTGCCAAGGATCATGCCGAAGCATTCTTGCTAGTGGAGACCGATCGGGCGGCCGCCTTCGTGATGGACGATGTTCTGCTTGCCAGCTTCGTCGCCGGATCGAAGGAGCCGGACGCTTATGTCATCTCCAAGGATGCGTTCTCGAAGCCCGAGCCTTATGGGATCATGGTGCGCAGGGACGATCCGGCCTTCAAGAAAGTGGTCGATGACGCCACCGCCGCGCTCTATCAGGGCGGCGAGGGCGAGCGGCTCTACAACAAATGGTTCATGCAGAAGATACCGCCCAAGGGCTTGAACCTCAACGTGCCGATCAGCGCGGAACTGAAGCATGAATTCACCAAGCCGTCGGATTCCCCCGATCCCGATTCCTATAAGGCGATGTAGATTATATTCGAGAGACGTTCAAAGCTTGGAGATTACCAATGAAACGTATGATTGGTCTTGCGCTCGCCGCAGCCTTTTGTGCCGCGCAGGCCGACGCCGAGGAACTCACGGGGACGCTTAAGAAAATCAAGGAAACCGGCGTGATCACCGTCGGCTACCGCGACTCCTCGATTCCGTTTTCCTATCTCGATGATAGCCAGAAGCCGGTCGGATTTGCGATCGACATCTGTTACAAGATCGTTGAGGCCGTAAAGAAGGAACTCAAGCTCGACAAACTTCAGGTCGAACTCAATCCGCTGACATCGTCGTCCCGTATTCCACTCCTCGCCAATGGCACGATCGATCTCGAATGCGGATCGACCACCAACAATCCCGACCGTCAGAAGCAGGTTGCTTTCACCAACACGCATTTTTTGACTGCGACTCGCTTCGTTTCGAAGAAGTCGAGTAACATCAAATCGATCGACGACCTCAAGGGCAAGACGGTGGCCTCGACCTCCGGCACCACCAACATCAAGCAGCTCACCGAAGCCAATGCCGCCCGCAATCTCGGCATCAACATCATCCCGGCCAAGGAGCATGCCGAATCGTTTCTGTTGGTCGAGACCGATCGTGCGGTTGCCGCTGTATTGGATGATATCCTGCTTGCGAGCTTTGTCGCCGGATCAAAAGATCCCGGCGCTTACGTCATTTCCACCGACGCGTTTTCGAAGCCTGAGCCCTACGGCGTCATGCTTCGCAAGGACGACCCGGCGTTCAAGAAGGTGGTCGACGACGCGACCGCGGCGCTCTACCAGAGCGCCGAAGGCGAGAGGCTGTACGATAAATGGTTGATGCAGAAGATTCCGCCCAAGGGGTTGAATCTCAATACGCCGATCAGCCCGGAGTTGAAGCGCGCCTTCGCCAAGCCGTCCGATTCGCCCGATCCGGACTCCTATAAATAGGATAGTGAGCAAGTAGCTGCGGAAGCCTACGTGAATTATCACTGGAACTGGCACATCTTCTTAGAGCCGGCCCCGAACGGGACCGGCTCCTATCTCGACATGCTGTTGTCGGGCCTTGTGCTGACGATCGAGACCGCGATCTGCGCCTGGATCATCGCGCTCACCCTCGGATCGATCATCGGGGTGTTGCGGACGTTGCCCTCGAAGATGGCGTCACGGGCAGGCTTCGCCTACGTCGAATTCTTCCGCAACATGCCGCTGCTGGTGCAACTGTTTCTCTGGTTCTTCGTCTTACCGGAGATTTTGCCGCAATCCTGGGGGCTCTGGCTCAAGCAGCTTCCGAACGCGACGTTCTATACGGCATCGATCGGGCTTGGGCTGTTCATGTCGGCGCGTGTGGCCGAACAGACCCGCGCCGGCATCAACTCGCTGCCGCGCGGACAAAAGCTCGCCGCGACCGCGCTCGGGTTGACGACGGCACAAGCCTATCGCTACGTGCTGTTGCCGATGGCGTTTCGTATCGTCCTGCCGCCGCTCACTTCCGAATTCCTCTCCACCATCAAGAACAGTTCGGTCGCCATCACCATCGGTCTGGTCGAACTGACCGCGCAAGCGCGCGCGATGCAGGAATTCTCCTTTCAGGTATTCGAAGCTTTCACGGCCGCGACGATATTGTACCTTTTGATCAACATCGTCGTCGTTATCGCCATGCGCTTTCTTGAGCGCGCCGTGGCGGTCCCCGGCACCATTGGGGGGAAGTGAGTCGCGCCCATGTTCGCCAATTTCGACTTCGACGTCATTCGCCGCTCGCTTTCCTATCTGTTTCTCGACGGCATGACGTTCACGTTGACGCTGACCGGCCTCGCGGCGCTGGGTGGACTGATGTTCGGCACGCTGCTCGCCTTGATGCGGCTGTCGGGTCTCACACTGCTCGGCCGCATCGCCGGTCTCTATGTCGACCTGATGCGGTCGCTGCCGCTGGTGCTGGTGATCTTCTGGTTCTATTTCCTCGTGCCCTATATCGGACAGTGGTTGACCGGATCGTCGCGGCCGATTCGTGTCGGCGCGTTCGCCTCGTCGCTCGTCACTTTCATTCTGTTCGAAGCCGCCTATTTTTCTGAAATCATGCGTGCCGGCATCCAGTCCGTGTCCAGGGGACAGCCCGCCGCGGCACAGGCGCTTGGCCTGACCTATAGTCAGACCATGCGCTACGTCGTGCTGCCGCAGGCGTTCCGCAACATGCTTCCGGTGCTGCTGACCCAGACCATCGTGCTGTTCCAGGACACCTCGCTGGTCTACGTGCTGTCGATCCCGGATTTTCTCGGCGCGGCGAGCAAGGTCGCGCAACGCGACGGCCGGCTGGTCGAAATGTATCTGTTCGCGGCCGTGGTCTATTTCGCGATTTCCCTGGTAGCCTCCCTCGGCATCCGGCGCCTTCAGGCGCGGATCGCCTTCGTCCATTAGAGCATGATCCGGAAAAGTGGAAACCGGTTTTCCGAAGAGATCATGCTCAAACAAAGAAAGGAAATTATGATGCGATTTTGCTAAATCGCATCATAATTTAGCGAGACTTTCATGATCGAAATCAGCCACGTCGACAAATGGTATGGGGCGAGCTTTCAGGCGCTGAAGGATTGCACGACGCGCGTCGCCAAAGGCGAGGTCGTGGTGGTGTGCGGGCCGTCGGGGTCCGGAAAATCGACGCTGATCAAATGTGTCAACGCGCTCGAGCCAATTCAGGGCGGGGAAATCATTCTCGACGGCATCAAGGTCAACGATCCCAAAACCGATTTGCCGAAACTGCGCGCCCGCGTCGGCATGGTGTTTCAGCATTTCGAGTTGTTTCCGCATCTGAAAATTCTCGAGAATCTTTGCCTGGCACAGGAAAAAGTGCTCGGACGGTCGCATGACGAGGCGGTGGTGAAAGCCGAAAAACTGCTCGATCGCGTCGGGTTAAAGGATCACGCGCGCAAATACCCGGCCGAACTGTCCGGCGGTCAACAACAGCGCGTCGCAATCGCGCGGGCGCTGGCGATGGACCCGATCGCCATGCTGTTCGACGAGCCGACCTCGGCGCTCGACCCGGAAATGATCAGCGAGGTGCTCGACGTGATGGTGGACCTCGCCCGCGAGGGCATGACCATGATGGTCGTCACCCACGAAATGGGATTCGCCAGCAAGGTCGCGCACCGCGTCATCTTCATGGACCAGGGCGAAATCGTCGAAGACGCCCTCAAGACCGACTTCTTCGGTAGCCCCCGCAGCGACCGCGCGCAGAAGTTTTTGTCGAAGATTTTATCGCATTGAGGCATGCGCCGGCGCCGTCTCTGTTCGTCATTGCGAGCGCAGCGAAGCAATCCATGGTAAACGCGGGAAATAGATTGCTTCGTCGCTTGCGCTCCTCGCAATGGCGGTCGTAAATCTTAGCGGTAGAGATCTTCCGCTCTCACCCGGAGAATCCGTCTTGCACCAGATCGCTTACGTCAACGGTTCGTTCGTGCCGCTTACTGAGGCCAAGGTTTCGGTGCTGGACCGCGGCTTTCTGTTTGCCGATGGCATCTACGAGGTTTCGGCAGTGATCGATGGCAAGCTGATCGACAACGCTTCGCATCTGGCGCGGCTGGAGCGTTCGGTCGGCGAGATCGCGCTCGAACTGCCGGTCACGCTGGGTCGCATTCGCGAGATTCAGAAAGAGCTGATCGCGCGCAACGATCTCGACAACGGCCTGGTCTATATCCAGGTGACGCGCGGCGCGGATACGGGACGCGATTTCAAGTTTCCGAAGGGCGTCCCACCGACGCTGATCATGTTCACCTCGGTCAAGGACATCGTCAACGCGCCCTCGGCGAAAACGGGCATTGCCGTGATCACCGTGCCCGACATTCGCTGGGCGCGGCGCGATATCAAAAGCGTCGCCTTGCTGGCGCAGGTTTTGGCAAAGCAGGCGGCGGCGGAAGCCGGCGCCGGCGAAGCCTGGATGATCGAGGACGGCGTGGTCACCGAAGGCGGCTCGTCGTCGGCGTTCATCTTGACGCAGGATGACATATTGGTGACGCGGCAGAATTCATCGGCGATTTTGCCGGGCTGCACGCGCAAGGCGGTGGTCGCGCTTGCCGAAGAGCGCCAGCTTCGCGTCGAGGAGCGGCCGTTTTCGGTGCAGGAAGCGTTGACGGCGAAGGAAGCTTTCATCACCAGCGCCAGCGCGTTCGTGCAGGCGGTGACGAGCATCGACGGCAAACCGGTCGCCAACGGCAAACCGGGTCCGATGGCGCAAAGATTGCGCGAGATCTATGTCGATTTCGCCCGCGCCACCGCGGAGTAGCGCTCCGCCGAAAGACGTGATCTGCTGTCGCGCAATTTCGGCCGTGAGCGAGGCGCATGTCACTTCAACGTAATATGAAGGTTTTGCTGCTCGCGCTCGCCGCACTGACGTTGATGCGGGCGTTGTCGAGCGACACGGCGCTGGCTCTGTATCCGGAAAGGGTCGTCCGGATCGTGGTGCCGTTTGCGCCGGGCGGCGGGACCGACGCAATCGCGCGCACGCTGGCGCAGGAGATGGCCAAGGAGCTCGGCGCGTCCGTCATTGTCGAGAACAGGCCGGGGGCAGGGACCATCATCGGCACTCAAGCCGTCGCCGCCAGCGCGTCGGATGGTTACACATTGCTGATGGGGACGTTCGCGCATGCGGTCAATCCGAGCTTGAACGCGAAATTGCCCTACGACACGCACAAGGATTTCGCACCGGTTGCGCTGGTGGCGCGCTCGTTCAATGTCGTCGTGGTCATTCCCAAATCTTCTGTTCAATCGATTGCGGACCTGATCGCGGCGGCAAAAGCCAATCCCGGCAAACTGTCCTATGGCACGTTCGGCACCGGCACCTCGGCGCATCTGGTGGGCGAGCTGTTCAAGCGCATGGCCGGGGTCGATCTCACGGCCGTGCCTTACAAGGGCGCGGCCCCCGCCATCACCGATCTCATCGGCGGTCAAATCGAGGTGATGTTTACCACAGTGGCAAGCGCCGCGCCCCTGATCGAGGGCGGGCAATTGCGCGCGCTCGCGGTGACTTCGGCGCAGCGCTCGCCGGCGTTTCCTCAACTGCCGACGGTCGCGGAAGCCGGTGTCCCCGGCTATGCGGCCGAGGGCTGGTATGGCCTGTTCGCGCCGGCCAAAACCGCCCCCGATATCATCGAGCGCCTCAACAAATCCGCCGCCGCGGCGGTGAAATCCGAGGTTTTCAGAAGGCTCGCCGTGAACGAAGGCCTCGTCATGGTGGCCGACGCTCCCGAAGAACTCGATCGGTATTGGCGCCGCGAGGAACAGCGTTGGCGCAAGCTGATCGAAGACGCCGGGATCAAGATCGAGTAGGGTAACGCCCGTTAACGTAGTCTCCCGAAATCGCTGCCGACGCTCCCGATCCGGAATATTTGTCGATCATGGGTGTTGCAAAATGTTGTCCGCGGTGCCTGAATGCCGCGCCATTTCTTTAAATCTTCAAGAAAAAAAGCCGAATAGGGAGGACGCGATGAGGGCAAAGACGATTCACATTCTTGCGATTCGTATTCCTGCGACCTGGAAGTTGATGCAGAATTTGGGCGCGCCTGCGCTGTTGTGTGCGGCCATCGGGTTCGTCGGGCTGCCCGCCCACGCCCAAACCGCCAGTTCGGTCGCGTTGGAGGTTCCGGCGCGTTCGGTGCCGGTGCCGCCCACGGTCAGCCCGCAAATGGCGAAGATCGTCGGTGCACCGCTTCGCAACAATTGGAATATACAGCCGAAAACCGGCGACGAGTGGAAGCCGGTGGCCGATGCCGGCGCCGCCGTGACCATCAAGAATGTTCCGGGCATGATCGAGCGGCTGCATGTCAAGGTCGAAAAAACGACCATCGACGGCGTGCGGGCTTTCATCGTTACGCCCGAGGTGATCCCGCCCGAGAACCGCAACCGGCTTTTGATTCACGTCCACGGCGGTTGTTACGTTCTCAATCCTGGCGAAGCCTCCCTTCCCGAAGCGCTGTTCATGGCAGGCTTCGGCCATTTCAAGGTGATCGCGGTCGATTATCGCATGCCGCCCGAAGCGTATTTCCCGGCAGCCCTCGACGACGGCCTCACCGTCTACAAGGACGCGATCAAAACGACGAACCCGAAGAACATCGCGATTTTCGGCAGTTCGGCGGGCGGGGCGTTGACCTTGGAGATGGTCTTGAAGGCCAAGCAGGAGGGCTTGCCGCTGCCGGGCGCGATCGCGCCGGGCACCCCGATGTCCGACGTCACGAAAGTCGGCGACACCTTCGTCACCAACGCGATGCTCGACAATGTTCTGGTGTCCCCCGACGGCTTCTGCGACGCCGCCACCAAGGTCTACGCCAACGGTCATGACCTCAAGGACCCGTTGCTCTCGCCGGTCTATGGCGACATGCAAGGCTTTCCGCCGACGATCCTGACCAGCGGCACGCGCGATCTGTTGCTCAGCAACACCGTGCGCGTCCATCGCAAGCTCCGTCAGGTTGGCGTCGAGGCCGCGCTTCAGGTCTATGAGGGCCAATCGCACGCGCAGTATTACCGCGATGACACCTCACCCGAGGCCAAGGAGGCCTTCGAAGAAATCGCCGGTTTCTTCGACAAGCATCTGGGGAAATAGACCCTCGATCGAACTACGAATTTCCGTCGTCCATCTAGCCATCAGAGAGGAATACAATGTCCAGAACGATTCAGCACGCGCTCGCAGCCGCCAGCCTTGCCTTGATATGCAACGTATTGCCGGCTACCGCGCAGGAAACCGTCCGTATCCGCGGCACGATCGAACGGGTCGAGGGCCCGGTCTATGTGATCAAGAACCGCGACGGCGCCGAAGTGAAGCTGACGGTCACCGATCCGCCGCTGTTCGTCGCGATCGTGAAGTCGACGACGGCCGACATCAAGCCGGGCATGTTCGTCGGCTCCACCGGAACGACGCAGCCCGACGGCAGCCAGAAGGCCATCGAAGTCCACATTTTCCCGGAATCGATGCGCGGCACCGGCGAAGGCCATTACGATTGGGACCTCAAGCCGCAAACCAAAATGACGAACGCCAATGTCGAGCAGACGGTTGCCGGCGTTGACGGACAGCTTCTCTCCGTCAAGTACAAGGACGGCGAGAAGAAACTGCTGGTGACCCCGGAGACCGCGGTCGTGACTTACGTCGCCGGCGACAAGAACGACCTCAAGCCGGGCACCAAGATTTTCGTCGGTGCCGCGAAAAAGCAAGCTGACGGCACTCTCCAAACCCCGCGCATCACCTACGGCAAGGACGGGTTGACGCCGCCGATGTGAACGCGAACGTCGCGATCCAACCTTTGACTGACGAAAGCAAACTTCACAAACGTAAAACTTAAATCGGAGAATCCCATGCGTCCTATCGTTTCGATGACCCTTGCGGCTTGCGCCATTGCGGTCATGAGTTCGTCGACCTTCGCACAAGCGCCCGCACCGGCGACGCCGCCGGCGCCCCCGTCGGCGGGTGGCACGCCCGACGCGATGCCGTTCGACATTCCCTACGGCCAGTCGATCGGACTTGAGCGCGCCAAGCAGGTGTTGGGCGCGGCCGAAGCCGAAGCCAAAAAGCGAAACTGGAAGATGAACATCGCCGTGGTCGATACCAATGGCGAACTCGTGCACTTCTCGCGGATGGAGGGTGCGCAGATCGCATCCGGCTTGATCTCGATCGGCAAGGCCCGCACCTCCGCGCGCTTCCGCCGTGAGTCGCGTGCGTTCTTCAACGCCTATGAAACCGGCCACGGCTATATCGCCACGCTCGACCCGACGCTGGTCGCGAGCCCCGGCGGATTTCCGCTCGTCGAGGGCGGCAAGCTGATCGGTGCGATCGGCTGCAGCGGCGGTACCGGCGACCAGGATGCGCTGATTTGCAAGGTCGGCGCCGATCTTGTGAAATAACGCGGCGGTCTTCTCGCTTCGGCGGAGATCTAGAGCCTCCGTTCCGATTGAATCGGAACGGAGGCTCTATTTCTTTGTTTTGACGCGTTTTCTTAACGCGAATCGGTATCCACCCCGGATCGCGTCCGGGGCAGGCTTTCGCTCGAAAACGCTCTAACTTTGCAGAATTTTCATTTGGCGCCGCGGCGGGATACCCGCTCGCGGCGCCAAATCGTTCAAGCGATCGCATACGGATCATTGCATTGTAGCAATCGCGAACTAGCGCGTTGCCAGAAGCAAATAGTTAAAGGCCCGACCGGCGGCCAAGCGCTATTGCTCCATCTTGATGTTGCCGGCCTTGGCGACCTCGGTCCATCGGACGATGTCGGCAGCTAAAATCTTCGCGAAATCCTCCGACGAATTGCCGATCGATTCGATGCCGAGCGGTTTGAGGCGGGCGATCACGTCCGGCAACCGCGCGATCCGCATGAACTCGGCCTCGAGCTTCTTCACGATTCCAGGCGGCGTGCCTTTTGGGACGAAGATACCGCTCCACAACACCGCATCGACGTCGGCGCCGGCCTCCTTCATGGTCGGGACGTCGGGCAGGTCCTCCATCCGTTGCGGTGCCGCGACCGCGAGCGCGCGAACCTGCCCGCCATGTACTTGACCGGCCAAGGGACCTGCGTCGGCAATGGTTGCGGTCACCTGACCTGAAATCACCGCCATCACCGAATCGTTGGCGCCCTTGTAGGGGACGACCTCCATCGGCGCGCCGGTCTTTTGCTTGAACAGCTCGGTGACGAGCTGGAATGCGGCGGATGAACTGGAATAGTTCGATTTGTTCGGATTGGCCTTGGTATAGGCGACAAGTTCGGCGACCGACTTGATCGGCGAAGAGGCGTTGACGACCAGGATCAGCGGAAACGATCCAAGCTCGGAGACCGGAACGAAATCGCGGATCGGGTCATAAGACAGCTTGGCATACACCGCCGGATTGATCGCCATCGCACCGCTCGCGCCGACCAATAGCGTGTAACCATCGGGTGCGGCTTTGGCGACGTGTTCGGTGGCGACGATGGCGCCGGCGCCCGGCTTGTTCTCGACAATGACCGGCTGGCCGAGGCTTTCCGACAATTTTTGCCCGATCACCCGCGCGATGATGTCGTTGCCGCCGCCGGGCGTGAAGCCGACGACGATGTGGATCGCCCGCGTCGGATAGTTCGACGCCGCTTCCTGCGCGGACGCGCCAGTGAGGGTGATCGTACCGAGCGCGATCAAGCCGAGGCACCGGCCAATCGGAAAACCTCTGGGTAGGGTTCTCATGCGACTCCTCAAAGCGGCGTGACGTGAACGTGCAGCACGGCGGCTTTGCCGTCGTCGAGCGCGGCCAGGCAGCGATCGACGGCGGCGGCAAGCTCGTCCGGCTCGGCGACGCATTCGCCGTGCGCGCCGAAGGCGCGTGCGAGTTGCGAAAAATCCCGCCGCTCGCCCTGGCGGCCCGACCTCAGCTTCGATTGAAACTGGTCGGTCTCCGCGGCGACGCCCTTCGGGTAGACGCGCTGCACGGCGGATTTCACCGCCTGCCAGCCGCCATTGTCGAGCACCACGGTGAGAATCGGAATCTGGTATTGCTGGGCCACCGCATAGACACTGTCGGGCGAGGAGAAGTGAAATCCGCCGTCGCCGATGAACTGCACGATGCGGCGATCCGGTTGCGCGAGCCTCAAGCCCAACGCCATGCCGCCGCTGAATCCGAGCCCGCCACCGGCGAGCCCGACATAGCTCTGCGGTTTCGTGCGCGTGATGTGCTCCTGCAGGATCGGCGCGTTGCGGATCGCCTCGTTGAGGACGATGTCGTCTTGGGAGAGTTTGTCGTTGAGGGTTGCGAACACAAAGGCCGGGCTGAGCGCGCCGGAGGTGCCTCGGTTGGCGGAGACGGCGGCGCGGCGCTTTGAAACCTGCTCGCGCGCGCCGCTCCAACTTGCGATCCGCGCGGCGACGCGCCGGCGGTACGCGTCATCGGCCCGCGCCTCGACGGCGTCGAGCACCTGCTGCAGCACGATCGCGCAATCGCCCTGGATCCGCATGTCGGTGGGAAACCCCCACATCGGGAAGTCAGATTTCAAAGGATCGATGTCGATCTGGATCCATTTGATCGCACCAGTGCGCCTTGCATATTGCGGGATGAACGGCACGTCGGAATCCAGCAAGAGGCCGAGATCGGCGCTCTCGAGCAGGGGCATGGGATCGAAGCCGGCGAAGCACGGCGACGTTTGCGGGATGCTGAGGTCGATCGAATTGAATTCCGCGACCCTGATGCCGCAGGTGCGCGCCAATTTCTCCAGCACCGCCACGGCCTGCGGCTTGCGGCCGAGATAGGCGGTGAGCGCGATCGGGTTTTCCGCCGCCATCAATTGCGCGGCGATTTCATCGACCCGTGCCGGCTCGATTCCGCCGGAGTTCACGCTGCCGTATCGCGCCGGCGGGTAGGCCGGCATCTCGGCATCGTCCCATTGCTCGGCGAGCGTTTCGCGCGGCAGCATCATGTAGACCGGCCCCGGCGGATCGCTTTGCGCAAACGCGCGGGCGCGGGCCAAAGCCTCCTTCACGACAACCCCCGAGGGTAGCGAATATTCCCATTTGACGTAAGGCCGGACGATGCTGGCGATGTCGAAGGGGTCTTGCACGAAATGCACGTAAGTATCGCGCGAACCCGGCAGTTCGCCGTGCAAGGTATAGGGCGCGCGTCCGGCAAACAGCATCACCGGCAGCCGGTAGCGAAACAGGTTCTGGATCGCCATGCACGCATTCGCGGTGCCGGCATCGACATGCACGAAAACCGCTTGCGCCCGTCCGGTCGCGAGCGCATAGCCGCCCGCCATATGCACGGCGACGATCTCGTGTGGGCACAAGATCATCTCCGGGTGCTTGCGGCCTTCTCTGTCCCAACGCGCCATCTCCTCGATCAGAGAGACGTGGTCGGTACCCAGATTGGCAAAGATGTAATCGACCCCGAGATCGACCAATCCCTCGAGGAAATGATGCGCCGTCGTGTGGCGGGTCATGCCGAATGATTTCCAGATGTCATGTTCTTAAAGCTTGCCGGCGGCGCAAGCGGCCGCCGGCAATATCGATCCCGAACCGGCAAATCATGGCCGTCGGCTTATTTCTCTTCCGCCGAGGTCGCCGTGGCGGGGCCTTCGCCCATGATCAGCAACACCGTGTCTTCGTCCTTGGCGCCATCCCAGTGCACTTGCTTGCCGAAATGGGTGACGAAGCTGCCCGCCGGCATCGGCGTGGTGAGCTTTTCGGGATCGAATTTAGGCCCGGTGCCCACCCACCAGGTGCCCTGAAGCACGGCGATGAAGCGGTCGTTGGGATGGAAGTGCGGTCGGCTGAAATGGTTACCCTTCAGCCATTTGGTGTAGACGGCATAAAATCCCGGCTTGCTGGGATCGCCGGTCACCACCGCGGTCTGCACGCCGCGCGCGTCGGGCGCGCTCCATGGGATTTGGTCCGGCAGCTTGTAGGTCACCGCCGCCGGATTAAGCTCCGCCGCGGCGCTGATGCTCAGCATGCCAGCCAGAGACATCGGGACCAAAAGAATACGCCAAAGCCGGTTGGGGGTCGTCATGTTTCCTCCGTTCAAGGATGCGTGAGCCGATTGCGGGGGGCAAGCTCATCTGATTATCCAGCCATGCTAGCCGGTCTCGTTCGCAAGGTGCAAGGTGCGCGCCTGCATGCGGCCCAGACCAAAATTCGAGCACAACGCAACTGCAGCATGGAAAGCGCATTTGCATCGCGCCGCGATTTGCTATCCTCTCGCCGCACCAACAAAAAAAACCGGGAGAAATTGTGATGCGACATCCTTTGAAAACGCTTGCCGCCGGATTGCTGATCGGCGCCGCCGCTTTCCAGTTTTCCAATTCGGCCTCCGGCCAGAGCGACGCCGGCTGGGTGACGCTGGTCGACACCGGCAAGATGGGTGATTGGGACGAGGTTGGCAAAGCCAATTGGGCGATGAAGGACGGGGTGCTCACCGCCGACAAATTGGCCGAAGGCAAGGACCCCGGCTATCTCGTCAGCAAAACCTCGTTCAAGGATTTTCAGATCAAGGCCGAGTTCTGGGCCGATGAAGAGGCCAACAGCGGCATCTTCATCCGCTGCGACCAAGCGAAGAAGATCGACGCCAAGATTTGCTACGAGGTCAATATCTACGACAAGCGTCCGGACCCGTCTTACGGCACGGGCGGAATCGTCGATGTCGCCAAGGTCGATCCGATGCCGAAGGCCGCCGGCAAATGGAACACTTATGAAATCACCGCGCAGGGCTCGCATCTTGTTGTCGTGCTCAACGGACAAAAAACCGCCGACGTGCAGGACAGCAAACACGCAAGCGGACCGCTCGCCCTGCAATACGGCTCCGGCACGATCAAATTCCGCAAGGTGCAGATCAAGCCGCTGTAGAGAAGTAGCTCAAGTTGGGCCGACTGGCCTCATGGTTCGAGACGCGCGGCGTTGCCGCGCTCCTCACCATGAGGGTTTGGAAATCCTCATCCTGAGAGCGTGTGAATGTATCTCCCCCTCATCCTGAGGAGGCGCGAAGCGCCGTCTCGAAGGATGGCTGCGAGTCCGTACGTTGTGGCCATCCTTCGAGACGCGGCCAAGGGGCCGCTCCTCAAGGATGAGGTCCGCAATAGATTCTCACGCTCTGAGGAGGCCGCAGGCGCGCGCGTCTCGAAGGATGAAGCCCTCCTGCTGTGAGACATTCCGGAGAGATGGAACGCGTTCCGATTCGATCTCATCGCATTATCGCGCGGCCAAGAATCTAAACCTGTCGCACCACGCTTGGCCGACCCGGTGCGCATTCCAGCGCGTCGCGATCCCATTGGGCGGCGTTGGCGGCGGCTTCATAAGTGCTTTGCAGGAATTCGAGCAGCGCCCGATCCGGCTCGTTCGCCGTGCGCACGGCGTCATACGGCAAAATGAATTCACCTACCGTTTCGCTGAAGAACGCCGCGTCGGGGCGAATTTGCGCGGTGCGGAAGCCCGCCGGTTCGGGATAGGCGTAGGAATAGAACGCCGGGTAATCGATCGCACCGCTGCCCGGCCAAAATCCGGCGCTGCTTACTTCGTGCGAATAGGCTTCGCAAGCCACCGCGTCGTTTAGATACGGTATGCCGCCGGGATGGCGTGGCGCCGCTCGTCCCGAAAATCGCGTCACCGCGAGATCGAAACTGCCCCAGAAAAAATGCACCGGGCTCGCCTTGCCGAGGAAGGCGGTGCGGAATTGCTTCAACACCCGATCGGCATTGACGAGAATTTGGAAAAAGCGACCCACGGCGTCGGGATCGTAAGCGGCATGCCGGTCGTCTTGCGAAAACCGAGTAGGCTTCGGCAATTCGTTCGGCGTCTCGTCGATCGCGACGTGAATGCCGAGCTCTGCGAGATCGGCCATGATGGCGCGATAAAAGCTTGCGACCGAATGTCCGGCCAAGGCGAATTGGCGCGCGGCGCCGTCGCTGGTCGAAATCCGCAAACGGTGATCGATCAAGTCAAGGTCGATCTGAAAGCTATTGAGGCCGTTCGGTATCGGGGAGGTCGTCAGCCCGCGCGCGGTGACGTAGAGCGTGACATGCCAGGAATGATTGAGCCAAGGCGTGCGCGCCAGGCGAATCTTGCCGATGATCTGGGTCCACAGGTGCAACGTCGCATAGGTCTCGCGCCATGCCGCGGTCGGCAATTCCGGCCATGCAAGAATTTCAGTCATGGCGAAGCCGTTCGCCTCCACCAGAAAACATGTGGGCGGCGATCCCCAATAAGAACGCCGCCCACATCGTATCAGCCATGCAGTTTTTTCGCGGTCTCCGCGATCACGTGTCCTTGATAGCGTGCACCCGCGAGCTCGTTTTCGCTCGGCATGCGGCTGCCATCGCCGCCGGTGATCGTGGTCGCGCCATAGGGCGAGCCGCCGGTGATTTCGTCGAGCTTCATCTGGCCCTGGAAGCCGTAATTCAACCCGACCACGGTCATGCCGAAATGCAACAAGTTGGTGATGATCGAGAACAGCGTGGTTTCCTGGCCGCCGTGCTGGGTCGCGGTCGAGGTGAAGGCGCCGCCGACTTTGCCGTGCAGCGCGCCCTTCATCCAAAGGCCGCCGGCCTGGTCGAGAAAGTTCGCCATCTGCGAGGAGATGCGGCCGAAGCGCGTGCCGGTGCCGACGACGATCGCGTCGTAATTGGCGAGTTCGTCGATTTTCGCCACCGGCGCCGCCTGATCGAGCTTGTAGTGCGACGCTTTCGCGACATCCGGCGGCACGAGTTCAGGCACGCGCTTGATGTCGACGGTCGCGCCGGCTTTGCGCGCGCCTTCGGCAACCGCGTTCGCCATCGCTTCGATGTGGCCGTAGGCTGAGTAATAAAGAACCAGAACTTTTGTCATTGTAGTCTCCGTGAGGGTTGAGGGGGTTAGAGGTGTCATTGCCCGGGTCGAGCTCGGCAATGACGGGCGGGAGTCCTTATGCCGCGTCGACCAGCACCAATTCGGAATCCTCCAATGCGGTGATTTTGAGCCGCGCTTCGTCGCGGATTGCGACGCCGTCGCGGGCATTGACGCGCACGCCGTTGATCTCGACCGCACCCGCAGCCGGCACCAGATAAAGGTTGCGCGTTTTTTGCGGCGCATATTCCGCGCTCTCGCCGGCCTTCAGCGTGGTCGCGAGCACGCGCGCGTCGGCGCGGATCGGCAGCGCGTCGGTGTCGTCCTCGAAGCCGCTGGCGATGGTGACGAAGTTTCCGGAGCGGTCCGCTTTCGGAAACGGCTTGGCGCCCCAGGTCGGCGCGCCGCCTTCCATGGTCGGCTCGATCCAGATTTGGAAAATCTTGGTCTTGGTCGGCTCGAGATTGTATTCGGAGTGGCGCACGCCGGTGCCGGCGCTCATCACCTGCACGTCGCCGGCCTCAGTCCGGCCCTTGTTGCCGAGACTGTCCTGATGCGTGATCGCGCCTTCGCGGACATAGGTGATGATTTCCATATTGGCGTGGGGGTGTGGGGGAAAGCCGGTGTTCGGTGCGATCTCGTCGTCGTTCCATACCCGCAACGCGCCATGGCCCATATTGCGGGGGTCGTGGTGACTGCCGAACGAGAAATGGTGCTTGGCCTTCAGCCAGCCGTGATCGGCGCTTTCGAGCTGGTTGTACGGTCTGAGTTCAATCATGGGGTGGTCCTTTGCATTCCAGTCAGCTCTGGATAAGTACCCGGCGATGGCATATAAATAGAAACTATTGAAACACATTGTTTCTATTTTTGATCCAAAGGAAGGGCGCAGATGGCGAGGCTCCCCGACTTCGAAGGCCTCGCGATTTTCGCAAAAGTCGTGGAATTACGGTCGTTTGCCGCGGCCGCGACCGAGCTGGCCTTGTCGAAGGCGACGGTGTCGAAGGCGGTCAGCCGACTCGAAGAGCGGCTCGGGGCGCGGTTGTTCAACCGCACCTCGCGGCGATTGGCGCTCACGGACGCCGGGCAAAAGCTCTCGGAGCGCGCGGCGCGGCTGCTGCTGGACGGTGAAGCAGCCGAGAGCGAGGCTCTGGCGCAATCGGTGGCGCCGCGTGGGCTCGTGCGGCTCGCGGTGCCGATGACCTTCGGGGTCAAGGCGGTGGCGCCGATCCTGCCGGAGTTTCTCACAGCCTATCCCGATGTCACGATCGACCTTCATCTCAGCGACGCGATGGTGGATTTGATCGGTGACGGCTTTGACGTGGGCATACGGATCGCGAGCTTGCCGGACTCCTCGCTGATCGCGCGACGGCTTTGCGCGATGCCGCGCCACACGGTGGCGTCGTCGGCGTATCTCAAACGGCACGGAAAGCCGACCCATCCGATGCACCTCGCGCGGCATCGGTGCCTCGGCTACGCTTATCTCTCCACGCCCGGCGTGTGGCACTACACCAACGCAGCCGGCGAGCAGGCGAGCGTGCGCCCCGGAGGGCCGCTTCGCGTCAACAACGGCGAGGCGCTGATGCCGGCGCTGATCGCCGGCCTCGGCATCGCCGATCTGCCGGACTTCCTCGTCGGCGACGCTATTGCGTCCGGTGAAGTCGAAGTGATCCTGGAAGGATGGAAGCAAACCGAGGGCGCCGTGCACCTGGTCACGCCGCCCGGCGGCCCGCGCCCCGCCCGTGTCGAAGTGCTCGCGGATTTTCTCGCGAAGCATTTGGCAAGTCCAAAAAAGCAGAATCCGTAGGGTGGGCAAAACGAAGTTTGCCCATCACGCCAAGCCCGCCATGCCTATCGCAATTCGGCGAGTTCCGATAAGGGTGCACCCAGCAACAACAAACAAATCTCCGGGGAGAAAGCTGCCGATGAACCGACGTGAAGTTCTCAAAGGCGCCGCGGCACTGCCGCTGGCTCAAGCCGCGTTGTCACATCTGACGTCGCCCGCGTTCGCGCAAGCGGCGTGGCCGACGCGCACGATCACCATGATCGTGCCGTTTCCGGCCGGCGGCCAGGCCGATCTCGCGGCGCGGCCGGTGGCGCAGGCGCTGGAGCGAACGCTCGGCAAGCCCGTCATCGTCGACAACCGCGCCGGCGGCGCCGGCGGTGCGATCGGCAACGCGGTGGCGGCGCGCGCCGAGCCCGATGGCTACACGTTGTTGATGACACTGTCGTCGCTTGCGGTACTGCCCGAAGCCGATCGGCTGTTCGATCGACCCGTCGTGTATGAAGTTTCGCAATTCGCCCCCGTGGCGCGCGTGCTCGCCGATCCCACGCTGCTCGCGGTGCCGGCGTCGGCGCCGTGGAAGACGCTGCAGGATTTCGTCGAGGACGCCAAAAAACGCCCCGGCGAAATTCCTTACGGCTCGTCGGGGCCGTACGGCACCTTGCATGTGGCGATGGAAATGTTCGCAGCCTCCGCCGGCATCAAATTGCTGCACATTCCGTTTCGCGGCGCCGGCCCCGCGTTGACGGCGCTGTTGGGCGGCACGGTACAGGCGCTCGCGACGGCGCCCGGCACGCTGCGTCAGCAGGTCGACGACGGCAAAATGCGCGTGCTGGCGAATTGGGGCGCCGAACGGATTGCGAGCTTTCCCGACCTGCCGACCTTCAAGGAACTCGGCTACAAAGATGTCGAGTTTTATATTTGGGCGGGGTTGTTCGCGCAAAAGGCGCTGCCTGCGCCGATCATGACAAAGCTGCGCGAGGCGGTGGCGGAAGCGGTGAAGCGTCCCGAAGTGACCAAGAGCTTCGAGACCGCGGGAAGTCCGCTCGCTTATTTGGACGCGCCGGAATTTTCAAAATTCGTCACGGAAGACAGCGCGCGCCTGATCGCGGCGGTGAAGAAAATCGGCCGGGTGGAGTAGGGGCTTCCACCGTCCGTGTTCTCTCTCGTCTCTTCGAGGAGAAGAGAGCGAGGAACTTGCACGTTTCCATCATTATTGCGCCACCTTCACATATTGTTGTGCGGCGTGAATTTCGTCGGGCCTCATTTCTGGTGAAGCCCGATGTGTGACGTGGAACCAGCGCGCCCACTCAAGCCGAAGGAACCGGACATGCGAATGCCCACTGTGGTCCTGAGTCTAACGATCTCGATCGCCTGCGCCACTGCCGTTCAAACTTCCGCTTGCTCCGAAGAGTATCGCGGGACCCTCGAACAACAGCTCGCCTGCACGCCCGATGTGTTCCGGCTTTGCGGCGAACATATTCCGGACGCCAACCGGATTGTGGCGTGCTTGCGGCAAAACACGCCGCAACTCTCCGGTTCTTGTCGCGCGGTGTTTGAGTCGAATGCCAGCGTGCCCGAGCAGGCGCCGCCCCCACCTCCGCGTCGCAACGATCAGCCGAAGGCCTCCGGCGTTCAGTAAGGGCGCCTGCTGCCTATCGCAACACTGCGATGAGCGACGCGACGGCGGCGATAAGGGCGAGGACCGTCACCGCGATCCAAAGCCGCGTCTGCCTGCGGGCCTCGTGCCGGTCGTGAAAGTCAAGCCAGTCCCGCACGAATCCGGCCGGGACGTCGAACACCACCGCGTTGTCGTTCGCATGATGCATCTCGTGATCGGCGAACATCGCCCGCACATTGGACACGCCTAGCCGTTCAAGCTCGCAATACCAATGCCAGGCGTGCTCGCCGCTCGCCCATCGATTTTCGAAAGGAAGCCGGTGCGATTTCATCTCGGACTCCCGCGCTTGCAAGAGCGGACTATCCGCAGTCCGAATAAATTACGCCTTTCGGCGCGCGCCGTCACGCGCCATTTGCGCGAACATCCCCATTCGGCAGTCGATTAGTTGCGTCACGAACCGTGGGCGGCAACCAGCGCCGGCAGTTCGGCGAGCGCGTGGATGCGATAATCCGGCTCCAGGCCGAATTCGTCCATCTGGGTGCGGATCGCCTTGAACATGGTGAGCGGCGCGACCAAATCGCTTTTCGCGCAAACCTTCGCCATCGCCTCCGGCGTCACCCGCTCGATCCAGGCGACGTTCAATCCAAACGCCTTGGCGCCGCAGGCGTCGAACGGGTTCGACGACACGAACAACACCTCGGCCGGCGCCACGCCGAGTTTCGATTCGATCAAGGTGTAGGTGTCTGGGCTCGGCTTGAAGATCTTCTTGGAGTCGATGCTGATGGTCGCATCCAGCACGCGGTCGAGGCCGGTGTTGCGCACCAGCGCGTTGAGCATGTCGGTGCTGCCGTTGGAGAGGATGGCCAGTTTGCGGTCCTTCATCTTGGCGAGCGTTGCCGCCGCGTCCGGATATAAATCGAGGTGCAAATATTTCTGCATGATCTTTTCGAACACGCTCGGGTCGTTCTTCAAGCCGAGGCAGCGCAGCGTGTAGGTCAGCGAGTCGCGGGTGATGACCGAGAAGTCCTCATAGCGGCGCATCAGCGACCGCAGCCAGGTATATTCGAGCTGCTTCATTCGCCAGATCTGGGTGATGATCTCGCCATAACCGGGGAAGGCTTCGTCGGTGATGGCGGCCACGGACTGGATGTCATAGAGGGTGCCATAGGCGTCGAACACAACAGCTTTGATCGTCACGGTAGAACTCTTTTGCTTGAGGATGAAACGTGTTTGCTTGAGGACAAGCGAGGCGGCCGCGGCGAACCGCGGCGCGCCTTGGATGGCGGCTCCGCTGGTTTACTTCGGCGTCACGCCGGTGTGAACCTGCAACAGGAAGTCGTCGAAGCGTTTTTCGTTTTCCTTGTCGCGCCCGGCGATGAGCGTGCCGAGATAGGCGCCGAGGAAACCAAGCGGCAGCGACACCACGGTCGGGTTGACCAACGGCCACAGCGCATCAGTGCCGCGCATCGCCGGCCCGATCATCGCGAGCGCCACGGACGAGACCAGCCCGACCGTCATGCCGCCGACCACCCCGCCGGTGTTGAACCGCCGCCAGAACAAGGACAGGATCAGCACCGGGAAGTTGGCGCTGGCGGCGACGCAGATCGCCAGAATCACCAACACCGCGACGTTGACGCCTTGCGCGAGAATGCCGAGCGCGATTGCGAGCACGCCGATGACGACGGCAGCGATGCGCGCGATCCAGACCTCCCGCTTGCCGTCGACCTGACCGCGTTTGAGCCAGTTGACGTAGAAGTCGTGCGCGATCGCGCCCGAGGTCGACAGCGTCAGCGCCGACACCACCGCAAGGATGGTCGCGACCGCTACCGCCGCGACGAAGCCGAGCATGAGGTCGCCGCCGAAGGTGCCTTTGCCGCCGCCGAGATATTGCGCAAGCAGCGGCAGCGTCAAATTGCCGCCCCGGTCGGCGGCGCGGATCACATCCTGGCCGACGAGGTTTGCGGCCGCGAGCCCGAATAACGTAGTGCCCGCGAAGAAGGCGCCGGCGAGAAACATCACCCACACCACCGAGCGCCGCGCGGTTCGCGCGTCGGGCACGGTATAGAACCGCGTCATCACATGCGGCAATCCCGCAAGGCCGAGCACATAGCCGAGCCCGAGCGAAATCTGGTCGAACGGGTTTTTCAGGTAGTTGCCCGGCAGCAGATATTTCGCGGTGTATTTCTGCTCGGCATCCGCGAACAGGGTCAGCGGGTTGAAATGAACCTGCGCCAGGATCATCACCAGGATGATCGCGCCGGCGCTCAGCATCAGCACCGCCTTGACGATCTGCACCCATGTGGTCGCGAGCATGCCGCCGAACGCGACGTAGACGATCATGCTGACGCCGACGAAGATCACCGCCCAGTCGTAGGAGATGCCGGTGAGAAGCCGCACCAGCACGCCGGCGCCGGCCATTTGCGGCATTAGATAAGCGAAATTGACGACCACCGTTCCGGCGATCGCCGCGAGCAACGAGGTTCGCGTCTGCATCCGGCTGCGGATGATGTCGCCGAGCGTGTACTTGCCGGTGTTGCGCATCGGCTCGGCAATCAGAAACAGCACGGTGCAGAACGCGACCAGCGGCCCGAGCGCGTAGAACGCCCCGTCCATGCCGTAGAGCGCGGTCAAGCCGGTAAACCCGAGAAACGCCGCGGCGCTGCACCAGTCGCCGGCGAGCGCGAAGCCGTTTTGCGACGCGGTGAGTTGGCTGTCGGCGGCGTAGAAGTCGCTGGTGGTCGCCGTGCGCTTCGCCGCCCAATAGGTGATGCCGAGCGTGATCAGAAGAATGACGACGAAAATCCCAAGCGTGATGCTCATGTCAGTGCCCTGCCTTGATTTCTGCTGCGGCTTTGGCGGCGAGCGGATCGAAAATGTTGCCGGCGACGCGCCCGTAGACGATGGCCAGCACCCATGACAGCACGTAATTGAGTGCGATCAGCACGAAGCCAAGGTTGACCGAGCCGATCACCTTGACGGCCATCAAATCCTTGGCGAAGCCGGCGAGCACCGTGAGGCCGATGTAGCCGACCATGAAGATGATCGTCATCGGCACCAGAAATTTCAGCTTTTCAGCGATCAGCTGCCTGACCGAGGCGTGCGCAGCCTCAAGCGATGTCCCGTTGCGCATCGTGTCCCTCCCTCCGTTTGGTCGTTCAACCCACATCCTTCACCGTCGCGGCATCGCTCATGCGAGGCGCGCGACAAAGTGGGGTGGTTGATGTTCCCGCGTTGCGGCGGGTTGGCTCTCTTGCGCACGGTCTGCGCAAGGCGGGCGGTTAAGTCTTTACGGGTCGGCCATGAAGTGACAAAATGAATAATAACAATGATCGATATCGTATTTTACGATAACGGGAGCGAAGGACATGAATTTCGATATCGATTGTTTGCGGTCGTTCCTGGTCGTCGCCGACACGATGAGCATTTCACGCGCGGCCGAAAGCGTCGGTCGCTCGCAGTCGACGGTGAGCCAGCAAATCGCCAAGCTGGAGACGCAGATCGGCAAGGGCTTGCTGGTGCGCCGCAAGGGGCGGGTGCTCGAATTGACGTCGGAGGGCGGCAAGCTCGTGCAATATGCGCGGCGAATCCTGCAGCTCAACGACGAGGCCTATGCCTCGATGTCGGACGAGGTGCTGACCGGCTTCGTCAAGCTCGGCGTGCCGCTTGATTTCTTCGGGCGCGATTTCACGACTTGGCTCGCGCGCTTCAAGAACCGCCATCCAATGGTTGGGTTGGAAGTCGAAGCCAACCAATCGGAAAATCTGCAAAAGCGCAGCGCGCGCGGCGAATTCGATCTGGCGTTTTTCAAGCAGGAGATGGGCGCCAAGCTCGGCACCGTGGCGTTGCGCGAGCATCTGGTCTGGGTCACGGGACCGAATTTTACGCCCGATCCGCATGAGTCTGTGCCGCTGATCGTGTTTCCGGAAGGCTGCGCCTATCGCCGCTCGGCGGTCGCAGCCCTGCAGGATCACAAACGTCCGTGGCATTTGAGCTTCGTCAGCCCAAGTTTTGAATGTCTCAAATCGGCCGCCGTCGAAAGCATGGGGGTTACCGTGCTGGCGCGCGCGCTGGTGACGCCGCCGCTGCGCGTGGTGCGTCACGGCCTTCGGCTGCCGCAATTGCCGACCGTCGAACTGGTCTATTCCTACGGGAGACGCAGCAATTCCCGCGTCGTCAGCGAACTCGCCAATTATCTCGCCGACAGTTTGAGCAATGTCGGCACCATGCGCGCCGCGCCGATGATGGCGTGAAGCCGCATTCCACCTTCATAATGGAGCTTTTGATTTTCGCCTTGGCGCCATCCGTTCTCTCTTCGCCGCAACCCGCTGCGCCGCCGCCAGCGCTGCGCGCGCCCAGGTGACAAGCTCATCGGATTCGTCGAACAGGCGCTCCGGAGCGCGCCAAAAGGAGAGATCTATCGTGCCTCCCTTCTTCTCGTAGTTGAGAGGCGGAAAGGACTCGGCTTCCTTGAAGGCCGCCCGGTTGTCGTCATCAACCCGGAAGTAGAGTGTGTTATCCCGCACCATCCCAAGCATCAGCCCGTCGCAAAACACGCCGGTCTTACCGAACATGCGCCGCACCGTTATGTGGCCGAGCGGGGCGAACTGCTCGCGCAGGAACTCGGCAAAGCTGTTGCTGGCAACCATTCTCAATCCTTGAGTCTAGAGCCTTTTCCGTTCCGATTGAATCGGAACGGAGGCTCTATTTTTTTGTTTTGACGCGTTTTCTTGACGCGAACCGGCATCCACTTCGCTGGAAAACGCTTTAACATTTAGCTCGGCGTGGCGCGGCGGATGATTGCGCAAATCCCGCTCATCCGTGCGATCGGATGTTCGACGAACAGCCGACACGCGGCAAGCGCGGCCTCCAACGATGCCGGCGGCTTCGCCGGCGCCAATTGTTGCGCGAGCATGCGACCATGCGCCCGACCCAGGTCGCGCGCCGATCGCGTCAACGCGTTCAAGCGTCCGTCCGCCTGCAACGGGGTAAGCATCGTGTGGATCATCACGAGATAGGCCGGCCAATACGCCAAATGCCGATACATGCTCGCAATCAGGAACGGGTCGGTGTCTTCGCCGAATTCGTTCAATTCCTCGATCAGCCGCTGGAGCTCTGCCGGTAGCGACGCCATCGGCGGCAAAGTCGGCAGGTCTGCGTCAGGCTGGCCGGGCGCGTTTTCGGCAGCTTGAACGACGTCGGTGGCGGTTGGATCGAAATGCTCGAGCAGCGCGGACAGCACCACCAGCGCCAGTGCGTTGGTGTGGTGATAGCTGTCGAGGATGGCGCGGATTCCCGAAAGCGCGGTCCGATCGATTCCGGCCGCGGTCAAGGCGTCGGCCGACAAAAGAGGCGCGCTCGGCAGCGGCAGGTTCCGCCGCACCGCCTCAGCGTGAAGAGGCGCGGACCCCACATATAGCGGCCGCACAGTCGCCCACGTCCATTGCAGCGCGCCGGGGAGGGTGGCGAGGTTGCGCCAGATCAGATTGACGACACCGGACCCGAGGGTCTTGCGGATATCGGCATAGATTTCGGCAATTTCGCCAGTGGCCGCGCTTTCAAGAACGGAAGGAACGCTCTCCAACTGGTCCAAGGGGTTCTCCGGGGTCGGGGGCATGGGGTAGATCGGCGGGGGTACTTAAAGCACGGTCCTTACCCGTAAGGCCGCGCAAAAATAAAGTATGGAGCCGCTTTTCCGGGGTTAGAGCCCGGAAACAGGCTGACTTGGCTCCCAAAACCGTCCCAAATGGGCTTGTTTGCATTGACATTCGACTGTGCCATGGCTTAGAAACCGCGCGTCCCGGGCGGCAAGGCCGCCAACGGGACGAGAGGTGTTTTGCCAACACTTTCAGCCTCGAACACGGCCTATTCGAATACGGCCTTTCAACGCATCAGGATTGTCCCATGAAAGTCCGTAACTCGCTGAAATCGCTGCGTGGTCGCCACCGCAACAACCGCCTGGTCCGCCGCAAGGGCCGGGTTTACGTGATCAACAAGGTTCAGCGCCGCTTCAAGGCGCGCCAGGGTTGATCGCTTGATCAAGGCCGATCGCGCCTGACGGTTTCCGGTTCCACAGCATTCCTCGGCTTTCACGCCTCTTTGAGGCCTTCCTTCGTGTCTGCGGCTTTGCAAGCCGCTTTTTCAGAGATGAGATCATGATCTCATCTCTTTTTTTTGAGCATAATCCTTCCGGAAAACCGGTTTCCACTTTTCCGGATCATGCTTTAGACTTTGGCGATGGCGCCCAGATTCCTTGGCCTCCGCAACGGCTTGACCGCACTCCTTCTCACCTTCACCGCGACGATCGTGGCGGTGCCTGGATTTGCGCTCGCTCAGGATTCGGGGACCCCGCCCTCGAAGCAGCAGAAAAAATTGCCCGAAGCCTCGATCAAGCTGTCGAAGGTGGGCGCCGACCGCAGCCGCGGGCTCGACTTTCTATTCGGCGCGCTGAAGGCCGCGCCCGACGAGGCCAGCGCCAAGCATGTCGAGGCCAAGATCTGGGCGCTGTGGACGCAAACCCCGAGCGACACCACCGCGCTGTTGATGTCGCGCGCCAACGCCGCGATGATCGCGCAACACATGGACGTCGCGCGGAAGCTGCTCGACGCCGTGGTGAAATTGCGGCCCGATTACGTCGAGGGCTGGAACCGCCGCGCGACGCTTTATTTTCTGCAGAACGACTACGCCAATTCGCTTCATGATATCGAGCAGGTCCTGATCCGCGAACCGCGCCATTTCGGCGCGCTGGCAGGCCTCGGCATGATTATGCAAAATCTCGGCGACGAGAAGCGCGCTCTTGAGGCGTTCCGCAAGGCGCTCGCCGTCAATCCGTACCTCGAAAAAGTGCCGGAGATGGTCAAGACCTTGAGCGAAAAAGTCGAAGGCCGCGATATCTGATCCGCGGCTCATTGCGCTGACTTAAAGACCCGCGAGCAACGTCTCAACCCTCATGGTGAGGAGCGCGTATTCGCGCGTCTCGAACCATGAGGCCGTGGACGACCGTGATGAAATTTCAGTGCAGCGCGCTGCTGCCGCGCTCGAACGGTCCAAGCGCCACGGCCGCGTAGAGCTTTTGAAGTTCCGCCTCCAGCTGCTCGTTGACCAGCAGCAAGGCTTTCAGGGCGCCATGGAGGTCGCCGTTGCAACTCGCGACGATTTCGTCGATGGCGGTTTCGCTCGGTCGTGAACTCATCTCATACTCTCCAATGTCCCTTACGATAACTTTGGCGTCCGACCCCGCGTTCCTGTGGATACCCTGGAAAAGGTCAGTCGTGGACGGCCTTAAAAGCGTGCGCCTGTTACATGGCAAAAGTACGGATGCCGATCATATAAAAGTGCTTGTGACAGACATATGAAGCCTTTTGTATGAAGGCGCTGTATTAACAGGCGTCGCAAGACGAGAAAGCCCCGCATTGTCCGCTCCATTGGTCGCTTCCTGGCGCCGGTTCCTGGTGCGGCAAAACGGCCACGGCCCTCAACCGTAGCTTAATTGTGTCGAACATCGTCAGGACGTCCCGAATGATTTCAATCGTCATCGTGGCGGCCTTGGCGGTGCTGGCGCTGGTCACGCAAGCCGGTGTGTTGATCCTGCAACGCAGCTATCCGGCGCAAGGCCGGATGATCGAGGTCGCCGGCGCAAGCCTCCACGTCGTCGAGATCGGGCCGCGCGACGCGCCCGGTCCGCCGATCGTGATGGTTCATGGAGCGAGTTCGAATCTCGAAACCATGCGGCAGCCGCTCGGTGACATGCTCGCCGCAAACCATCGCGTCATCCTGATCGATCGTCCCGGCCACGGCTGGAGCTCGCGTGCGCGTCACGAAGATTCTACACCGGTCGTTCAGAGCCGCATGATCGACGAGGCGCTGGAAAAACTCGGCGTTATAAGCGCGATCTTCGTGGTGCATTCCTGGGCCGGCGCGCTCGGTACGCGCCTCGCGCTCGATTATCCCGACCGCGTCGCGGGCCTCGTGATGCTGGCGCCGGTCGCCTATCCGTGGCGCGGTGGCGTCGGCTGGTACAACAGGCTCGTCGCCACGCCCGTGATCGGACCGTTATTGGCCTACACGATCACGCTGCCGCTGGGTTTTTTCCTCACCGTGCCCGGCGCGCGTGGCGTGTTTCTGCCCCAAGTGATGCCGGATGGTTTCGTCGGCGACACCGCGACGCCTTTGTTGTTGCGCCCGCGCGAATTCCTCGCCAACGCGCGCGACCTCGTCACGTTGAAAGCGGCCGTGATCGAGCAGGCGCCACGCTATGGCGAGATAAAAACGCCGGTCGTTTTGATTTCCGGCGGCGTCGACAAGACCGTTTCGACCGACATTCATTCGCGTCCGTTCGCCAAAGCCGTGCCGCACGCGAAACTAATCGTGCTGCCGAATATGGGCCACATGGTGCAAAACGCCGCGCCCGAGCGGGTGGTCGCCGAGATCGAAGCGATGCTCGGTGGGGAGAATGAAGAAACGGCCTAAATCCCATCGCGCCGAAAAAGAAAAAACGGCTGCGCGAACAAGGTGATGCTACCTGTCCAGACCTCGCGGCAAAAATTTTCCGGTTTTCAGCACCCCCAAATCACCGGCATATCTATGACTGTCTCGTTCTCTCAAAGAGGGGCGGCTCGCGATCGTCACGGACGTTGGGAGCGGGATGCGGTGGACGCGGATGGCGCGCTGGACGAGGCGCACTAACGCGGACGGTGAAGTCGTGTGGTCCTGACGCCCCGACGCTGGC